>OLPV01000429.1_pt1 | contig 37120 bp, 36 predicted proteins | sample 1671961 | NCBI WGS metagenome assembly OLPV01 (sample SAMEA3136630, study PRJEB25190) | human gut metagenome | biome: human gut; feature: human-associated habitat; material: faeces | place: Austria | collected 2013 | reverse complement strand
TGGGTGGAGTCCAGAGGTAGGGAGGGGGGGCTCGGAACACCCCTCCCTACCTCTGGCCCAGCGGAGCGTCCCTGCACATTGAAAGCAGGCAGAAACTTTCCCCGCAGAGCGCGACGATTCTTTTCTGCCGCACAAAAAGCCCCGGCGGCCATGCGGTCGCCGGGGCTTTTCGGAGATTTTGGGACTGTCTGTTCACAGTCTCTTGTAATTAAGGAGGAGTGCTCAGGTTTTTATCACAGGATCGGGCTTTCGAGATCGCCGGTATCAGCGATGCCGTGCTTCTCGGCGTAGCCGGTCAGCATCAGGGTCAGCGCGCCGTCACCGGTCACGTTGCAGGCGGTGCCGAAGCTGTCCTGCAGGGCAAAGATGGCCAGCATCAGAGCAGTACCGGCGTTGTCGAACATCAGAACACCGGTGATCAGACCCAGAGAAGCCATGACAGTGCCGCCGGGCACGCCGGGTGCGCCGATCGCGAAGATGCCGAGCAGCAGGCAGAACAGGATCATGGTGCCAACGCTGGGCAGCTTGCCGTACAGGATCTTGGAAACGGTCATGCAGAAGAACACCTCAGTCAGCACAGAGCCGCACAGGTGGATGTTTGCAAACAGGGGGATGCCGAAGCTGACCATGTCCTTACGCAGGACCTTGCTCTTGCGGGCGCACTCCAGCGCCACACCCAGCGTAGCAGCACTGGACATGGTACCGACAGCGGTCAGGTAAGCGGGGCCGTAGTGACGCAGCACTTCCCAAGGATTCTTGCCGGAGTAAGCACCGGCCAACAGGTACAGCACAGCCAGCCAGATGTAGTGACCGGCCATAACGATGACGATGATCTGCAGGAAGGCGGGCAGCTGATGGGTGATGGTGCCCTCGTAGCTCAGGCCGCAGAAGGTGGCGGCAATGTAGAATGGCAGCACTGGAATGATGACCTTGCTCACGATGTCCAGCACGATGTTCTGGAACTCGGCCAAAAAGTCGCAGGTCAGCTTGCTGTTGGTCCAGGTGGCAGCCAGACCAACCAGAACGCTCAGCACCAGAGCGCTCATAACGCTCATGATCTGGGGAATGTTCAGCTCAAAGACGACGCCCGGCAGCTCGCGCAGACCGGCAACGTTGTTGTCGATGGACAGGTGGGGGATCAAGCCGTAGCCGGCGCCCATGCTCATGAAGGCTGCGCAGACAGAGGACACATAGGCGATGACGATGGCCACTGCCAGCAGGCGGGAGGCGTTTTTGCCAAGCTTTGTAATGGACGGAGCAATGAAGCCGATGATGATCAGCGGCACACAGAAGGTAATGAGCTGACCCATGATGTACTGCAGGGTCACCACAACGCCCATGGTGCTCTCATTGAATATCTGACCAAGGATGATACCAACAAAAATGCCCAACAAAAGCCGGAAGGGCAGACTATTGAATAGCTTTTTCATAACTTTAGTACCTCTTTCTTTTTCCCTGGAAAGGGGCTGGGTGGGGAGACTTATTCCGTCTCCGGGAGGTGTTTGTTCAGCATCAGATCAAGGATCACGCTGTCGCTGGTGCCGTGGGTGCTCAGGGTGGCAAAGTTGTCCAGCGTATATTCCACATTGTGCTCCACGATGCCATCGGTGCTCTGCACCCGCACGCCGCGCACGCCCATGGCAGCTGCCTGACAGGCGGCGTTGACGCAGGTAGAGATCTTCAGTGCACAGTCGGCCTTTGCGCCGTCGCATACCATGCCGGTAACATTGCCCACCATGTTCTGGATGGTACAGCATACCTCGTGGTAGCCGCCGCCCAGCAGATAGGCAATGCCGCAGGCTGCACCGGTGGCGGCTACGGTTGCGCCGCAAAGGTTGCTCAGGCGGCCAAACTTTGCCTTGATGCGAATCGCGATCAGGTTGGAAAGGGTCACGGCGCGGAGCATCTTCTCCTCATCGATGTCCAGCCAGCGGGCAGTTGCCACGACAGGCATAGTAGCCGTGATGCCCTGATTGCCGCTGCCGGAGTTTGCCACCACCGAAACCGGCGCGCCTGCCATGCGGGCGTCCGCACCGGCAGAAGCAATGACCATGGCGTTGGTGGTCAGATCGCGGGTCATCAGACCCTTGCGGCAGTTCAGCTCCAGATTGCGGCCAATGGCAAGGCCGTATTCCTTGGAAAGACCCTCGTTGCTGATGGTCGTGTTCACCTGTACGGCGCTGCGGATGATGTCGATGGGGTCGTGCAGGGGGTCCAGTTCCTCGGTGCAGTAATCCCAGATGGAGCGGACGGTCAGAAATTCTGCGATCTGCTCCGGGGTCACCACATCGCTGTCCACTGCTGCGGCAGGGTCTGCGTGCTGCTTGTCCAGCGTAGCTACGCCGTCCTGCTCCACTAGCACCACGTTGGTGTGCAGATCCCGCACCACCGCGCGGCCGGTGTGGCCGTCGGCAGTAACAACCACCTCAACGTAGAGCTTCTGCGGCACCTGTGCCACCTCTACCTTGACCTTGCCTACCTTGACAAGGGCTGCGGCTTCTTCCATCTGCTCCCGGGGCACATAGTTCATGACCTCCAGCAGGTGGACGGGGTCGCCGCCTACGGCACCAATGGCGGCGGCGTAATCCATGCCCTGATACGAGGTGCCCGGAATGCCTGCCGACATGGCGTTTTTGATAATGTTGATGCTGGCGCGGACGGTCACGGCTTCTACCCGTGTGCCACCCGCCTTGCGGAGTGCTGCGCCCGCCTCTGCGGCGGTGAGAGCGACTGCGCCGGGCTCCGTACAGCCGGTGGCCAGCTCCATCTCACTGTTCAGGATGCGAACGAACATCTGTTTATCCATTTGGTTCACCGTTTCTTTTCTTCCCGTGCGGGGGAACTTACTTTACAGCAATGCACTCGATCTCCAGCGGAGCGTCCTTGGGCAGCTTGCCCACCTGCACCGCGCTGCGTGCGGGGTAGGGCTGTGCAAAGTACTCGCCGTACACCTTGTTCATCTCTGCAAAATCGTTGATGTCCGCCAGAAACACCGTGGTCTTGACCACATTGGCCAGCGTCATCTCCTGCTGTGCCAGAATGGCCTGGATGTTCTTGAGGGACTGTGCAGTCTGGGCGGCGATGCCTTCCGGGATCATGCCGGTGGCCGGATCGATGGGCAGCTGCCCGGATACATAGACGGTCTGCCCCGCAGCGATGCCCTGCGAATAGGGGCCGATGGCAGCGGGAGCATTGGGGGTAACGATCACCTGTTTCATCCGATTTTTCTCCTTTTCCATTTGTTGGGGAGGGCCGTCCTTCCCTTGCTGACACTATCCTAACGCAGTGAGAATATTTTGTCAACAATGTTTTCTTATCATGAGAATAAATTGTCGTGCATGACAAAAACACCCGAGAAATGTCATCACTTTGACGAAACAATGGATACAATGCACCTTTTTATTGTAAATTTCTGTCATTTCTGCTATGATAGCAACAGGACGTGCGTGAGAATTTTTTCTCACGTGCTCCAGCAGTACAAAAGAGGTGAACGGGATGGATGCAAGACTTGAGCCTTATCGCGTAGTGGTATCTTTTCTGGGCGAAGCGCTGGGCCCAGACTACGAGGTAGTTCTGCACGACCTTACCAGCGAGGACGGCACCATTGTTGCCATCGTCAACAACCACATCAGCGGACGCACCGAGGGTGCGCCCCTTTCCAACATGGCGCTGCGCTTCATTCAGGAGCGGATGTATGAAAAGCAGGATTATCTGGCGGGCTATCAGGGCTCTTCGCAGGCCAAGGGGCGGCTGCGCTCCTCCACCATGTTCATCAAGGACAACGGCCAGCTTATCGGCATGCTCTGCGTCAACTTTGACGCCGGTAAGTACAGCCGCATCGCGCAGGAGCTGCTTGCCCTCTGCGGGGCGCACACCGAGCCCTCCTCTACCGGCATCGGGGTGGAGAACTTTGTCAGTTCCCTGCCCGACGCCGTGCAGAATGCCATTGCCGAGGTGACCGGCAGCGCCGGGCTGCCGCCCGACCGGCTGACCATGGAGGAAAAGATCCGCATCGTGGAGTCTTTGAATCACGCAGGCATCTTTTATATGAAGGGTGCCGTCAGCGAGGTGGCCGCCCAGCTGGGCTCCTCGGAAGCCACCATCTACCGCTACCTGAGCAAGCTGAAGTGAGCCGCAAAGGAACTGTTTCCCGACAAAAAGACCGTCTCCGTTTTCAAACGCGGAGGCGGTCTTTTGCGTATCGTTTACGTTCCAGCCACCGGAAACAGCAGACTGTGCCGAACCGGAGGAAGTGGTGTTAAGGGAGAACGTGTACGCGCAGTGAAGCGACAATTCATCTTGTCTATACGCTTGAGAAGACTCTGAGCAAAAATTATTGATACATATTTTTTGAAGGATGGAGAAATCCGGTTGGATACAAAAAAGCACCAGCCTGAGCTGATGCTTTTTGTTGGCGGAGGATGTAACAAGCGGTACACAGTCTGTGCGGAAACTGACCGCCTGCAGCTGCATCACCTGTTCTGCGGTGTGAACTGTAAAAGGTTTGAAAAATCGATTTTTGTGCGCAAAGAACTGACCCCCTAGCGGGAAGTACTGGTGCGCTGGAACCACCCGGTGCTGGGCGTAATTTCGCCTTCAGTGTTCATCCCGGTCCTAGAGAGCAATGGTTATATCACCAAATTGGATCAGTACATTTGGGAGGAAGTGTGTAAAACCATTCGCGTGTGGATCGATGAGGGAATCCGCCCGATACCGATCGCAGTCAATGTAACAAAGACGGATGTTTTGGCCATCAACGTGGCGGAGTTTTTCTCTGACATGCTAAAAAAGTACCGAATACCGCCGAAGTATCTGGATATTGATATTGCAAAGTCTGCATATCTGGAGACTCATGGTGCGTTGAGTGAAACGGAAGCACAATTGCAACAGATGGGCTTCCGGGTGATATTGGATGGCTTTGACGGCAACTTTGTGGAATTGAGTGCGCTAGGCGGCATCGGCACAGACCAACTCAAACTGGATCTGCGCAGTGCTGCGCTGCAAGATCGGATCAACGCGCTGCCCGGTATTTTCGCACAGGCGCGTACACTCCGGCTGAACCTGATGGCCGAAGGCATTGAAAGTACAGAGCAGTTGAATGTGCTGCGTAAAGCTGGCTGCGCCGAAGGACAGGGATACGTTTTCTCGCGTCCGTTGTCTGTAGATGAATTTGCCAAGATTCTGAAAGTGGGGCACTCTGGATGAAAGCGAGAAAACGCAGACAGGATCCGGATGCAGAATACAATTTCTGGCAACCAGCAACTGATATGATGAGCGCTCTTGTGTTTGTGCTGGTTCTGGTCATTGCGCTGCTGGGCCTTTACCTTCTGAGCGATTACACCGGCTATGAAGAGCCGTCATCTTCCAGTGAAGAGGCTGCATCCAGCGGCTGGAATAACAGCGACCCCGGCGGCTGGTACTATGACGGCGGCACCGGCGATGGCGATGGCGATGGCACCGGCGATGGCAACGGACAATACGATCAGCAGATCATCCAGACTGGCGGTGGCGGCGGCTATGGTGAGGACGGCATTAAGACCGCTGTGTTTGTAGAGCTGATCGATGACGAAACCGAGCGGCGCATCCCGGAAGCAGGTGTGCGCTTTGAGCTGTACCGTACGGATACGACCCATTTGATGAACGGCAGCCTGCAGACCCTGAATACTTACTACCCGGAAAAAATCAACTACCGGGAATATGAAACCACGGAAGAAGGTACATTCTACCTGCCGGAAAAGATTTGGCAAGGCAGCTACTACTTCCATGAGCTCAGCGAGCCGGAAGGATACGATGCGGCAGATGACACCTACTATGATGTGGAACGCATGTACGATTGGCCGGACCCATACGTAGTGCAGATTCGGGTGGCTCCCTGCAAGAACATCATCCGTTTGCAGATGAATGATGCCGAAACGCAGCAGCCTGTAGGCGGCGGTACGTTCCGGGTGATTGCTGCCGAAGATATTATAACTAAGGATGGCACGGCACGTTATACCCAGGGGCAGCAGGTAGACACCATCACCTGTGATGAAAACGGCTACGGCGAAAGCAAGGAATTGTATCTTGGCAAATACACGGTGCAGCAGCAGTCATCCCCGAACTACTACACGACCATGCAGCAGGATCTGGATGTGGAAGTAGAAAAGAAGAACGGTGAAGATCCAGAACTGCATGAGATCGACACCGAAAAGACCAAGATCATTTTGAATGTCACGGATGAGCTTACTTCCTCTGCACTGGAAGGCGTGGTATTTACGGTAACCAACGAGCATACCGGCATCGCGCAGACCGTGACGACTGATGCGTCGGGCATGATATATCTGACCGATCTGGATAAGAGCACAACCTATCATGTTCACGAACAGCAGGCACCGGAGAACTACCGTCCGGATGACACAGATTACACGGTAACCGTAGCTGCAGATGGCCGTATCGACGGCGCAAGCAGTACAACGTTGAACATTACGAACCGGATTCTCCGGGTATCTATCCACACAGTGGATATGGTGCTGCGCAGCGATACGGCGGGCGAGCAGCTCTCACTGTACAACGAGCAGGATCAGCTACTCAGAAGTTGGACAACCAACGGCTCCGGCCAGTTGTTCACCGATCTGACCGAGGGCGACTATTATGTGGTGCGTGGCAAAACAGACACCGAAAACGCCCGGAAATATCCTTTCACCGTACAAGATACGGCAAGACAGCAGAACTGGAATGTACCCGTATTTACACGGTACAGCGCTGTGGCTTTGGCCATTCTGGCTGCGCTCGCAGCTGGTGCGATCTGGCTGCTGGTGTTCCTGTGGGGTGTTTTTGCACGTCACCGCAAAGCCCAGAGATCTGCTGCAGCCCAGAAAGAACCCCACGACCAGAACGAAGAAAAATCGTAAAGGCGGTGAGAAACAATGCACAATGTACAGCTTCGCGTGAGTGATCTACTGTACGCAGCCTTCAAGCGCTGGAAAATGATTTTGGCGTTGGGACTGCTTGGATTTTTCTGCGGGTTTGTACTCAGCGGCATATCCTATCTGCAGGGCAACTATACCAGTTACGAGATCGATTGTTCCATTGCCATCACATCCCAATCATCTACTGGCAACTTTATCAACAATTCCGATTATCTGAGTTCCAGTGATTTTTATCTGGCACAGGATATGGTTGATGCGGCAACCTTTGTAATAAAGAGCAATCGCGCCCTGCAGACTGCCATTGATAATGCTGGCCTTGTATCAGTCACAACAAAGGATGTTTCTCAGAACCTAGAAGTGAGTCGATACAATGAAACGCAGGTATTGTTACTTACTTTAAGTTGGAACAACGCAGATGCCGGCATTCGACTGATGAACGCGTTGCTGGATGCCAGCAAGGAGATTCTGCCGCAAACGCTGATGGTAGGATCTGTGGCCGTAATCGATGCTCCAGAAGCAAAGTATATGATGGGCGGCGGCGGATATGTCAGCCTGTGGGTGATTTTCTGTCTGCTGGGTCTGGTAGCCGGTGTAGGCATGGCTGTGCTGGAGCTGCTCATGCGGCCCACGCTGCTGAATTTGAAAGACGTGGAAGATGTTTTGGGACTTGAAACCTTGGGGAGTATCCCAAGGGATAACAGCTACTTCCAAAAGGATATTCAGCTTTTAAGCGAAAAGCACAGTGTGGATGCCGATGCTGTACAGAACTTTGCTTCCGCTGCGTATATTCTGATCAATCGGTTCGGCACCAAGGAAAAGCAGCACCGCTTCTACGTAACTTCGGCAGAGGATGGCGAAGGTAAGAGCACGGTGGCCGCCAATTTAGCCTTGCAGCTATCCGATATGGAAAAGCGCACCCTACTGCTAGATCTGAACACCCGTTCCCCCAGTCTGAGCGGAATGTTTTTGCAAAATGTAGAATACAGCCGGACGCTGAATGCACTATACAAAGGCGAATCTGCCGAACAGGATGCTGTTATTTCACTGACCGGCTATCTGGATCTTTTGCCAATGGTGCTTGAACGCAATGCGGTACCGCTGGATGGCACCTTGTTCGACTTTTTGGAAAGCATTATGGAGCCCTACGAATACGTCGTAATTGATGCTTCTTCGGTAGGACGTTCCTCGGACGTGCTACGCTTAAACAAACTGGCAAATAATGTACTGTTTGTTGTGCGCTACGATGCAACCCCGCTCCCCGCCATACAGGATGCTATTGAAAAGTTAGACAAGTCTGGTGTGCGCGTGCTGGGGTGTGTGGTCAACGAAGTGCAATCGCTGGAAACGTTTCAGTTCCGTTCAGAACATATAAAGGCCCCTATTCGAAAGGAAGAAAAAAACACGGAGAACTCAGGCTCTCCGTTGCCTGAAGACTTGCTCCGCCCGGCAGAGCCCGGAGCCGATTCGACATGGAAGCCAGCAAACGATGGCCGAAGCGTGATGGACGAATTGACAGATGATTTGCAGCGCAGTCAGAATACTCGGAGCGATGATGAAATAATGTGGGAGTTGCTCCGCATGGGGAAAGATGGAAGCTGGAAACAGTCAGAGCCAAAAACTGCAGCAGACAGCGATGCCCTCCAGAAGTCACGCTCTGTTCCGGACACACATCCGTCTTTGGAATCGTTTCCGGCCCCCCAGCCTGTACCAGAGGCACCGTCAACACAGGTACCAGAGGATAAGCCGAAAATTGCACATTCGGAATCCGAAGCAAAATTGAAGAGCAGTCCGCTTCCCTGGATCGAGCAGGAATCCGAACTGAAGTCTGATAAAAAACGCAGCCGTGTGCTGAAGCCGGCTGCGCCTTCCAAACATGGAAAAACATCCGGGCGCAGAGGACTGGTTTTTTCGAGCAAAAGATCGAAGCACTGAGAGTTCGGAAAAACCGTGCTGGAAGACCACAGCCCAAAAGAGGGAAAATTATGACCATCTTTTTCGCAATTATCCTGTATATCGCAGGTTTCTATCTGCTCGCCAGACAAACGGTTGCCGGGGCAGTTGCCCCGCGTAACAGAATAACGTTTCTGGCAGTACTGTTCCTTGTATACTCCTGCATTGCGGCCGGCTTTGCAATTTTGGCTTATCAATGGCGAAACCCCGGACTGGCAATGTATGCGATCTGCCTGCTTTTTTCGCTGATAGAGATCGGAATGATATTTTTGACGCTTTCCCACTGCAACCGTGAGATACGATCTCGACATGTTATCCCTTTTTTGTTATATCTTTTCGCAATCCTGCTGGTGACGCTGGTCACCCGCAGGCCACGGGCAGATGTGGTTCTGCAAACGGAGATGTTTGCCTCTGTAAAGGAGTTCATGGTCAAAGGCACAGTCGAGGATCTGAACCACATGGTCCTGAACATTGTAATGTTTATGCCGCTGGGATATCTGTTTGTGCAAATGCATCCCCAAAAGCTGGGAGATCCCGCAAAGGTCGTAGGTGTTGGCATAATGCTCTCGTCTGTCATTGAAACCTGTCAGCTGATATTCCGGCTGGGCAACTGCGATATGGATGATATCCTGGCCAATACCATTGGTATCTTTCTGGGATGGGCACTATTTAAAATAGTTCACAGACACAACTGATGAAACAACAGACGGGTGCAGAGATGAAGCAGAAAACATGTAGGATTATTATCAATGCCGATGACTTTGGACAAACTGAATCGTGTACAAAAGCAATTTATGAAGCATTTGAGAGTGGTCTTATTACCGATACGACCATGGTAGCAAATGGAGACGCGATGGAGCTTGCTTTTGCACTGGCTTCCCAAATGCAAGGTAGGGTCGGGGTTCATCTGAATCTGACAGAAGGAACTGCTCTAACGCCGGAAATACAGCAAAACCCAAAGTTTGTTTCGCATGGCCGTTTTACAGATTATTTCAAAGGGCGAGGCACCTATTTTCTCCGCCTTTCCAAAAAAGATCGGCAGGATCTTTATACTGAATTGACAGCACAGGTCGATCGGCTCATGGATGAGGGAATTGAAATCAGTCATGTGGATTCGCATCATCACATCCACTGCAATTGGATGCTTGCACCTATTATTTTTCGTGTATGCCGAGAGCACAGCATCTATAGGATACGATGTCACAAAAATGTCGCAGGACGATTCAGATTGTGGAATGGGTTGTACGCGCGGCTCTACCGGTTTCGGCTCCGATGGAGTGGTTTCCGATTCCCAGATCATTTTGAGAGCATTCGGATGTACGAAAAACCGCTTGCCGGCATTTCGGAAATGATGGTACATCCAGACTATAACCCGGACGGCTTATTGATCGACCGTCAGAAAAAAGAACATCTCCCGGATGGCCAAATTATCGCACAAGGGCAAGATCTGGAAAGTCTGATTCGGAAGCATTCAGGAAATGCACAGAAAATCAAATATGACCTACTTTGAAAAAGCAAAGTAAGGAGGAGATTATATGTCGCTATCTGAAAAATTGATGGCCCGAAAAGCAGTGTTGGCAGTTGTTGGCCTTGGTTATGTAGGATTACCCATTGCTGTGGCATTTGCGCAAAAAGGCCTGAATGTGATCGGTTTTGATACAAACCACGCAAAAATAGAGATGTACCTCTCTGGGTTGGATCCTACAAAAGAAGTGGGAGATGTACAGATCCAGCAGACATCCGTGCAGTTTACCGCAGACGAACAGCAGCTGCAGCAGGCGGATTTTGTTGTGGTGGCAGTACCTACACCGGTAAATTTTGACCATACACCGGATCTGACTCCTGTAATCGGTGCTTCTGAGATTATAGGCCGAAATCTGAAAAAGGGTGCAATTGTAGTATATGAATCCACAGTCTATCCGGGTTGCACCGAAAACGTCTGCATCCCGATTTTGGAAAAAGGATCCAAAATGGTCTGCGGAGCAGATTTCAAGGTGGGTTACAGCCCAGAGCGCATAAACCCCGGCGATAAAGTCCACCGTCTGGAAAATATCCATAAAATCGTTTCCGGCATGGACGATGCCACCTGCAGAGAGATTCAAGCGGTTTACAACCTTGTGATCAAGGTGGGAACTTATCCGGTGTCAAACATCCGTACTGCAGAAGCGATCAAGGTCGTGGAGAATAGCCAGCGGGATATCAACATTGCCTTTATGAACGAACTGGCAATGGTATTCGATCGAATGAACATTGATACAAATGAAGTGGTAGATGGCATGAACACCAAGTGGAATTCATTGGGATTCCGGCCAGGTCTGGTGGGCGGTCATTGCATTGGTGTAGATCCCTATTATTTTACATACGAAGCAGAAAAACTTGGCTATCACAGCCAGATCATTCTGAATGGACGCATTCTCAACGACAAAATGGGTGCTTACATTGCAGATAAGGCAATACAGCAGATGATTCTGGCCGGGCAGACTCCAAAGACAGCAAAAGTAGTCGTTTTAGGCCTGACTTTCAAAGAGGGTTGCCCGGATATACGCAATACCAAAGTAGTTGACATCATAAAACGACTAGGCAATTATGGGATCCAGCCGACTGTTGTGGATCCATGGGCAAGTGCAGAGGAAGCAAAGAAGTTTTACAATGTGGAGCTGGTTCCTTTTGCTGAGATTCGGGATGCAGACTGCATCATTGCCGCGGTTGCACATGAACAGTTCCGTAAGCTGTCTGTAGACGAGCTGAAAGCCTTGTATAAAGATATCCCGAATGAGAAGAAAGTATTGATCGATGTCAAAGGCATTTATGCCGTACCGGAGCTGAAAGCATCTGGAATACGGTTCTGGCGGCTATAATTTTGCAGGAAAGGAGAGCGCTCCGTTCGCAGCACAAGTTGTGGGCAGCAGCACAGCATTCATGAAACAAAAAAGTGAACTTGCACAGTTTCGGACGGAGATTCTTATTGTATTCATTTTTCTTGGCAGTATCGGCTTTCCGGGGACCTACCGAAAGATCTTCGGTGCATTTGTGCAAACGTTGTACGAATATCTCTCCTTTCTGCTGCAGATTGCGATCATGCTGCGGTCCAGTGGAGAGAACATCATGGATGTTAGACTTCTGGATATAAAACCGCGCTATTCGCCAATTTATCAATTCATGGTGTTTGTCTTTGCTGAGTCCATGCTTATAACCACTACCCGCAGTGCACAACTGGTTACCTGCCTACGGCTTTCGGTGACGATCCTGTTTTCCATCTGGCTGGTAGAGAACCTTTCCCTGCATCGCATCATAAAACTTTTTTCCTTTGCACAGGTACTTTTGAATCTGGCCATTATCGGAATCATTGTTTTACGACCTGGTCTTGCATTTCAGTCCGGTGATACCTTCTCTCATGCACTCCGGGGCGTATACGAGGCCAAAAACGCGATGGCTTCGGAGCTTGCCTTTGGACTTGTGATCCTATCACTTTATGTCATAGATGAAGCAAAGGAAAAAAATAGATTTTCAGCGTTTTGGCTGGCAGCGATGGCGCTGCAGATCATTCTGCTGCTGATGGCCAAGGCAACCGGCGCATTGCTCATCTCTGTGATGATTGCTCTGTATCATTTTGTGTTTGGAAAGCTGCAGGATCTGCGTCTTCCGCTGGGCTGGATCTACGTGATATGCAGTGTTGGTTTTTTGATTTTTGCCTTTACAATTCTGCCGCTTTTTGCTCCTTTGCTGGAAAGCATGGGCAAGGATGCAACACTGACCGGAAGAACAGAACTCTGGAACGGCATTTACCGCTTTATGCAGCAGCACAATATGCTTACCGGATTTGGCTATGGCCAATTCTGGAACGGTCAGGCAAATGTGCGAAAACTGCATCTGATGTATAACCGAAAATCCTACTTCAGCAGAATGTCCACTGGTGCGCATAATCAAATCATGGAGCTTTGGCTGAACATCGGCCTGCTTGGCATCGCTTCATATTTTCTGGCGATCATTGGCTCTATGCGCTTCGTCAAATACATGAAACAAGATGAGTATATGAAACTGAGCTCAATCTTTTTCTATCTGACCCTTTGCGGGCTGACCGAGCGGATCTTTGAAAATGCCTATGCGTACCGTGTTGTAATGTTTTTTATTTTGCTTGCTGTTGCGTGCAGTTGGCTTCCTGATCGCAAACTGCTTCGGAGAAGAAAAACCTATGAACAAGAACCCGTTGATAACGGTGATCGTACCGATTTATAACGTTGAAGCATATCTGGAACAGTGCATTCGTTCTGTTCTGGAGCAGTCTTATGGAGAATTCGAGCTGATTCTGGTGGATGACGGCTCAAAGGACAAAAGCGGACAAATCGTAGATCAAATGGCCGAAACAGATTCACGCATCGTGCCGCTCCACCAGAAAAATCAGGGCGTTGCCGCAGCAAGAAATGCCGGACTGGAATGCAGCCGTGGAGTATATGTGGCATTTTTGGACGGAGATGACTGGTATCATCCAGATTTTCTCCGTATGATGAACGCTGCAATGGAAGATGGTGCGTGCCAGTTAGCTTCCTGTGCTTTTAAGGCTGTTGGTACAGAGCATCCTCCTCAGGTAAAAACGCTTTCTGCGGCAATCGTGAACCGTCAGAAGGCGATGCAGCTGCTGATGGGCTACAACAGTTTTAATGGCTATGTGTGGAACAAACTATTTGACTTGCAGATCATTCAGAACCATCACATTCGCTTCCAGTCAAACTATCCTGCATGTGAGGATACGATGTTTGTAGGAAACTATCTCTACTACTGCAACAGAATCCACATCACTGAAGATGTACTGCACTGCTACCGACAGGTCCGCAGCGGCGCAAACCGCGGACGCTATGCGGCAAAAACGGTCTATGATCCAAAATGGATGAGCGTTTTTGAAATGACGGAATACATGGCAAAGCTGTACCATGATGAAGCAGTGTCTGCAGCCTGCCGGATCCATGAGGTTCGGGAAGCCGGGATCGTCCTTCGCTCTATGGAGGCGGCAGGCTACCATGGCGCAGATTATGTCCGGCTGAAAGGCATTCTTCATAGGGGAGCGCATTTGTTTTATCAGGATCCCAATTCTGGATATTCCCAAAAGCTCTCGGTGTTTTTGTCTTGCATTTCCCCAAAGCTGGAATGGGCGATATGGAAGTTGAGAAATCGGAAGTAAAAAACAAAACTGTGGGGGAGCATATGAAGCTTGGAATTATCTGCACCATGATCAATGGATTTGGGCGGCGTGGTTATTATAATACACAAGAAATCGGCTTGGGGCGAGAACTGGAACGGCAAGGCCATGAGGTCACCATTTATAAATGCGTTAAAAAAACAGGCGGCGAGTCCATAGAACGTGTAAAATTGGGGAACACACTGTCCATTTTGTACATTCCCGTTTCGTCTTTTGGTGCACACGGCTGCTTGGATACTGCGGTGCTATCCACAGATCTGGATGCCGTTCTCTGTTTTGCAGATAATCAGATATTTCTTCCGCACATTTACCGTTTCTGTGCACGGCATGAAATTCGGATGGTGCCGTACATAGGCAGAACGCACAGCAGCAGCGGCGGGGTGCATGGATTTGCAATGAACACTCTTTTTCATCTGGGAACTCTGCGCTGGTTCCGGCGGGGGCCGGCAATTTCTAAAATTGAAGAAGTGCGTCAGGAGCTTCTGCAACTGGGCGTAAAAGATGTAAAAGTCGCTCCGGTGGGATTAGATTTTTCAGTGATGAAATCGGATTTTGCGGCGTATGACCGTGCCGCACTGCGCCGGGAATTCGGACTGCTGCCGGAAGACATGGTAATTTGTACTGTGGGAAGAATGGGACCTGAAAAAAATCCGCTGGATCTGGTGGAGATCTATCAGCAAGTCCGAGAACAAAAGCCTTGCAAGCTGCTTTTGGTGGGCGAAGGAACTCAAAGTGAAGATCTGAAAACTAAAATTGCAGCCAGCAAATGGAAAAGCGATATCGTTCTGATCGACCGTATCCCGAATGATCAGATTTGGAAAGTCTACGCAACAGCTGATTACTTTGTAAACCTCTGCCGGACAGAAATCTTTGGAATGGCAATTCTGGAAGCGATGTACTATGGCGTCTCCGTTGCCGCACTGGCAGCGCCCGGGCCTTCGGTGACATTGCGTGATATGCCGGGGCATAAATTGTGCAGCAGTTACGAAGAGATTCGAGACTGGCTGCTGGCCGAGCATCCTGCACAAGAGCAGCTGCGTGAGAGCGCGGCAAGGACAGTACAGCTCTACAACTGGAAACCATGCGCCGACACATTCCTGTCTATGGCTGTGGGAGGGACAAATGAACATTCTGGTCATCACAACATTTTATCCTCATCCAGAGCGTAACGATCTGTTGCGGGATACTTCGGCCATCCATTACATTGCGCGGGAATGGGTGCAGCAGGGTCATCAGGTAACCGTGCTGCACTGCTACGGGCATTACTTCCGGGAACTGATCAAAGAACTGGGAAAGCACGATTTCCGACAGTATGGTAAGGTACAAGAATGTCCGGAGAATGAAGGCGTCAAAGTGCTGCTGATAGAAAATCAGTTCTGGCTCCGGAACGCCAAATGGTATCTCCCGTTCCAACAGCGAAGAATTGCAAAGGCCATCAATCACTATTTTCATGAAAAGCAACCGAATTACCAGCCAGATGTATTATTGGTGCATTTTCCCACAAACTACGTTGGCATTGTAGAGCGTCTGGATTTTTCGTGCAGAAAGGCTGCGGTATTCCATAAAACCGATGTGGCAACCGTGAACGCAAAACCGTGGGTCTGCCCGCGCATTCAAAACACCTATGATCTGCTGGGAGCACGCACCGGCCAACTGCAGAAAAAACTTGCAAAGGCCGGTATAAAGACCTCCTTTTTTGCTCAATCGGGCATTGATGAATCTCTGATCATGACTGATGCAGCGTTTCAGAAAAAATGGTCAGCAGAGGTGCATCCAATAAAAATCGTTTATGCAGGCAATCTTGTCAGAGACAAAAAAGTGGATGCGATCTTGGCAGCGCTTGGCAGCTGGAAAGACCGGATTCCCTTTGAATTCACGGTAATTGGTGATGGCATTTGTATGCCTTCCTGCATCAAATTGGCGCAGACACTGGGCATTGCGGGTTCCTGCAGGTTTACGGGCAGAATGACAAGAGAAAAAACGCTTGCCGAATTCCGGAAAGCAGATGTATTTGTGATGATCAGCCGCTTGGAAACTCTTGGATTGGTGTATTTGGAAGCGATGTCACAAGGGTGCATTGTAATCGGCTCGAAAAATGAAGGAATTGATGGCATCATTGTGGACCAAAAAAACGGTTATCTGGTGGAATCCGGAAATGTAGAGGAACTACGGATGCGCTTGGAATACATTGCAGCAGCTTCAGAGGACGAAAAAAAGTCCATTGCATACGCCGGTGTGCAGACCATTCGGCAAATGACCAGCAAAAAAACTGCAGAGCAGTATCTGGATCAGGTACTTGGGACTCCTGCTGAAAAAGCAGCTGGTTCTCCGCAGAAAGGATGAACGATCTACGAAGAAAACGAACGTCGTAACTAACATCTTTTACCAGATTTCCTATGAACTGTTTGCCATGCTGCTTCCCCTGTTCACAGCACCGTTTATTTCTCGGATACTGGGTGCAGATATGCTTGGCGTTTATTCCTATTCCCGCACCTTAGCTACCTACTTTGGTTTGTTTGGAATGCTGGGGGTCAAGAATTACGGAAACCGTGAGATTTCCCGGCATCGAGATGACAAGGATTTAAATCTCTGGTTCTGGAGCATTTACGCCGTGCAATTTTTCGCATCGCTGGCAATGCTTGTCCTTTACATAGGTTATACCATCTTCTTTGTCGTTGACAATCAGGTTATTGCGGCAGTGCAATCCATCCTGATCGTGGATTCGATGCTGGACATCAGCTGGTTTCTGTTTGGAATGGAGCAGTTCAAAAAGACCACCACCTGCAGCACGATCGTTAAGCTTCTGACCACGACAGCAGTATTTTTGCTGGTCCGGGAACCCGGAGATCTGTTGGAATACTGCCTGATCATGGGTGGCGGTGTTTTTATCAATCAGTTCATGCTGTGGTATTACGCCCGGCAAGCCATCGGCAAACCTGTCTTTAACCTAAAAAGATCTTTGGCTCATGGAAAACCAATGCTGATCCTGTTTATTCCGGTCATTGCAGTCAGTCTGTACACGATGATGGATAAGCTCATGCTGGGAGCGATGAGCACTAAGGCGCAGCTTGGATTTTATGAAGCCGCAGAGAAAATCATTCTCTGCGCCAGCTCGGTAATCACAGCCTTTGGTACGGTGATGATGCCACGCATGACCAAGCTGTTTTCCGATGGAAATACGAGAGAAAGCCAGCGCTATATGAAGCTTTCCGTAGAAGCGGTCATGGCCAGTTCCTTTGCAATCTCGCTTGGAATCCTTAGCGTTTCACGCCTTTTTGCACCGATTTTCTGGGGTAAAGACTTTGCATCCTGTGCTTATATTCTGAGTGCGCTGGCTCTATCTATTCCATTTTCAGGATTCGCCAACGTAATACGGATGCAGTATCTGATTCCAAACGGAATGGATCGTGCCTATATCATTTCGGTGATCTTAGGTGCAGTATCTAATCTGGTTGCAAATTCGCTGCTGATTTCGATTTATGGTGCACTGGGCGCTGCCCTTGGTACAGTAATCGCGGAGGGTATTGTATGCATTGCCCAGTGTTTTGCAGTAAGAAAGCGGATTTCTCTCCAGAAATACCTAAACTGTATCGTTCCCTTTGGCGTTGCCGGCCTTATAATGGCAGCAGCGGTTCGGGTGATAGATCATGTCGCAATCGTTACGATTCCATGGTTATTGATAGAAATTTTTGTGGGCAGCATCGTTTATTGTAGCCTGTCGCTGCTCTATTTGTACTATACCCGAAACGAACTTCTGATGGCGGGAATTCAAAAGTTCAGCAAAAGATAAAACGGCACGTTCTTGGCACGTTCTTATAGATAACAACTACAAAACGATAAAGGTTATACAAAATGAAAAAAACACGGTTGCTGAACACCTATGTCAACAATATCACAATGGACGAAGCGGTGGATTTTTTGCTGCAAAAGATACGGAAACGTGACCCAGCCTATGTGATAGAGATCAATGTAGATGTCGTGGTAAAAATGGAGCACGATCCAGAGCTTCGGCATATCTCAGATGACGCGGACCTGACCCTTGTGGATGGTCAGCCGCTGCTTTGGATCGCTCGGTGGTATGGCCGCCCCCTGAAAATGAAGGTGTCCGGATCAGACCTTGTGCCAGCACTGTTAAAGCGTGCAGCAAGAGAGGGGCGTTCGGTTTTTGTGTTAGGCGGCAGGGAGGATGTAGCGCGCAAGGCGGCAGAAAACATCCAGACCGCTTACCCCAATTTAGTGGTAGCAGGAGAGCTCTCGCCCAGTATGGGATTTGAAAATGACCCAGAGGAGCTTGCAAAGATTCAAGCTGTACTGCAAACGGCAAAACCGGATATTTTGCTGGCCTGTTTTGGCTGTCCAAAACAGGAAAAATGGGTCAGTCGATATTATAGGGACTGTGGTGCTGGGGTCACGCTCTGTGCAGGCGCTACAGTGGATTTTCTTGCAGGCAATATCAAACGTGCTCCTAAGATGCTTAGCAACCATGGTTTTGAGTGGCTTTACCGCTTTTTCAAGGAGCCGAAGCGGCTGTTTCATCGGTACTTTGTAGATGATATGCATATCTTCCGTCTGGCATGGAAGTACAGGAAGGAACGGGAATGAAATGATCATTACTAAAACGCCATTCCGAATGTCCTTTTTTGGCGGCGGAACCGATATGGAAAGTTTTTTTCGCCAGTATGGCGGAGCAGTGCTGTCAACAACATTTGACAAATACTGTTACGTCAATGTCCGGCATCTGCCGCCGTTCTTTTCGTATACCAGTGAGTTTTCTTATTCCAAAATAGAGCGCGTAAATAATTTGGATGAGATTGCGCATCCAGCAATTCGCAATGCCATGAAATTACTGGATATGCATCAGATTCGCCTGACCTATGAGGCCGACCTTCCGGCACGATCCGGTCTGGGGACATCCAGTTCATTTGCCGTAGGAATGCTGAATGCATTTTATGCTCTTAAGGGGCAATATGCCAGCAAGCAGAAACTGGCAGCTGATGCCATTTATCTGGAACGGGTGCTCTGCGCGGAAACCGGCGGTTGGCAGGACCAGATTGCCGCATCTTTTGGCGGCTTCAACCGGATCAACTTCAGCACAGATGGATATGAGGTAAAACCGGTACTACTGTCTCAGGAGCGCAAAAAGCGACTGAACGGAAATCTAATGATGTTCTTTACCGGTTTCACCCGTTTTTCTGCAGATGTTCAGCAATTCAACTGCAGCCACAGCGCAGCAAACAAAACAGCGTTATTGAGAGAAATGATGGCTCTCGTAGATGATGCTGAGGCAATTTTGGTGAACGAGCAGGCGGACTTGGACGAGTTTGGCCGTCTACTGGATCATACATGGCAGCTGAAACGCCATACCGGCGCAGCTGTATCCACCGACTGTATCGATGAACTGTATGCCAAAGGTATGGCGGCAGGCGCACTTGGCGGCAAGCTTCTGGGTGCGGGCGGTGGTGGCTTTCTGGTTTTTTATGTGCAGCCAGAATATCAGGCTGCCGTGCGCGAGGCTATGCGCGACCTTCTCTATATCCCGTTCAGCTTTGAAAATGGCGGGACACGTGTCATTTATTATGCGCCAGAGGAGGAAGTGCTATGAAGGCTGTGATTATGGCCGGCGGCCGCGGCACCCGAATTGCAGCGTTGTCGAAAGATTTGCCTAAGCCGATGCTGCCTATTGATGGCCGCCCTATACTGGAATGGGAGCTGGGATCCCTGCGGGAGCAGGGTTTCACCGAGGTACTGATTACGGTCGGGTATTTGGCACCGGCTATTATGGATTATTTTGGTGATGGCAGCGGCTGCTCCCCACAGACTGGCAAACCGTTTGGTATTCACATCGAATATTTTGTGGAAACAGAACCTCTGGGCAACGCAGGAGCGCTGTTCCGCATCCGGGATAAACTGGATAAGGATTTTCTACTTCTGAACGGAGATGTGATGTTTGACATAGACCTGCGGCGCTTTGCGGCATTCCATAAGGCACACTGCGGGCTGGCAACACTGTTTACCCACCCAAACGGGCATCCGTATGACAGCGGCTTGATCATAGCCGACGGCGATCAACGGGTAACACAATGGCTGACCAAAGAAGATGCTCGTCCGCAGTATTATCGCAACAGGGTCAATGCAGGGTTGCATATCCTCAACCCAGAATTGTTGCAAGGAGAGATCCCGGTGGGAAAGGTAGATTTGGATCGTCAAATCCTGAAACCGCTGGCAGGGACTGGAAAGTTGGTTTGTTATGACAGCCCGGAGTATGTCAAGGATATGGGGACCCCGGAACGCTATGCGGCGGTCTGTGCAGATGTGCACAGTGGCCGTGCGGCAGCGCGAAATCTATGCCGGAAGCAAAAAGCAGTCTTTCTGGATCGAGACGGAACCATCAACCGCTATGTCGGTTTTTTGCGGGAGCCAGATGCATTTGAGCTGTTGCCGGGTTCAGCGCAGGCGATTCGGAAAATCAACGAACTGGGCTGGCTTGCTATTGTGGTGACCAACCAACCGGTGATCGCACGCGGCGAGGTGACGGAGGCTCAATTGGAAGCCATCCATTGTAAAATGGAAACGCTTCTGGGCAAGGAAGGTGCCTGGCTGGATGCCATTTATTACTGTCCACACCACCCGGACAAGGGATTCCCGGGGGAGAGGGCAGAACTAAAAATCCACTGCAGCTGCCGTAAACCCGCACCGGGAATGCTGATGGAGGCAGCGCGGCGATTCAATATTGACTTAGCATCTTCATGGATCGTTGGTGATGGAAGCCGTGATATTCAGGCGGGAAAGAACGCGGGCTGCAAAACGGCACTGCTCTGTGCGGATGTAGTGCCGCCAAAACTTGAACAAGATTGGACAGCCACATCGCTGTACAACTTTGTAGGACAGGTCCTGTGTGGAAAAAAGGAGCTCTGACATCATGAAACAGACAGATCGGGCTGAAAAACATTTGGATCTTTTGCTGCAGCGCTACCCAATTCTAACCGTGCAGAAAGAAGAGATTCGAAAAGCGTATCAGGTCATGGCCGCAACCTATGAGGCCGGTGGCAAACTTCTAATCGCAGGCAACGGCGGCTCTGCTGCCGATGCAGAACATATTGTAGGCGAACTGATGAAACGCTTTAAGAAGCCCCGCAAACTAGACGCAGCACTCGCAGAACGACTGCTGCAGGAAAGCCCTGAACTTGGCCCGGAGCTTGTACAAAATCTGCAAAAAGCACTGCCGGCTATCGCGTTGGATGGACACCTAGCGCTTTCCACTGCCTATGCCAATGACTGTGCACCGTTGATGTGCTTTGCGCAACAGGTCAATGGATACGGCAAAGCAGGAGATGTTCTACTTGCGATTTCTACCAGCGGAAAAAGCAAAAATATCCTGTATGCATCTGTAACCGCTCGCGCCATCGGGATGAAAGTAATCGGCCTGACGGGTGCGGCAGACAGTCCTCTAATTCCGCTGTGCGACGTCTGTATCCGGGCACCGCTGCTGGAAACTTATCAAATTCAAGAACTGCATCTTCCCATTTATCATTGCTTGTGCCTGATGTTGGAAGAGCATTTTTTTTGCGAGTAAGTACATTTTCTCGGAGCACGAGGCTGTTGCAAAATACAGCGCTCGTCATTTTGACGATATTACGCGATACAACGCACCGGAAAAGCGTTTTGCAAAAAACGCGCAGCCTGCGCCCGTCAGATGCAGTTCAAGGGTTTGGGATTTCCCAACAAGCATTTTGCAACGCAAAATGGTCTTTGTATATACGAAGACACTGCTTGCTGCGAATGCGAACGCCTTTTGAATTGCAAAATGATTTTTCAATTGCTATACTGGGCTTACCAATTTTTTTCGGGAGGATGCCGCAATGACCGCACAGACAATGCAAATTGGGAACAAACCTTGCCGCATTTACGGCGAAGCCCATGCAGAATACCTACTGCTCCAAATGACCGGCGAGCACGAGCAGCAGAGCATGGACTATGAAGTGTCGGTGATTGCACAAAACAGCCGAAATTTTTTGTTTGCGGCCGTGCCCGTGGAAAGCTGGAACGATGCACTTTCTCCGTGGGAAGCCCCTGCAGTGTGGGGAAAGCAGGGGTTTGGTGGCAATGCTGCGGGCACCCTACGCTTTCTAACGGAACAGGTCATCCCCACACTGAAGCAGCAGTTTCGTCTCCCGGAAGACATCAAAATCATTCTGGGCGGCTACTCGCTGGCTGGGCTGTTTGCACTGTGGGCATCCACCCAGACCGGTTTGTTCTACGGTGTCGCCGCAGCCTCGCCCTCTGTGTGGTTTCCGGGCTGGATGGAGTTTGAACAGCAGCGCCCGATACAGGCACAGCGCGTTTATCTGAGCCTTGGCAACAAGGAAGAGCGCACGAAAAACACCGTCATGGCTGTGGTAGGCGATAACATCCGCACCCTGCACAGTCGGCTTACAGAGCGTGGCGCAGACTGCACGCTTGAATGGAACAGCGGCGGGCATTTCAAAGATGCTGACACGCGCACGGCAAAGGCGATTCGCTGGATGATGGAGGAACACACATGACCATTCGCGTTTGCGAAGCAATGAACGCCCCAGTGGGGCGTTTAAGCGACAGAACGGTTTGCGAAGCAAATGGAGGGGTCTTGCCCCGACAAGTTCTGATTGATGCAGACGGCTGCCCGGTGGTCGATCTGACATTGCAGATTGCAAAGCGGTTTGGCGTTCCGGTCATCATCCTGTGCGACACAGCTCACCAGATCGAGCGGGAAGGTGCGCAGACTCTGGTGTTCGATAAAGGTTCTGACAGCGTGGACTTTGCCCTCGTCAACCGGGTAAAGCCGGGGGATATTGTCGTAACACAGGACTATGGTCTGGCGAGTATGTGCCTTGCAAAGTGTGCCTGGGTGCTGAATCAGAACGGTTTGGAGTACACCGCCGACAACATAGACGCTCTCATGCTGCGGCGTTATGAAAACAAAAAGCTCCTCCGTGCCGGAAAGCACCCCAAGGGGAGCCCAAAGCGGACGAAGGAGCAGGATGTCAAGTTTGCGGATACGCTTGAGAAGATCTTGAATTACAACCATTGACACATACTTTTGAAAGGCTGGAGAAACAAAAAAGCACCAGCCTGAGCTGATGCTTTTTGTTGGCGGAGATGGTGGATATTCTCCCGCGGGCTAAGCAACAGCAACGGGTTGCGTTTGCTGATTTTTCCGCAGCCCCTTGGCAGGGCTTTGAAAAATCAGAACGCTGCCCCAACAACTCCTCCCTGTTTCTGCCACAGGCAGCGGTCGTCGTCGTTGCACCGGGCTGATTGCTTGCGGTCTGCGGACCGCCGCCCTGTTCTCATCCTCACCATCTTTGCCGCAAAAAAAGCATCAGCCTGAGCTGATGCTTTTTGTTGGCGGAGATGGTGGGATTCGAACCCACGTGCCCGATTAAGGACAAAACGATTTCGAGTCGTTCTCGTTACGACCGCTTCGATACATCTCCATAATAAACCTTATACAGTATAACAAAAAAGCCTGCTGCCGTCAACACTTTTCTCCAAGTGCCTCGCAAAGCGCAGTGCAGCGCCGGGTGCTGCGGTCTGAATCATCCGCACACAGTACAAAACAGCCCGCACACAAAAACAGACCGCTGCACAAAGCTTTGTGCAGCGGTCTGCGGTCATAGTTCAGCTATGATACGCTCAGTTCTTGCTGGTGCTCTGATTTGCGATGAACTCGTCGTACACTTCCTTGGTGATCTCCCAAGTCATGGAAAACTCGGAGTTCTCGCGGATGGGAATGTACTGGAACAGCACGGTGTCGCCATCCTGCAACTTGGGGAAGTTGGCTGCTGCCAAGTGGAGCGTGACAGGCTTCTTCTGCTCGATTCGGCTGTTCTCAGCATCCAGAATCTGCACACCGCCGTTGCCCAAACTGAAATAGCGCGATTTGCCCTCAGAATCCTTCACGGCAATCGAGAAACAGTCCGTGGTCAGCCGGATGGGGTTTGCACGGGCAGACTCGATATCCACCTCCAAAGTGCAGGTACCGTTTTCGATCTTCATGCTTTTCAGGCCGGCAATGACCTGCAGATCGCTTTTGATCGCGCCAGGCAGCGTTTTGCAGACCGGGTTTTTGGGGTCCTGATATTCACAGCCGCCCAGCAGACTGGCACCGGCCACAGCCACTGCGGTGGCTGCCGAATACTTCAGGAATGCGCGGCGGGAAAATGTATAAGACATAACTTATTCCTCCGTTATTTACCAGTATATTCTTCCGACCCGGAAGGTCAGGTCGTAGAGGGGTCGGAGAGATCCGGTTCCAGAACCTCTGCGGCCAGTTCCCAGTTGGCGTTGAACTCAGGATACTGCAGGTCGGGGTAGAAGGTAAGAGTTACCGGACCATCGGTCAGTGCGTTCAGACCCTTTGCCATTACATGGTAGGTAACGGTCTCGCCCTGCTTGACCTGATAACTCAGTGCATCCGGGCTGGTCACCTCCAGCTTATTGTTCTGGTCGGCCAGATATCCGTCTGCCTTCACGGCAAAGTTTGCCTTGGTTACTTCCAGCGCATTCTTGCGACCGTTTTTCACCACCAACCGGAACGACGTGGTGTTGGTCTCTTTATCGTATGTCACCTGCTCCAGCGTAGAGACGACCTTCAGCACCGTGTTGCTGGTACCGGGAGCGTGCTGTACCGGGGCATACCCGGAGCAGCCGGTCAGCAGGCTGCTGCCCGCCACAGCCACAGCGGTGAGGGCGGTATATTTCAGGAAAGAGCGGCGGGAAAATTCCCCAGTCATATTCGTTCCTCCTTTGGGACACATCAATACAGATTCTGCCATAGGGCACTACCTATACAATAGGCGAAACAGAGAAAAATGTCAATGATTTTCCGCAAAACAAATGTGAATATTTTGTGGCAGCATCGCGCATTTTAGACGAAGTTTAAGTGTTTTTTCTGGTAATTCTGTCAGCTGCGGATCACATCGGAAGCGTTCATGACAAAAGTCAGGCTCTTGCCCTCCAGGAAGGTGGGCACATAGGTGACCTTCAGCTGTTTCCAGTCCTTAGGCACCATGAGCATCAGCACGATGTAGGCGCTGCCCTGCGGGGGCAGGCTCTCCACATCGGAAAAGCTCTGGGAATTGGCGTTGTACAGCGAGATATTAGCGCAGCAGGCTGCGGGCTGGCCATCGCAGACGGCGGTAAAATCCGGGGTAGCAGCGGCCATGGCCTGAAAGTTTGCGTCCACGTTCTCCAGCGGGGGCACAGGGTAAGCCTCGTTGATGGCGTCAATGCCCTGTGCGCCGATGGCGTAGCTCTCGGTCTTGCTGCGGTTGACGGTGGTCACCCGCACGCCCAGATACTCGTAGCCTGCAGGCTGCACGGGATCCTGCGTCAGGTGGAACACGCTGGTCAGCTGCACGCCCAGACCGTTCCAGTTGCGGACGGTATCGCCCACCTTGACCTCCACCACGGTATCGCTGCCGTTAGACTTGCATCCACCCAGCAGGCTGACTGCGCCCAGTGCAGCGGCGGATGCACCGGTGCACTTGAGAAAGCTGCGGCGGGAAATGACAGTAGACATAACGTTATATCCTCCTTGAAGGGTGATTTTCTTTTTCTTTCTTATTTGGTTATACCGTTTCCCGGACGCAGATGCAAGAGCCCGGGGCGATTCTTTACAACAATTTCACAAGCAGGGTCACTCCTGCGGCGAAAGCCCCTTGACGTGGGTCTCGCTGGTCTTGACCAGATTTAACAGACTGGGCGTGTACAGCGGAAATTCCCGCGTCAGGCTCTCGGTGGTCATGGCAAGGCAGGCGGGGTCCTTGACGCCCTCGCCGCCGTTCACATCCTGCCCGTCCAGCAACGCCTCCACGTTGGCTTCGGCCATCCGCATCACCGCATCGGAATAGCCGTGCCAGCGGTGGGGCTCAATGCTGAACATGCTGGAGGCGTTGTGCGGCTCCGCAGAGTAGAGCAGCCGGAACATCTTGGCCACCGCCATCATCAGGTAGGCGCTCACCTCGGTGGTCAACGCCTTGCTGTGGCACTGGCCGATCTTGGCGTAGAGCACGTTCAGGCTGTTGGAGATAAGTTTTTTGTTCATGGTGGGCAGCACGCTGCCGTGGTAGACGTTGTCCTTCATCTTTTCGGGGTTGGGCAGATCCTCGGCAGAAAGCATCATGCCGTTGCGCTCGGCGCTGCGCCCCAGCAGATAGTCGCAGGAAACATTATAATAATCTGCCACCCGCACCACAAAGTCCAAGCCGCACTCGCGGATGCCTTTTTCGTAGTGGGACAGCAGCGCCTGAGAGACCCCCAGATCCTCTGCCGCCTGCTTTTGGGTGATGCCGCGCTCCTTGCGCAGCAGCTTGATGATGCGATTGAACTCCATGATGTGCTCTCCTCAATATCTGCAGGATCTATTTTTGGTAACATCCTTGTTTTTGGTTTACAACAGGTTGATTATACACACTGGAAAACGACTTGTAAAGCAAGAAAAATGCCGATATTTTTCGTCTTTTTTCGTCATTATTGTCAAAACTCTTGCCCGTCCCCCACATCTATGCTAAACTATGGGTATTAACACATAGATTTTGTGTTTTCGCTGTGAAAGAAAACCGACAGCCGCGGTGAAAGTCCGTCTTTTCTGAAACAAAAATTTTTCAAATAGGTGGTTCCATCTTTCTGCAGTTTGTGCTATAATCTCTTCTTGGCGACTGTTCTTGACCGGCGCACAAATCTGCAAAGGACAAGCCAGACGCTATAAAAGGTAATATACCAAGAATAAGAAAGAGGAAACTTCATTATGAAACTCGAGCGCAAAGTCCGTCTGTGCAGCGCTGCCGCTGCCGTCCTGATCGCCGCCATCGCCCTGACCGGCTGCGGCGGTTCCAAGTCCACTGCTTCTTCCACAGCCGCTTCTTCTGTGGCTGCTTCCACCGCTGCTGCCACCAACAACAGCTGCGGCGAGGGCGTGACTTGGGCACTGGCTGACGGCACCCTGACCATCAGCGGCACCGGCCGTATGACCAACTTCACCAAGGACGCTCCGGCTCCTTGGGCTGATCAGGCCGACCAGATCACCACCGTTGAGGTGGAGGGCACCGTTACCAGCGTGGGCGCTACCGCCTTCAAGGACTGCACTGCCCTGACCACCGTGAACATCGCCGACGGTGTAGAGTACATCGAGGCCGGCGCCTTCAACGGCTGCACCGCCCTGACCGAGGTCAACATCCCCCTGAGCGTGGGCTACATCAAGACCGGCGCATTCAAGGGCTGCACCGCCCTGACCAGCGTGACCATCCGCGACAACTGCCGTCTGGATATGAACGTGTTCCCCGATACCGTGGAGGTCAACTACGCCGAGGGCTAAGCCCCATCCGTAATTTTAAACCAAAAGAGGTGTGATCCATGAAAACCTTCAAGCTTCATCTCATCCGCCACGGCATAACCGCGGGCAACCTGCAAGGCCTGTACATCGGCAGCGGCACCGACCTGCCCCTGTGCGACGAGGGACGCGCCCAGCTGGCTGACCTGAAGGAGCGGTTCGACTACCCACAGGTAGACACCGTGTTTTCCTCCCCGCTGCTGCGTGCGGTGGAGACCGCCAACATCCTGTTTCCCGGGGCTGCCCACCAGTTTACGGTGCACGATCTACGGGAGGCCGGGTTTGGCAAGTTTGAGGGTCGCCCGGTAAAGGAGCTCGTGCACGACGAGGACTTTAAAAAGTGGATCACCCCGGGCTCCGGCTATCTGCCGGAGGGCGCAGAGCCCACCGAGCAGTTCCATGCCCGCTGTGCCGACAGTCTGATGAAGCTGTTTGAGTACATGATCCGTATGGACGTTACCGAGGCCGCCTGCGTAACCCACGGCGGCGTGATCATGAGCATGCTCAGCCAGCGCGCCGTGCCCACCCGCCGCCCCGAGCAGTGGATGGCAGACCCGGGCTGCGGCTACACCGTGCAGACCGATGTGCAGCTGTGGATGCGGGACAAGCTGGTGGAGGCTATCGACATCGTACCCTTCGGCTACGCCGACACCCTGCAAGGGCAGGCCGAAGCCGAGGAAAACGAGGCCTACGAATAAGAAAGGGTTACAGTTTCCCGCTGCCCCTTGACAGAACGCGCAGAATCCTTTATTGTTAAAGGGTAGTGTATTGTATCGTATACAGGAGGAACGCTGTCATGTCCCAATCCATCTCCCGCCGGTCATTCCTGAAATGTGCCGGTTCCGGTGCGGTCAGCCTTGCGGCTGCGCTGCTTACCGGGGTCTGTGCTGCGGCGCAGCAGCCGTGTCTTGCGGGCGAGCCTGCCCTGCTGGACGGCAAAGCTGCCGTAGAGCTGCTGGGCTATGCCCCGGCACCGGAGCTGGGCGGCGTGCTGGTGTACCTCTCGGTGGAAAACCTTTCGGCAGCCAGCCTGCCGGTGGATACCAGCTATCTGCAAAGCCGTGGTCTGCGCACCCGGGAGCAGCTGTACAGCATGGGCACTGGCGTGACCGCTGCCTGCGATGGTCAGAGCGTGCCCTGCGGCAGCTTTGCCGCCCCGCTGTACAGCGAGAATGCAGCGGATGCCTCGGTGTTCACCCTGAACCTTGCCGCCGGACGCGGTGCGCTGCTGCACTGCTTCTGCGCCGTGCCGGAGGACTGGCAGACCCTTGCGCTGACTTGGCACCCGGACTTTGCCGCCGGGCGCAGCGCCATCTTTACGGTGCGCCGCGATGCCGATGAAGCCGATTTAGGCCCCGTGCCCGCCACCCCCGCCGAGGTCGGCAGCGTGGTAGACCTGTAACAGCATACCAAAAGAGCCATTGCACATCTGTGCAATGGCTCTTTTTTGTTGAGACCCTCTCAGTCATCGCTACGCGATGCCAGCTCCCCCGAAGGGGGAGCTTTTTGTCATAGTGGGGAAGTTTCTTGCTTAAGCGCAAAGCTGCTTGCTCGGGAGTACCCCTTCCGTCTTGCCGCTACGCGTCAAGCCACCTTCCCCAAGGGGACGGCTTTAGCGGCGGCGATAAAGTTTCCGGCACAGCCCAAAGGCGTCCCCTTGGGGGAGCTGGCTGCGAACGCAGTGAGCAGACTGAGGGGGTATTGGAGCAGCAACACTTTTTTTGCGCTTACACCCCCACCAGCGCTTCCCCGGTGCTGTTTTGCACCAGCAGTTCCTGCCCGGTAAGGCTGGAAAGCAGAGCAATGTAACTGCGCCCTGCCGGGAGCTCCAGCGGCTTGCCGTTGGAATCGTAGAGGGCAAGGGTACTCTCTACGCCCTGCGTCCATGTGACCTGCCACAGGTGCCCGCCGTTCAGCCAGACGCCGCCGCCCATGGAAAGGTCGTAGTCCAGCGTGCGGCCATCGTCCCGCAGGGAGGAGCCGCTGTACAGGATGAGCAGATTGTCAAAGGCAGCCTGTGTGCCGGTGTTGGCGTCCAGCTGGGGAGTGCCATCCGCGTGTTGCATCCCGTAGGCGGCAAGGGCGTCATCGTAGACAAAGCCGGTGGCACCGCCAGATTGGAAATTTACGGTCACCTTTACCGCATCTGCGGCGTTTGCGTCCGGCAGATGGCCGGTGTCCCGCTGGGGCAGCAGGGCAGGCAGCACGCCCGCCGTTTCGCTCTCGCTGCCGGAGGCGGTGTTCTGGTTCACGGCGGTGGAGATGCTCAGGCTGTCCAGCACCGAGGCGACCGCCTTGCCGCTGGTGCGCCACAAAGGCGTACTGTTCCAGCCATAACCGGTGCTGACAAAGGCATTGCGCCCCACCTCCTGCGCGTCCACCGCGCGGAGGTTATAGTATTCCAGATACCGCTTGGCGTACGCACTGCTGCCGCACTGGATGGGCAGCACCTGCTGCCCGCTGAGCAGCCGCCAGTATAAGTCCTGCCCGCGCGTCACCGGCCCTACCACGGGCATGGCTTCAAGGGCGGGGTATACCAGACACAGCTCGGTGGAGCTGCCGCTCTCGGTCAGGGCTTCCAGCACCACCGAGGCGCTGCCGATGCCCCACTGGGTGGTGCTGCCGGTGGTGTTCTCAATGACCACCGCAGCTGCCCGCTGCTCCGGGTACAGCAGCTGCTGCCCGGTAAGCGGGTCTGCCGGGGCGGTGCTTTCTGCGGGCGCAGCGGCGGTGCTCCCGCAGCTGCCCAGCAGCACCGCGCACAGCACGGCTGCACCAAGGCGCAGGCTCCATTTGCGTTTCATGGGCTTCTCCCCTTACTGATAGTTGAAGTTGGGCCACTCGTCGTCGTCCACGATGGCCAGATAGGTCTTGCCCCGGTTGAAGCACAGCTCGCTGCCGTCGGCGGCATAGACCTTGAGCGGGTGCTCCGGGGAGGCTTTCTGCCATGTGCCCCGCTGCACTGCGCCCCGGGTAAAGAAATAGGCTTCGCCGCCGGACGCATAGTCCACCTGCTGCACACCGCCGGAGTTGCCGGGGTAGTCCGCGATACCCGCAAAACAGACCAGCAGATTGGTAAAGCCAAGCTGCTTGCCGGTTAGCTCGTCCACAGTGTTCTCAAAGGCACCGGCGGCGCGGCTGTACATGGACATTTTATAAAGGTGATCCCAGCGGTTGTAGCTGAAGGTGGTCTTGTAGCTGTCCGAGTGCACGATGTTGATGGTCTTGGCGGCGGCAGCACCGGACATCTTGTTCTCTGCGCCGGTGCGGTAGTCCGCAAAGCGGAAGAAGGTGCTCTCGTAGGGGTATTGCAGCCCGATACCCGCGTTGGCAGCGGCCTGCCGGATCTCGGCACCGGAGGTGAACTCGGTGTGTTCATACGCCACATTGCGGCCGCGGCTGTCGCGGTGTGCCACATGGGGATGGGTGGTGGTACCAAAGTAGCTCTTGCCGCCGATGTTCAGGCTGGAGTAGTTGTACACATTGATAAACTTGGTGCAGGGGGCACTTTCGCCATCGTGATAGTACAGCGCCTGCCACGGCATGAGCAGCTGCAAGAACTGGTCGCGGCCGGAGCGCAGCGGGCCCACTTCCGGGATGGCATTGGCGTCATAGTACACCGCGCAGAAGCGGGTGATGCCGCCCTCCACCTTGCTCTCGATGAGCAGGTCGGCAGAGCCAAGGCCGCGCTGCGGGCGGGCGTTCTGTCGCTGGGTGTTGCTGATGTTGTTCACCATCACACCCACCATGCGGCCATTGCTGCGGCGGGGCTCACCGGTAAGGGGGTCGGCGTTGTAGGCGGGCAGGCTGCTGTCGGCGCTTTCTGCCGGGGCTTCAGACGCAGCTCCGGCGTCCGGGGCAGCGGCTTCGGTGCTTTCAGAAGAGGCGGCGCTGTCGCTCTTCCCTAAGGTCTGCTGCAGCCAGTCGGAAAAACCGTTACCCACACAGGCGCTGCCGGTGGGTGCGCAGCCGGACAGAGCCAGCGAGGCGGCTGCCAGCCCCGAGGCACGAAGAATGGTACGGCGTGTGATCTTTTTCATGCAAAAAACCTCCTGACAAGAGTGTTCTGCGCAGCCCCGGCGCTGTCGGAACGGTTGCGCACGGTGGATGAAAACGAACGGCCTTTCGGCATTGCTTTGATTGTAATTGTAACGGTTCTTGCGGCGTTTGTAAAGTGAAAATTAGCGCCCGCGCGGGAAAGGATTTTGCGGCTTTTCACTCGTACTGCTCTGCCGCCGATTCATACATCCGCTTGAATTTATCTGCCAGCTCCTGCGGGGCAAGGATCCTGGCATCGTGGCCGAACTTGAAAAAGTAGTTTTCCACCTGACGCTGTGTGCAGGTAAAGGTGTACACTGCCCCCTCTTTCCGGGCGTACTGCGGCCGGAGATGAAGGATCTGCTGGTACTTTCTTTCCCCGGATGGCGTCAACCGGACAAGGATGGTCTGCCCTGCCCCCTGCTCCGGCAGGTACTGCACCCCGTTTTTCTGGATCGTCTCTGCGATCTTCCTCCGGTCGTCAGCGCTGATGAACCCGCCGCATTTCAGGCTGCTGAGCTTTTTAATGGAGCTGAGCCGGACACACCCCATGCCCCATGGGCCGCCGGGCTGGGCAGAGGTCATACCGACAAGGTAATTGTAGAGCTGCTCGGTGTCCTTCTGGATGCACAGGGGCTTCAGGTAGGTGATATTGTTCGGCGCAGCCGCGCCCCCGGTCGGCTTTTTTCTGCTGTTCAGGGTAAGCTTGAGTTTTTCCTGCCTGGTGATGGCCAGCTCAATGCTTTGCAGCTGCTGCTTGTAATAGATGCGTTCCCGCTCCGCATAGGGCAGCGCACAGTATTCCTCCAGAAGTGCTTTCAGGTAGCTGCCGACCTTGTCGCCGTAAAACGCGGCATCCTTCCGCAGCTCATCGGAAGCAAGCGCTTCCAGCACGGGCTTGCTGAGCCGGACGAAAAAAGAGCAGCCCTTATCCTGCTGGCGGCAGCGCGCCTTTTCTTCAAGCTGTTCCTGCAGCAGTGCAAGCACCGCCACGGTACAGGCTTCGGCGTTCTCCTGCCCATGGAAGCGCTCGGCAAGCTTTTCCTTTTCCGCGCCGAGCCGCATCCAGATGGAGGACTCCGCCGTTTCGTAAAGGTTCTGGAAAAGCTGGTTGACCAGTGTAGAAGAGGGGTCGCCGCCGGAGCGATTTTGTTTTTTGTCCGGTTCAAAGATCTCGTCATCCTGAAGCAGGATATTGTAGGCATGGCGGCTCACAGTCAGCCGCTGTTTGTTTCTGGAAAGATCCTCCAGAACTTCCTCAAGCTCCGAAAACAGCATCTTGCACCTCCGCAGGCTCAAAAACGGGCATTCGTTCCGTATCGGTACTTTTATAAGGCGATTATAGCATATTTCTACCGGAATTGGAACAAAAAATAAAGTTTTTTGTCACCTAGGAATTCCATTCAGGCTGCTGTATAATAAAGCCACAGTCAAGGGAGCCACCCCCACGGGAGCCGCCAGAGCGCGGCTTCCCGGGCAGGTTCCGGCTCATTTCGTTTTCGTTCATTTGATCTGCAACAGGAGGGTCTATCATGTTTATTCTTTCTACCGTTATCGCCGGCGCAACGCTGGGCGGCACCATCGGCGGCGCCATCGCCACCATCACCGGCACGTCCGTCGCCACCGGCACGGCTGTCGGCACCCTGATCGGTGCCGGGACCACTGCGGCAGCCTGCACCGTGCAGGGTACCGAGGCCGCAGCGCGCCAGCTCGCCTGAGCGCCCCGACAGGAAAGGAGGTGTGTCCGTATGTTCACGCTTCTCACTGCGGCTACGGCCGCTGTGGTCTCCACCACCCCGCCCATCGGCGGGCTGCTCCTCGCCGCCATCGGGCTCAAGGCCCTGTCCGACGCAGCCGAGATCTCCCGGGACGCCCGGGAGCACGACAGCGACCGCCGCTGACCCGGAAAGGAGGGTTTCTGCATGAGCCTGCTGCCCATGACCCGGCAGTGCGTCCACTGCCGCCGCACCTACCGCTATAACCCCTCGACCGGCGACCTCGGTCTGGTGTGCCGGTACTGCGGCAAAGCGCAGTGCTCCCCAGAGCCGCAGCATCCGCCGCAGCCCGCATTCCCTGCCAGTTTTCCTACCGCAGAACTTCCCCTCCGCAGGCGCGGAGGCCACCGATAAGGAGGTACCCTATGTCCATCTACAAGGCAGGCCGCCCGTGGAAATTCGACCCCACCACCGGGGCCGGACACAGGCCGCCCAACAGTCCCGGCGAGTACCGGATGCGGGACGGCTCCGGCTGCATTACATACATCGGGGAGACCAACGATCTCGCCCGGCGTATGCGGGAGCATGTCCGCAGCGGTAAGCTGCCCACCGGTCAGGGCTGCGGCAGCACCCTTGAGTACATGGTGGCCGACGGCCGCTCCACCTCCCGTACCCGCCGGGAGCACGAGCAGCAGTCCATCGAGAAGCACCACCCCACCCTGAACCGCTCCAAAGGCGGGGAAGGCAGACCCGCCGGGAAGTGACGCTTCCGTGGCTGCACCCGGGAACCTGAAAAGACACCAGCTTCGGCCGGTGTCTTTTTTTGCTGTTCCGCGCCCCGGCAAAAAACAGCCTCCTCTGCCCTGATCGCATGGAGAAAAAGTCCCCGCTTTTCTTGCATTTTGGTGCGCGATATGGTATCTTTTTATACAGGTAAACACTTCAGGGTCGGCAAACATTTTGTTACCTTTGCCGCCCTTGCATGATGACAGGAAGGAATGATACTTATGGGTTTTTTTGACAAGCTTTTTGGCGGCAAGTCCAAGGACGAAAACAGCGCTAAGTTCACCAACCAGAGCAAGACCGTGCTGACCCCGCTGCAGGGCAAGGTGCTGGCACAGGCCGACATCCCGGACGAGACCTTTGCACAGGGCATTCTGGGCCCCGGCTGCGGCATCGAGCCCACCGGCGACACCGTGTACGCCCCCTTTGACGGCACTGTGACCCAGATCGCCACCACCCTGCACGCTGTTGGCATTACCAGCAACGACGGCATCGAGCTGCTGATCCATGTCGGCATGGACACCGTGGACATGAAGGGTCAGGGCTTTACCGCTCTGGTCAAGGAGAACCAGAAGGTCACCGCAGGCACCCCGCTGCTGAAGGTGGATCTGGACGCCATCCGCGCCGCCGGCCACCCCACCGCCACCGCCATCATCGTGACCGATGGTGCCGGCGATGAAGTGAAGATGCTGGCAGAGGGCGATGTCGCTCCCGGCACCCCGCTGTTCAAGGTCTGATTTTCTGCATCACAAAAGAGGCCGCTGCAATTGCGCAGCGGCCTCTTTTTGCGGAAAACGTATTTTTACAGCGTGATGCCGGGCAGCCGCAGGCTGCCCGCATTACTTTTTTACAAAACTCAGACGATGCGGACGCCCTTCTGGATGACGGCCTTGAGGTTCAGCTCCTTATCCGCAAGGATGACGTTGCCGTAGCGTCCGGCGGCAAGGCTGCCGTAATCGTTATCCACGCCGATGCTCTTGGCAGGGGTCTCGCTGGCGGCGCGGACGGCGCTTTCCAGCGGCACGTTCATTTCCAGCACAGCGCGCTTCATGCAGTCGTACAGGCAGGTGTTGCTGCCCGCAATGGTGTCCGGGTGCTCGGTCAGGGTAGCGCGGGGTCCCTTGACCGTAATAGCCTGTCCGCCCAGACTGTACTGGCCATCCGGCAGGCCACAGGACATGGCGCTATCTGCAATCAGGCAGACGCGGTCGTCCCCGAAGGTGTTGAAGGTGAACCGCACCACGGCGGGGTGGATGTGCACGTTATCGGTGATGAGTTCCACCTCGGCGTCGTGCTCCATGGCCGCAATGATGGGGCCGGGCGCACGGTGGGTGATGCCGGGCATGGCGTTGTACAGGTGGGTCATGTGGGTGGCACCGGCTTCAAAGGCCTTAACGGCGGTGTCGTAGTCGGTGCAGGTGTGGGCGATAGAGATGCGCACCTCGTTATGGCACTCCTTGATAAAGTCCAGATTGCCCGGCTCCTCGGGGGCAACGTCCACCAGCTTGATCAGGCCATTAGCGCGCTTCTGCAGGCGGCGGAACATGGCGGCGTCTGCGCCCTGCACATACTCCGGGTTCTGTGCGCCCACCTTTTTGGGGCTGATGAAGGGGCCCTCCATGTTGATGCCCACAAGGTCGGCACCCTTGCCGTTTTTATGGGCGGCAGCGGCGTCCATCACCTTGTTCAGAAACTCCTCCGGGTAGGTCATGGTAGCAGGGCAGATGGCTAGCACACCCTTGCTGGCCTCAAAATCTGCCAGCGTCTGGATGGCCTCCTCGGTGCCGTCGCAGAAATCCTTGCCCATTGCCCCGTGGAAGTGGATATCCACAAGGCCCGGCAGGGCGTACAGCCCCTCGGCGTCCAGCACCTCCTCGCCCTCTTCCGGGGCGGCAAAGGGCACGATGCGGCCATCGCGGATGACGATGGTGCCGCGCTCAAAGGTGTGGCGCGGGGTATAGACCAGTGCATTCTGAAGGATCATACAAAACACCTCGTTCTTTCTTCTTTTTCACCCAGTATAGCACGCCGGGTGTTTTTTCAAAAGTCCTTTTGTGTGAACATTGTACCGCTGTGTACAAAAAGCGAACCGCCGGGAGGGGGCGCTGTGCACCCCGCCCCCGGCGGCCCGGTTCATACTGCAAAATCAACCAGACTTTTGCAGTTCATTCTTTTCGAGAAGTGCAGGATCACAGCATCTTCTTCAGCTCGTCGTACACGAACTGCACCTTGGTGCCGATGATGACCTGGCAAGCGTTCTTGCTGGGACGGATGACACCGGCAGCACCGGCAGCCTTGACAGCCTTCTCGTCGACCTTAGCGTTATCCTTCACCTCAAAACGCAGACGGGTTGCGCAGTAACCAACGTCCTTCACGTTCTCCTTGCCGCCGACAGCAGCCAGAACAGCAGAAGCGACTTCGGTGTAGTTGTTGTTGGCCAGAACGACCTTCTTCTCAGCTTCCTCGTCGTCATCCTCACGGCCGGGGGTCTTCAGGTCGTACTTGGTGATGGCGAAGTAGAACACGAAGTAGAACACCAGGAATGCTGCGATGCCCAGAGGAATGATCATCCAAGTCTTAGCAGCTGCGGGCAGAGAAGCGGAGAACACCAGGTCGGTAGCACCTGCGGAGAAGCAGAAGCCAGCACGGAAACCGGAGTAGTAGGTGATGATGGTGAAGATGCCGTACAGAGCGGAGTACACAACGTACAGCGGGAAGCACAGGAACATGAAGCCGAACTCGAAGGGCTCGGTAACGCCGCAGACGAATGCGCAGATGGCAGCGGAGACGACCAGACCAATAGCAGCTTTCTTGTTCTTAGCGGTCTTGACCATAGCCAGAGCAGCACCGGCAATACCGAACATCATGCAGGGGAAGAAGCCGGACATGTACATGCCAAGGCTCCAGCCCACATCAGCGCTGGTCTCACCTGCCCAGAAGTGGGTCAGGTCGCCCAGACCGATGGTGTCGAACCAGAACACGTTGTTCAGAGCGTGGTGCAGACCGGTGGGGATCAGCAGACGGTTCAGGAAAGCGTAGATGCCTGCGCCGATGCCGTCCATGCCGACGATGCCTTTGCCCAGAGCGACCAGTGCACCGAAGATCAGCGGCCAGACGAACAGCAGAACAACAGATGCTACGATGGAGATCAGACCGGTAGCGA
>OLPV01000426.1_pt1 | contig 37243 bp, 29 predicted proteins | sample 1671961 | NCBI WGS metagenome assembly OLPV01 (sample SAMEA3136630, study PRJEB25190) | human gut metagenome | biome: human gut; feature: human-associated habitat; material: faeces | place: Austria | collected 2013 | reverse complement strand
TCGCGTCCGTGCCGCCCGTCGCGCCGGAGTTCGCGGCCCCGAAGTATTCGTCCCAGTGCATCATCAGGTCGAAGTCGCCCTCAACCGAGTACAGGTGCTGCATAAGCGCCTCGTCGCCGCGGATCTTGCCGGCGGCAATGGACTGCCAAACGTCGAACGGTGTGTTGATCCGTGTGGTGTAATCCGTAGCGAAGTCCTCGGCGGGCTCTTCTTCAACGCGGCTTCCGTCTGCCCCAAGGACAACGCGGTAGGTCTTGTCGATGTCGGTGTAGTGCACGTCCAGCGCAAGGTCGTGCCCCGGCCAAGCCTGTTTGCGGTACAGGGCGGCCATCTGGCGGGTGAACGTCAGGCCGGGATCTTCTTTTTCGCCCGATTCGTTAACGCCCCAGCTGGCGTCGGCCATCGCTTCGAAGATGTCGCGCGGGAACAGGTTCTGGTCAAGCTTGCTGCGGGTTTCGCGCGAGATGCCGTCAGCTGCGCGGCCGTTAGTCGCGGAGTCTGCGTTGCTTACGCAACCGGTCGCGAACTCCTTGCCGGCTTTCTTCACCAAAGAAAGGTACTCGTTGGTGTGCGCGGTCAGCTCTTTCACGCGGAAAAGCTCGCCCTGCCCGCAAAAGATCGTGGTGTAGCCGCCTTTGCCGCAAAGGCGGTCGAACAGGTCGGTCACGCCGCTGTAATTGCCCTTGGCGGTGTAAAAACCGCAGGTCGAAACCACCACCGTGCGTTTGCCGCCCATGTCGTAGCGAGACGGGTGCCCGCCGCTTTCCGCTTCGGCGCTCATGAAGGGAAGCGACATGGGAAGCTGGCGGTCGATCAGGTTCTTCAGCGGGCCAGGCAGCCCGAAGTAATACAAGGGGAAGCTCCAGATAATGACGTCAGCCCACAGGATCTTTCGGATAACCAACTGCATGTCGTCGTGGAGGCAGCATGTTCCTGGTGTTTTGCTCCAGCACGAGAAACAGCCCAGACAAGGTTTGATGTTGAGCGTACCGACGTTCAGGGTTTCAACTATGGGTGCCTGCCCATGGGCGCTCTCTTCTTGCGCGGTGATTCCCTGCAAGAACGCGCTGGTCAAGCGCCAGGTATTGCTTCGTTCGCCCTTGGGGCTGCCGTTGATTGCCAGGATGTTCATTGGGCGCTCCTTAGTTCGGCGGCGCATTGCTCGGCCCAGTCGCTCTGTTGGGCACGCGAAGCCTCACTTACGAGCTGAATTGTATATCACTGGTGGAATAGAGGAAGTGGAAGGGGAGGCAATGTTGGGTAAAGGTTGGGATGGTGGAAGAAAATGGCGAAAATGCTAGAGGACGCTGGAATCGTTAGCTATTTTGCTTTCGCGACATGCGTCGATGTAGTCGTCGACCGCGTTGCGGAACGCCTTCTCGATTCCATCCGCAGCTTCTGACTCGTATTCGCACAGCCCCTCGACGTTGTTCACCAAGCTGTAGAAAACGCTTCTCTCGGCATCGTGCTTCGGGGTGGAAGTGAATCCTTTGTAATCCAAGCGTTCCATATTAGTCATTACTCCAAATCGTGCATCGCGAGCTGTGCTCGATGGGACGTCCGCATATTCCTTTGCTGTGCATGGTGCCGTGCTCGTCGTGGGCCAGCACTCATCTTGTGGATGGAAAAGGTAGTATACAGGTTAACCGAAACCGCCAAGAGGGAGGCGCCATGTACGGGATCATGTTCGAGCTGGACGCCCATGTGCTCGAGGACGGGCTCGGGCTCGACCGCAAAGAGGCGCACCGCTTGGTCGAGCGGAAGCTCGCGTCGGCGGGGTACGTGCGCGTGCGGTACGGCGTGCTGGTTTGCCCGGAGCCGAAAACCAACGAGATGCTGGTAGCGCACCAGACCATCGAGGCCCTTAAGGACCTCGAGTGGTTCGCGCCCGCGGTAAGCCGCCTCACGGCGTTCAAGCTGGAATCGTGGGGCGACCTGACCGAGGCGTTCAAATGACTTCGCCCGCAACCCTGAGCCCCGATGGGACGGGCAACATGGGTAAGCTGGCATGCAAGGGTTCGAATCGACCCCGAGACGCGATGCCGGGCGCGGCGTCTTCTACGGCCTTTGCGAGTGCGAATCGAAAACCTTAAAGAACATCGAAAGGGCGTTCCGCGATGCGCTCGACGACCATATCGACGCGCTTGAGGAAATCGGGGAAACGACTGCAGGGAATCCGCCTAGGCCGTGAAACCCAAGCCGTCGGCTGGGGTGGGGCCAAGCATGAAATCCAAGGTAAGCTAGTGCGCTGGCTTACCTTGAGCGCGCGACACGTTAAGGAGCTTAATTGCGGCGTCTAGAAAAAGGGTCGAACGATCTCTCCACGGTCAATCCCGAGCTCGCATCGGAGTGGCACCCGACGAGGAACGGGGAGCTGCGCCCCGACCAGGTCACCGCCCACAGCGGCAAGAAGGTCTGGTGGCTCGGGAAGTGCGGGCACGAGTGGCAGGCCGTTGTCAACGACAGGTCTGCCGCAAGGAGCGGTTGCCCTTATTGCTCCGGCAGGAGGGTCCTCGAAGGCTTCAACGACCTGGCAACCGTGGATCCCGAGCTGGCTGCCGAATGGCATCCGACGAGGAACGGGAGCCTTCGGCCAACGCAAATTACCGCGGGAACAGCGAAGAAGGTTTGGTGGGAATGCGCCAACGGGCACGAATGGCAGGCTGCCGTCGGAAGCCGTCATAGGGGAATCGGCTGCCCTTACTGCTCTGGAAAGCGCGCCGTTGTCGGCGAGAACGACCTGGCGACCGTGGATCCCGAGCTGGCTGCCGAATGGCATCCGACGAGGAACGGGGAGCTGCGCCCAAACCAGGTCACCGCCCACAGCGGCAAGAAGGTGTGGTGGCTCGGGAAGTGCGGGCACGAATGGCAGGCCGTCGTCAGCAACAGATCGAAAGGGGCCAATTGCCCGTTTTGCTCTCACCCGCACGAACGGAAGAGCAACGAGAGGTTCCTCAAGGAGCTCGCAGCGACCAAGTCGAAGGTCGTCCCCCTGGAGCCGTACGCAGGCAACAGCGTGAAGATACTGATGAGATGCGGCGAGTGCGGCCATGAGTGGAAGGTCTCGCCCGCGTTGATCCTCAAGAACCCCGAGCGATGCCCGAAGTGTTGGGAGGGCAGGCGCGGCCAAGCGCTGGCCAAATCCAACGACGAGTTCGTCTCGGACCTCGCCGAAGTCAACCCTTACGTGACGCCGCTGGAACCTTACAGCGGGTCCAAAGAGAAGTTGCGATGCCTGTGCGCGGTTTGCGGCCATGAGTGGGAGGCGACGCCGAACAGCCTTTTGCGTGGGACGGGGTGCCCTAACTGCGATCACTCCCAGACCTCGTACGTCGAGCAGTGCATACACCTTGCCTTCTCCTTGAGGCTCGGCGGCGACGCGGTCCTGTCGCGAGACCGGAGCGTCGTCGGAAGCGAGCTCGACGTGTACGTTCCCTCGAAATCGCTGGCGATCGAGTACGGGGCGTGGTATTGGCACCGAGGCCGCGTTCAAGGCGACAGGGAGAAGGCGGCCGCGTGCGAAGGGCGGGGGATCCGCTTGGTGGAGGTTTACGACGACTTCCCGAAAAACGAGGCCGAGCCCCCGGGCCTAGAATGCGTCACCTTCCACTCGCCGCTCAGCCTCGCCCAGAACCGTCCCCAGCTGCGAGCCCTGCTCGACCTGCTGCTGGGATACGCCGACCTGCAGGCCTTGTCCGATGGCGAGTTCGCAGACGTGACCGCCGGAGCGTACCGTCGCTCGCGGAGGAAGACGACGGCCGAATTCGTCGCGGAGCTGGCCGCCGTCACCGAGAAGATCGAGGTGATAGGGCAATACCGGGCCAACAACCGCAAGATCGACGTGAGATGCAAGGCGTGCGGGCACGAATGGGCTGCGACGCCCGGCAATTTGCTGAGCGGGTACGGATGCCCGAAGTGCAAGGGCCTGAACCACGGCGTCCGATCGAGAAAGACGCATGGGCGGTTCCTCTCGGAGCTGTCTGCGCGCAACCCCGCGATAGAGGTCGTTGGAACGTACGTGAAAATGAAGGAGAAGGTCGAGGTTCGGTGCAAGGCGTGCGGATACGAATGGCTGGCTAATCCCGGACACTTGCTGAACGGGCACGGATGTCCGAAGTGCGCGGGAAAGCATCAGGGCGTTGTCGTCTGCCTCGAAACAGGCAAGGAGTACCCGAACTACGCACAGGCGGCAAAAGCGGTCGGCTTGGCGGGAAGCGCCGGCGTGAAGGACTCCTGCAACAACCCGAACAGAACCGCAGGCGGCTACCATTGGAGGCTGAAAGAGGGCTGATGGTTCGATGATCGCACCGCTCTTACGCCGCCTTTCTTCCTTGGTGCAGGATGCATCCGCGCAACACGAACATCTACCGATACGGCTAGCCCGCAGGCGCCGCGCGCAAACCATCAGCGGAAAGCAAAGCGCAGTCCGCTAATGCAATAGACAGACATCGCGCTATGCGCATTGACTAGGGGTGTTCCTATAGTTCTGTCAAGAGGGATTCGCCCTTTCGATGGGCGTTTTTGGCAATGCTGACGCAGGCCGTTAGGCTGCGTACGGAACCTAGTCCCCTCATGATCGTGTAAATCACTTTGAGCCGCTCCCTCGCCACGGCTTTCAGCGCCTTGCCGTGTAGCATGTCCCTGTCGAGTCAGTGCGCGTAATATTCGCCCCATTGGTTGCGGCTGCGCGTAAGACGGCTGCAAGAGAATATGAGCAGGTTCTTCAGCCTCTTGTTGCCCTGCCGCGACGCGGACACCGACGATATCGACGCGGACTGCTTGTTGCGCGGCGCGAGCCCGCAGTACGAGGCGAGCTTGTCGTGGTCCGCGAAGTCGGCTATGTCTATGGATATGACCATCGCGTCGCGCTCGTCGGTCTTGGCGTCTCCGGCGAATAGCTTCGAGGCGCCGTGCGCGGCGAGCCCGGGCAGGTATGCGCGCGGCATCTCGGTGAGCTTGGCGCGCGAAAGCGCGAGCGAGCCGATGTTGCGGACCTGGTCGACGACGACCAGCGCGCCCTGATACTGCGCGTAGAGCCCGTCGATGGCGTTTTCCCTGTTGGGAATGGGCCCGCTTGCCAGGAGCTCGCCCTTGCGCGTGACGACGCACGCCCAGTGCGCCGATTTCCCGACGTCGAGCCCTATGACGATTCTCTGCCTGGTGGGTGGTGTCATGGTGACATCTTCCAATCGTCAGGCCGATCGGCGGCCCCTCGGGGCTTGGCCAAACTGTAGGTCATACGCCGAACGATCGCCACCGAAGTTCATCGATGGCTCATCTCGGACTGTAATGGGCGATGCGCTGTTCAGCAGCCGGTGCCGATTGTTCCGGAGCCGGCTAGCCTGTCTTGTAGGGTTTGCGGTATAGCTTGAAGGGTATAGTGGTCGGGACTTGTTGCTCGATGCGGAATTGGGGCATAGATGAAGAAAGTTGCTCTCGTGCTGGTGTTGGTAGCCTCGCTGGGGTTGTTTGGTTGCGCCGGCGGTGATCATGCGAGCGCTTCGAAAGATAATGGGATGATCGAGGTTTCGGTTGTCGATAAGTCGTATGAGACCGAACACGGAGCCTCTTTTGATGAGCATAAGTCGATTGAGAAATATCAATACGACGAGCAGGGAAAGTTGGTTCTGGTCGAGAGATCATCCGTTAATGAGGATGACGAATCGGAAGCCAGCAGTCGCCAGTCTTTCGAATACGACGATGCTGGAAATGTGACGCAGGTGTCTTCCTCGATCCGCCACTATGACTGGAATGTAGGGGGCATCAAGACTTTCTTGTACGACGATTCCGGCAGGTGTGTTGAATGCTCTTATGAGGTTGTTTCTCAAGGCGTGGGAAAGCGTACGGCGACTTACGACTATTCCGATTCGGGTCAGATAGTTTCGGGGGTTCTTGTTGAGTATCTGCACGGACCCAATTACGGCGGTCGGTCTTCTAGCATGTCCTGGGAATACCTCCCCGATGGCAAGATCGAAAGCACGATTGTTCGAACTACGCCTTCTGCTGGTCTCGATTTCATCTCGGGGTTGTCCGATGCTGATGCGGGCCTTTACGTCTACCGCGATCACTACGGGACGCTTCTTACACTTCGATTTGACGAGGGAGATCGCCTGCTAAGCGTCGAGTCTGAAGCGGGCGGAAACCATAAAGAGGTTCGCTATGAATATAAGACCATCGAAGTTGATGCCAGCACCTACAAGCCTTTCGTCTTCAGCAACCCCACGGGGATCGGCCCCATGTGGAAGCCTGCGCTGAGCGACGAAGAGGTCGCGGCAATCATGGGCAAGAAAAAGTAAGGCGCACCAAACTGGCTCTGTGCGCTCCGCGATTGCAATCAACGTTCGGCTCGACACTCCCTGCGGCTGGAATGCGCGGTAGCCGCGATGCGCTTTTGTGGTACGCCGCGCTTCGCACTCGGCGCCTCGCCACTCAACAGACTCAGCAGCTTTGCGGCTTTTCTTAAGGAGTGAAGCTGCTGGCGCTTAGGCGGCACTATGATTTGCAGCAGAAATAATGAGTGATCGATCGGGGACATCTGCATGCAAAACGAGGTGCGCGTTTCGGCTGGCGGGGAAGCTGCCGCCAAGAAAAAGACCGGCGGGTTCCTTCGCCAAGCCATGACATACTACGGCGTTTCCGTCGCGCAAACCTTCGTCGAGTTCGGCGTGTTCGCCGTCATGCAGCTTCTTGGGCTGGCAACGGGCACGGCCAACGGCATTGCCGTGGCATGTTCGGGATCGTTCAACTTCTTAATGAACCGCAACATCACCTTCAAGGCCTCAAGCAACTTCTGGCGCAGCGTCGTTCTGTTCATTCTTCTGTATCTATGGAACTTCCTGTTCGGCACGTGGTTCATTTCCGCAACGGCATCTGCCTTCGGCCTGCCGCAGACGGTGGGCAAGTTCATCACCATGGCAATGCAGGGCGTCTGGGGATTCTGTCTGTGCAAATGGGTTATCTTCAAATAGGTTGAAAGATTTGACCTTAATTTGCGCGGTCGCGCTTGGAGCATTACGGGGGCAACGATGCATGATCTGAACAAGGTTCTGTTTTACAAAACGTCGTTCGACATCCAGCTGGTTGCGGGCGACGATTTGCTGTGGCCGATCATCTTCGAGATCAAAAACTGGATGACGTCCAAATGGAACGGCCCTGCGTGTTGCGGCGACGTCTCCTGTGACGGCCCGCAGTACGACGGCGCTCTTAGTGATGTCGCGCCCGTGCTTACTACCGACAATCAGGAATGGTCGGCACTTAAGCGAAAAGGCCAGATCAGATCGACGGATGACGACGCCTCGGTGGTTATCGAATCGGCCACGTTCTACGACGACGTTTTCGGCAACAAATGGGCCTGCGCCATCTCCGAGACTATAAAGGTTGAGGGCTGCGCCTTCCGCGAATGGCGCACGGAAATCGGCTTTACCTGGCTCGAGCAAGACCGTGGCACGTTGTCGCTGATTCTTTCCTACAGCGATCAGCCGGGTTTCCTGGGCCCGCTGCAACCCACTCCTTCCGAAACTATCCCAGGCATTGTTCTTAGGCTGTCGGACAACAATCGCATCCGCTGCTCGGTTTCGGGCAGGAGCAATTTCATGGAGCCCACCCGCCTCGAGGTTGGCGACTTCGTGACCTTCTGGTCGTTTGTCTCCGACAAGAACCGCAACACCCCGGTTGTGTTCGTCAGCCCCGTGGTCGACGACGGCGCGGCAACGCTTTTGGTTGACCCGTACGCTGTTTCTGCGGCTCTGGGCCCTTCGGCGGCGGTCTTTTTCAGTGAAAGCCCCGCCTTCATGGACGAGATGAACGCCTGCCTTCCAAGAGCTGAGCTGCGTTGCACGAACGGCGCGGTTCGCGTGTACGAGCCCAAGAAGAGCCTTGCCGAGCACTGGAAGCATCGCTTTTTCTCGCCCGCTGCAATCGAGGAGCTGGGCGGCGCCGAGGCTTTGATTCTGCTGTTAAGACGGGCGCTGGCTCAGGACGTTCACTTCTATGAAAACACGGTGCGGCTTGATGACGTGCACGATCTTGTTCGCCGCAGCACGTTCGAGAAGCGGCTGCGCCAACGCGCCGAAGATGCCCAGGGCGAAACGGATCAGGTTCGACTGGAGCTTGACGAGTTCCTTGACGATCACGAGCGAACGCTTAACGAGAGAGATCGCCTGGGCGAGGAGAACAAGAAATTGCGCCAACAGCTGGATGCGGCGGAGTCGAAGGCGTTAAGCCTTCAGCAGGCGTTTGAGGGTTCGGGCATGGCCGAGGCGCCGGTTGTGGGCTTGCCGCTGTATCCCAAGTCGCGAAAAGACATCGTGAATATGTTCTTGGAGGCGTATCCGGGCAGGTTCGACCTGACGGAGCGCGCGTGGCGATCGCTGGACAATTGCGAGAGCAGCCCCGAGGTTTTGTGGAACGCCCTGTACTATCTGTGCACGCTTTTGCATTCGCTTTGGCGCAGCGGGTCGGGCGTCGATTTGGAGCGAAGCTTTAACGATTCTGCCAGCGGGTTTGAGTACAAGCGCGGCGAAGGGCGCAACTCGCGTGCGGACAAGGCTGTGATGGCGTCTCGCTACGATGTGTACAACGGCCGCGAGATCTTCGCGGAGCCCCACATCAGCAAGGGGAACAGCCGGGGCAAATCGAAGGAGAACAGCATCAGGATTTATTTAGCCTTGGATGAGCCGTCGGGCATGATCATTCTCTCCAGCATCGGTGAGCATTTGGACAACCATTCTACGCGCAACTTTCATTAGGGCGCGAGCGGGGTTGGATGCGTTTGGTGCTAGCTAACGGTTGCGACGCCTTGTTGCGGCAATGCCAGCCGCGGCTGCAGCGGTTGTTGCGCCGGCGGCACCTAGGGCGACTGCCATTGCGCCGTTGTCGCCCGTTGCGGGCAGCGCGTTCTCGGCGGGCTTGGCAACAGGTGCAGCCTTGACGGGCGCGGGATTCGCGGCAGGTTGTTCTGTCTCAGGTTGCGGGGCGGGGTCGGGCTTGGTTTCCGGATCCGGTTTCACTTCTGGGTCTGACTTTGCTTCAGGGTTGGGTTTGACCTCAGGATTTGGCTTAACGTCGGGACCAGGTTCGGGATCGGCCGTGTCGGTGCCGATTAGATATACGTTGCTGTCAAAGACACAGCGGATATAGTACTCGTGTCGCGTCTCGAGAATGGTTCCCTCTCCGTTGTTGTAATTGCTGAAGTCGACGTCAGCGAGTGCACCAATGTAGATCAAGTGGAACAGATCCAAGCTGTAGGAAATCAGAGGATCGGCGCCGCCGCCCGTAAAGACTAAGGTTGCCCTTTCGTGATTGTCGATGGGGGCCAGGCTGATTGAAACATTTGCCTCTTTGGCGTTATCGGTTTTAACAAGGGACTCAGTATCGGGATCGATCCTGAAGAGATGGACGCTTTCGTTGCGCCAGGGGGTGAAGCCCTCAGGCGCGTCGGGGAAGTCGTATACGAATGCTTCGTCCTGGATCAACGTGAACGCAGGAGGCAGTTCTAGGTCGTAGAAGTGGTTGACGACGGTGCTGTCGATTCTGATCTCGCCGCCGCCTGGGATGGTCGCGCCGCGGGTGGCTGCTGCTGCCGCGGATGCGGTTGCGGTTGGTTTGGATGCTGGCGCGGGCGCAGCGGTTGGTTCGTTTGCGGGTGCGACGGCTGCAGCCGGTTCGGCTTCCACTGCGGTAGGTGCTGCGGCGTTGGGCGCAACAGCTATGGTTTCTGCTGCGAGCTTAGTCGGACCCGCGATATTCGTGACGGCAATATCTTCCCCTGCAGTAGGTTCAGTTATTTCGGTTGCCAGTGCCACGCCGGGCAGCAGGAGCTGTCCCGCCACAAGGGCGCTTGCCCCGAAAGCGGCGATTTTGGCGCCCGCTCGACGCTTCGCGCCGCGGATGAGCGGGCTGGGAGTACTGGGAAGCGGGCGCGGGTGCGACATGCTGTCTGTACATAAGGCGCTCCTTGTTCGTAGGCCGGTTCTGCGGATCTACATTGCGCCCGCCCGATTCGCCTGGTTCGCGCATGCGAATCTTCATGCAGGCTGGGAGATAGCGGAAGCTCATTTTTCCATGTTGATACGCCATAAACAATGGCCTGCTGTCCAATTCTTGGGGCTGCAATCTTTATTGCGGCATCGGCCAAGTTTTTACCATTCAATTTGAAACAATACTCGAATCGATAACCCATATAGGGTAAACTCTGGGTACGGTAAGGAGGCCATCATGACAGTTGCAACTATCAGGAATGCTGAAGGAAAGTTTCGTACGAATAGCGAAGTGAAAAGGCGAGCCACCGAAATTTACTCCCATTGGGGGTTGAGCCTCTCGGATGCCATCAATGTCTTTCTCGTGAAATCGGTCGAGGTTGGCGGTTTGCCTTTTGAGATGAGGTCGGAATTGCCTTCATACGACCAGGTTGCGGCACTTGCCTATAAAGCGCCGATGAATTCCGAAGGGGTTGCCGTTCTTCCTGCCGATTGGGATGACTTTGATGAATGAAGTTGTGCCTCAGATTTGGGATGTCTGGCACGCACGATTTAATTACGACGGCGGCAGAGGATATAAATATCGTCCGGTGATTATTGTCGGAACCGAAGAGGGTGGAGCGCTCGTTATGATGGTTACGAGCTCGACGAACAAGCTGCATCTCGAGCATGATTACTTTTTGCTTGATTGGGAGGCTGCGGGCTTGCGCAAACCGTCCATCGCGAGAATCGACAGGATCGCCGAGGTTCCAGTGGCTTATTTTGGCACCGCTGGTCGCATCGGCAGATTGTCGTCGCGCGATGCAGAGGGCATCGTTTCGATTCTTGCGGCGGTTAGTCGATAGAAGGTACGCGAGTAAATAGTCGGTGAAATAGTTTAGGCCGCGATCCATTGGGGTCGCGGCTTTTTTGTTTAAGAAGGGTATTGGCTAAAACAAGGAGATCAGCAGTTCGTGGATGCTGGTGTCGGCGTCTAATTCCGGATGGAAAGCGACGCCGATTTGGTTGCCGTTGCGCACGGCGACGATGCGCCCATCGACCCGCGCAAGAACCCGAGTGTCGCCGTGGACTTCCTTGATGAACGGCGCGCGGATGAACGTCATTGGGATGTCTGCCGGCTCCGTTTCGCCGGGCAGGCCATCACAGGGCGCTAAAGTGCGGAAGCTGCCAAGTTGTCTGCCGTATGCGTTGCGCTGAACGGCGACGGGCAAGGTGCCGAACGCGCCAGCCGAGGTTGCGCCTGCGGCAACGGGGCCATTGGGGTTGCCCGCTGCAGGGACGCCTTCTTCAACATTTTCTGCCAGCAGGATAAGACCCGCGCAGGTGCCAAGCACGGGCATCCCAGCGGTGATACGTTCGCGCAGGGATTCGAGCATTCCCAGCTCACGGAGCATTTTCGACTGGGCGGTGCTTTCGCCGCCGGGCAGCACCAGCGCGTCGAAGGGCTTTTCCAGATCAGCCACTTGGCGAAGCTCGATGCACTCGCAGCCAAGCTTGCGCAGCACGCGCTCGTGTTCGATGAACGCTCCCTGAACAGCCAAAACGGCAACGGTTTTCATAAGGCTCCCTTGATTTTCGAATAAGAAGGGAAGGTCGCGCGTGCAGCCTTCCCGGTGATGCGTTTGCGTGCAGGCTTGGTTTGCTGGGCAGCGTGGCGCGCCCTCCGTGATCGCCCGCGGATTTGACTGGCTGGCGGTACGGTTACTTGCCGCGCTCGGCCATAAGCAGGGCGATTTCGCTTTCGTTGATGCCAACCATGGCCTCGCCCAGGTTTTCGGACAGCTCGGCGATCAGCTTTGCGTCGGTGTAGTTCGCGACGGCCTTCACGATTGCCTGCGCGCGCTTAGCGGGATTGCCGCTCTTGAAGATGCCGCTGCCAACGAACACGCCCTCGGCACCCAGCTGCATCATCAGTGCAGCGTCGGCGGGGGTTGCCACGCCGCCGGCTGCAAAGTTCACCACGGGCAGGCTGCCGTTTTCGTGCACGTACTTCACCAGCTCAACGGGAACCTGAAGCTGCTTAGCCGCTTCGAACAGCTCGTCCTTGCGCAGGTTTTGGATGCGACGGATCTCGCGGTTCATCATGCGCATGTGGCGCACGGCCTGAACGACGTCGCCGGTGCCGGGCTCGCCCTTGGTTCGGATCATGGTCGCGCCTTCGGCGATGCGGCGAAGGGCCTCGCCAAGATCACGCGCACCGCACACGAATGGAACGCTGAACTGGGTTTTGTCGATGTGGTACGTGTCGTCGGCGGGCGAGAGCACCTCGGACTCGTCAATGTAGTCGATGTCGATAGCTTGCAGGATCTGTGCCTCGACGAAGTGACCGATGCGGCACTTTGCCATAACAGGAATGCTCACTGCCTCCTGGATGCCCTTGATCATCTTGGGGTCGCTCATACGAGAGACGCCGCCCGCAGCGCGGATGTCGGCGGGGATGCGCTCGAGAGCCATAACGGCGCAGGCGCCGGCTTCCTCGGCGATGCGTGCCTGCTCGGGGGTGGTGACGTCCATGATGACGCCGCCCTTCAACATTTGGGCAAGCTGGCGGTTTAGTGCTACGCGCTCGGCGGCAGTCTGTTCTTCGGTCATGTCGATTCCTTACGATTGGTTTGATTTCTGTTGTGCAATGGATGGAAGGTTAGTTGTTAACTGGATATATGGATATAGTCAGAATCAACTTAATAAGTAAGACCAGTTGGGTGTCTGCTGGAATTAGTTGCAGGAGGGGCGGATGTTCTCGTACGACATGGCGAATCGGGATGGTCAAACCCTGTACGAGCACCTTTACCGCTGTATTCGTCACGATATCGCTCACGGGGCTGTTCCGGCAGGGCGGAAGCTTCCTTCGAAGCGCGCTTTGGCCGAGCACCTGGGTGTGAGCCTTGTTACCGTCGAGGCGGCGTATCGTCAGCTTGTTGCCGAGGGCTACGTGATATCGCGTGAGCGAAGCGGCTATTTCGTTTGTGAGTTGGCGCCCGCAGAGAAAATCGGTTTGCTTTCCGACGGATTGCCGTCAGATGCTCGGGCGGCCGCTGATGGATTGGTGTTGGATTCGCAGGCAGCTGCGGGTAGGTCGCTGTCAAATTCTGGGGCGGCCGTTGATGGCGCGGAGTTCGATTCTCCGGTTCTGCATGACTTCACGCGTGGTGATGCCGCAACGAAAATCTTCCCGTATTCTGCTTGGGCTAAGACGGTTCGCCGCGTGCTTTCCGGTAGCACCTCCGAATCGCTGGCTCAGGCATCCACCGCCGCGGGCTCGCCTCAGCTTCGCCGTGCCATTGCCAACTATCTGCGCGAGTATCGCGGCATGAGCGTGTCTCCTGATCAGATCATTATCGGAGCAGGATCGCAAGTGTTGTATCAGTTGGTAGTTCAGCTTCTTGGTCGCCAGAAAGTCTACGCCATCGAAACGTCGGGCTACCCGCTTCTTGCCAAAATGTACGCAGCGCTTAATGCAAAATTTTGCTTAATCCCCGTTGATGAGCAGGGTGTGAATGTTGGCGCGCTGATGGAATCCAACGCGGATATTTTGCATGTTATGCCGTCGCATCAGTTTCCAACCAGTGCGGTAATGTCGGCGTCCCGTCGTCGCGAGCTGCTTAACTGGACACGTGAAGCCCCAGGTCGCTTCATCATTGAAGACGACTACGACTCCGAGTTCCGCATGCACGGCCGTCCGGTTGCAACGCTTTTCGGAATCGATGCTGCGGGCAAGGTTCTTTATCTGAACTCGTTCGCGAAAAGCCTTGGCAGCGCATTTCGTATTGCCTATCTGGTTCTTCCCGAATCGCTGGCCCAGCGATTCAACGCTGAGTTGGGTTTCTATTCAAACACGGTCAGCCCGCTTGATCAGCTTGCGCTGGCGTCGTTTATTGAGGAGGGGCATTACGAGCGCCATGTCAATCGACTGCGCACCCATGCGCGTCGTTCGCAGGAGGCTTTGGTCGAGGCGTTGCGTAAAGGCCCCCTGGCGCATCGTTTGCGGTTCGAAGGCTTGGGCGGGGGCTTGCATTTCGTCATGGCGTTCAAGGACAAGCGTTCCGAAGCCGAGCTGGCGGGTTTGGCCGCGAAGGCAGGGGTGGGGCTTGCCCCGATTGGTTCGTTTTCGCTGGCCGCAGACGCGCTGTTCTCGGGCGCGCTGACCTCCGACGCGCTGGCCGCAGATTCGTCTGAATCGACGTCTTTCGGCGATGGAATGCCGCGCTTCGTTCTGCGATACGACGGCTCGAGTGAGTCAGCTGCGGAAGATGCTGCTCGTGCGCTGGAATCTGCTTGGTCTTAGGCTCTGCCCCTTTTCAACCTGACGCAGTCAGGTTGATGCAGTTTTCGTCACTTTCAATTAATAGTAGCTACCGCAGATAGGGGCATGTTTCTAGAATCGTTCCGTTAGATTGATTGAAAGCCGGTTCGGTAATGAGCATGTTCAGCGAGTATTCCGTCACCGAAGTTAAGAACGATCTGTTGGCGGGCATTGTTTCGTGTTTTTCGGTTATCCCTGAGGTTGTCGGATTCTGCCTGTTGGCGGGCGTAAGCCCCACGCTGGGGCTTTGGACCTCGATCGCGTTTCTGATTCTGGGGTCGTTTTTGGGCGGTCGCCCTGCTATGGTTTCGGCAGGCGCGGGATCGATGGCCCTGGTTGTTATGACGCTTATCGCCAATTACGGAACCGAATACCTGTTCGCGGCCGTTCTTTTGGCCGGCGTCGTCCAGCTGCTGCTGGGTTTCCTTCATGCCGACAGGCTCATCCGCTTCGTGCCCGCAACGGTAATGTTGGGGTTTGTTGACGCGCTGGCAATCGTCATTTTCTCGGCGCAGATCTCGTCGCTTAAGGGCGGTTCGCTGCTGATGTTCGTCTTCGTTGCGGTGGCCATGGCTATTGTCTACCTGTTCCCGAAGCTAACCGATAAGGTTCCCTCGACTTTGGTGGCGTTGTTGGCAGTGACGGCGCTTAGTTTGCTAACAGGCGGTACGACCACCTCGGTTGGTTCCATGGCGCAGATTTCGGCCGGCTTGCCAAACTTTTGGGTGCCCACCATTTTGGCCGACCCTCAGACGTGGGCTATCGTGCTGCCGTACGCGGTGTCGCTTGCGTTCGTCGGCCTGCTTGAGACCATGCTGACCGAACAGGTGGTCGACGAGATGACGGGCACGTTCAGCGATGCGAACCGCGAGCTGAAAAGCCAGGGCGTGGCGAATGTTGCCAGCGGCTTTTTGGGCGCAATGCCCGGTTGCGCGATGATCGGCCAGGCCATGGTCAACGTGAATTCCGGCGGGCGAGGCCGTTTGAGCACGCTGTGCGCCGGCGTTTTGCTGTGTGCGCTGGTTGTTCTTGGCGGCGAGTTTCTGAACTACGTGCCGCTTGCGGCGCTGGTGGGCGTCATGATCACGGTGGCTATCTCGACGTTCGACTGGAAGCAGACGCGCCGCGTTCTGGTTGATGGTTTCGGCAACCCCAGCAAGACGATCGAGCTGATCACGACGTTGGTCACGATTGGCGTGGTGGTTTCGACTAAGAATCTGGCGTTTGGCGCCGGCGCGGGAATGATCGTTTACTACGGCGCCCGAGCGATCCTTGGTGAGTTCTCGTTCCGTGAGGCGTTCCGTAAGTTGCTGCATCGCTAGTTTAATTAGCTTCAATAACGACAGTAGCCGCTCCTAAAGCGGCTGCTTAACCATATTGGCCGTGGAGGGCGCGACCAAACGCTCCACGTCTGCTCCGCATTATGCCATGCGGTAGTTTGGGCTACCAGTTCTGCGATATCGTTGCCCGGCTAAAAACCTGTTGAAGAAGGCCTAATTCTGCCGCTAAGGGATGCCGGCTCTGTGCAGAGTCGAAAACCTTTGTCGGGTGTATTAACCCTTTCGCTTCTGTGTTGTAGCATGTGCCCGTGAAAGCGAGCGTCCGCACGATTGCGGGCGCGTTTTGCTCATGCGAGTACGCTACTGAATTGATTGGAGGAGCGGTGTCTGCGTTGCGGGTGAGGGTTTGCCTTGCATTGTTGGTGATTGCGGGTTTTGCCCTTGGTTGCTCGGAGTTTGTCGTTATCGGAATTCAGCCCGAATTGGCAGAAGCGTTCGGCGTTTCGCTGTCGCAAACGGGCGATTTCATGGGTTTCTTTGCAGTGGCATATGCGGTCGCTACTCCCATTCTCGCCTTGGTCACGGGCCGGTTCAAGCGCTTCACGCTGCTGATTGTCTACAGTGCGGTGCTAATCGTCGGCAATTTGCTGGCAGTCATGGCCACCTCGTTTTCGACCATGCTTTTGGCTCGCGTGCTCATTGGCTTGGTTTCCGGTGCCTTGCTTGCCGTTGAGGTCACCTTCATTCCCGAGTTCCTTGATTCGAAGCGCGTGCCCATTGCTATTTCGATTGTTTACGCGGCGTTCTCGTTCGCCATGGTGCTTTCCACTTCGCTTGGCAAGCTGGCCGCAGAGGTTCTGTCTTGGCATGTGGCGCTGGTTGCTGTTTTGGTGATCTCGGTTGTTGCCAGTGTTGCGATGCTTCTGGTTCTGCCGCGCTCGGGCAAAACCGACGAGCCTGCAACTGCTCGCGAGCAGCTTCCGTATCTGCACGATTCGCGCGTTATCGGCGGCATGTGCGTTTTCATCTTCGGTGTTGGATCGGTGTATGTTTTCTACGGCTATGTCACGCCTTACCTGCAGGGCGTTTTGGGCGTTTCGTCTATTGGGACCAGTGCGGTGCTGATGGGCTATGGCGCGATGTGCATGGTGTCGAACCTGCTATCGGGCTGGGTTGCAAGCCGTTTTGGCATGAAGGCGCTGATCGTGTCCTTCCTCGTTCAGGCGGGTTTGCTATTTGCGCTGTTCATGGTGGGTGGGGCTACGACCCCGGGCATCGTCATCACGTTGCTTATCGGCCTGACGATGTACGTTGTCTCCACCCCGTGCCTGACGATGTTCATGGACGTTGCCCGCCACGAGCATCCCAAGGCCTTGACGCTTGCGGCCTCTACCGAGCCGATGGCGTTCAACGTGGGAATTGCGTTTGGTACGGCGATGGGCGGTGCCGTGGTGAACGCCCCGGGAATCCAGTGCGCGGGTTTGTTTGGCGCGTTGTTTTCGCTGATTGCCTGCGGGATTGTGGTGGCAACCGTGCGCGCTTCCCAAAGGAAGCGGAAGGCGGCGTAGCGTTTCGGCGTAGCGTTTCGGCGTAGCGTTTGTTAGGCTGGCGCCGCTGGGCGCGGGTTCTTGGGAAAACGAATGCGATTCGAAGCAGGCGCGTGTCCCAAGCGCAGAATTTGATGCGAAACCAAGAGGGCGGCTCATTGGGTCGCCCTCGTTGCATGTGCGCGATCGCGCGCTTGGCTTGTTAAACCGTCTGGTGGCGGAGCGCCGTTGGCTTGCGGTTGGCGCTGTGCTCCGGTTGCCTACTCTTCGCCTGCGCCCTTCAGCATGGTCTCAACCTTGTCGTGGACCTCTTTCAGGCCGGCTTCGTCGATAGTCCACTGGTGGGTGATGGTGCCGCACGGCATTTCGAACCCGCATTTCTCCAGGTACTCGGCCACTTCCTTGGGGCCCGAAGGAGCCCAGCCGTACGATCCGAACGGGATGCCGATACGGTTTTTCGGCGACAGCCCCTTCATATAGCAAAGGAACGCGGCGACGGTGGGCATCATGGACGAGTTCAATGTGGGCGAACCAACGGCGATGTACTTGGCGGAAAGCACTTCGGTCATGATGTCGGAGATGTGGTTGACCTTCAGGTCAAGCAGCCTGACGGCAATGCCGTTTTCGACGAACGTTTCGGCGATTTGCTTGGCCATTTTCTCGGTGGTGTGCCACATGCTGTCATAGACGACCAGCGCGTACTCGTCGGTTTCGTTGGCGGACCACTTCTTGTAGGCGGCGATGATCTCGGGCACGTGTGAGCGCCAAATGATACCGTGAGCAGGCGCGATGATATCGATATCAAGACCGGCGACCGCCTCGAGCGCCTTCTGGACTTGGCGCGAGTAGGGAAGGACGATGTTGGCGTAGTACTTCTTGGCCTGTTCCATGACCTCGCACAGATCGACCTCGTCGTCGAAATGCATGCTGGACGCGAAGTGCTGACCGAATGCGTCGTTGCTGAACAGGATCTTCTCTTCGGCGCAGTACGTGACCATGTTGTCGGGCCAGTGAACCATGGGCGTGTGCACGAACGTTAGGGTGCGCTTGCCGATGTTCAGGGTTTCGCCCGACTTCACCGGTAGGTAATCGAAATCGTTGCCGTAGTGAGCCTGCAAGCCGGTAAGCCCCTTGGGGGCGCTAGTGACCAGCTTTGCGTTAGGGCAGCGGCCCATGACAACGGGGATCGAGCCGGAGTGGTCCATCTCGACGTGGTTGGACACCAGGTATTCGATTTTCGCGGGATCGACGATTTGCGAGATACGGTCGAGCAGGTCGTCCGCGAAGGGACGCTTGCACGTGTCGATGAGCGTGACATGCTCGTCGACGATGAGGTAGGCGTTGTACGTGGAGCCCCAGTCGGTGGTGTAGCCGTGGAAGTTGCGCTCGTTCCAATCGACGCCGCCAACCCAATAGATGCCCGGCTTGACTTCAACTGCATTCAGCATGATTGCCCCTTTCTCCTAATGACTCGAATATAGCAGCTTGACTAATGGGAATCAATATCAATAAGAAGAGTGAGTCATCGCCGTCATAGGGATGTTGGATGGCTGTTGGGTTGGTGCGACTTTTTAGCGAAACCGCCGTCATGCGGCTGGCGGGTTGATTTTGTAGCATGTTCGCTGGATGCGGGGTGTGCCCTCTGCCTTTTTCGCAAAAGGGGAGTTGATTGCCATGGAGTTAGATCTGATCTACTTCGTGCTTGTTGAAGTGCGAAGAATTCTTCATTTGGCGATCATTCTGATCGTTCTCTTGTAGTAGTTCGACTAGAAACGACAGAAGCCGCTCCTAAGACGGCTTCTGTCGTTTGCAAACACTAGCCGCAGAGGGTGTGTCCATACGCCCCGCGTCTTGCTTGATTATATCATGCTCGGGAAGAGGTCGGCGTCGCCTGAGTTAGGTGCGGGCCTTGCTGCCTAAACACTTGGGCAACGCGACCGACATGTTTTCACTGCGTTCCAACATGTCGTCGCTGCCTTACGCATACTTCATCAGCTCGTCGATGTACTCCTTCAGGACGCCCTCGATCGGCGTTCCCTTCTTCACCAGATAGCCCAGGCTCATATTCATATCGCTCTCGTAGGGGATTGCAACCGTGCCCTCGGTAGACAATGCCTTGCCGGTCAGGTTGCACCAAATTGCGTAGCCGTCGGCCTCGGCGATGCTCTCGGTCAGCTCGCGCAGCGAGGCGAACAGCGTGTCGTTGACCTTCTGCCGGTCGCCCGCAAGGAACGCCTTGCGCATGTCGGTCGCATGCAGCGAGTTCATATAGAAGTACTGCTCGTAATAGAACATGGGGTACTGGACAAGGTCGGACGGGTAGAGCTTCTCCCTATGGGCCAGCGGGTGGTGCCTGCTGACATATGCATAGATCTGCGCTTTGAACAGCTCGTGATATTCAAGTTCGCCGCTTTCCAGGTACTTGCGCAGGGCGCCTTCGTTGCCTTCGGAAAGAAGCAGAAGACCGATATCGCGCATGCCGTTGTTGATGTCGTAAGCCATCTTGGGGGTTTGAGCGACCTCGATGCTGAAATCGATGTCCGCGTGAGCATGGGCCTCGGCCACGCTCATCAGGGCGTTCACGCCAAAGCCGAAGGGCAGCATGGAAACATGCAGGCGCGACGAGGCAGTGTCGCGATTGCAGAACTCGCGCTCGAACGCGTCCATCTCAGCAACGACGCGCTCGGCTGCATTCATGACCTTGACACCGCGCTCCGTGACGGAAACGCCGCGCTTGCCGCGATCGAGAACGCTGAATCCCAGCTCGTCTTCAACTTGGCTCAGTGCTTCGTACAAGGTGCTCTTTGAAATTCCCAAACTCTTCGCAGCAGCGTTGATGGAACCCCGCTCTGCCGTTTCCAGCAAATAGCGAAGCTGCTGAACAGTTATCTTCACGTGATTCTCCCTACATGTTCGACTCTGCCGAACATGATATGCCGATATGTTCGGTTCTGTCATAGTGATATCCGATCGCAACCTCAACCATAGCTTATATCGAGCGTGGTATAGTGCGGAATATGTTCGGAATACCCAACTACAACATAATGTGGTATTCGATACAACCGAACATACAAAGGCGACGCGGAAGAGAGGCCGCAATCGCCAAGGGAGTGTAAACGCGAGCCAAATGCATAGTTCGAAAGCGATGCACGGTTCGTTAAAGAAGAGGCAAGAAATCGACGCGGACTTTTGAGGAGGGAAGACGGTCGGTTCGCAATCGCGGTTGGCATACGGGAGGTGCGCGGCCGTAATTTCAACTCTTTCGGAAAGGGGAGGGTATGGAAACGAAAAAAACGCGTTTCTGTCATCCATTACATCGTAGTTCTAGCGTTCTGCTTCCTGTTCCAGTTCGTTCCCGGTCCGCTGGGCATCTCGCAGCAGGGTATGTGCCTGCTTGGCTGCTTCATCGGCGCCATCTACGGCTGGATCACCATCGACATGCTGTGGCCGAGCCTTGTCGCACTTGTCTCCGCTGGCTTCACGTTCGGCATGACCCAGGTCATGGCCGCCACGTTCGGCTCCGCCACGGTTCTCACGCTTGTTCTTTGCATGGGCTCGATCGGCATCGCAATGAAGAACGGTGCCTTCAACTGGTTGGTAAGCCTGCTGCTTAACAACAAGTTCATGCAAGGAAAGCCTTGGCTGACCATCTGGATCATCCTAGTTCTTGCTTTCCCGTTCGGCCCGTTCAACCCGATCATCATGATGATCATCTTCGGTGCTTTCGTCACTTCCATGCTTGAGTCTTGCCATGTGAAGAAGAACTCGAAGCTGGCCATTTTCCTGTATCTTGGTTGCGCACTCAGCCTGATGAACGGCCAGATCCTCTTCCCGTTCTTCGGCACCGGCCTGGTCTTCTTCCAGAGCTACAACGCCATGTTCCCGAACATCCCGATCGACATGGTTCCCTACCTTGGCTTCATGATCGTCATGGGCATCCTGATCGCCACCGTTTACATGCTAGTCATGCGCTATATCTTCAGGGTTGACGCTGAGCCTTTGACCGAGTACTGCAAAGAGTGCGAGATGACCAAGTGTACGCGTGACCAGAAGGTCGCCCTGCTCCTGTTCGTCGGCCTCATCATCCTGAACCTCCTGGGTTCGCTGCCGCTGGGCGCAATCTCCGTCTTCGTTTCCAAGTTCGGCATCGCTGGTTACTGCATGATCCTCTGCATCGTCGCCGGTCTTCTCCCCGACGCCGAGGGCAAGCCTCTGGCCAACCTGGAAGAGCTCTTCCATATGGCTAACTGGGGTCAGGTTTGCATGGTCGCCGTCGTCATGCTGATGGCAACCTACATGAGCAGCAAGGACCTGGGCATCACCGCCGCAATGGCAACCGTGTTCAAATCGCTCATGGGTCTGTCTCCCTGGGTCTTCATCATCGTCTCGCTGGTTCTGGCAGTTGTCCTTACCAACGTTGCGAACAACATGATCATCGCCGTTATGGTCATGCCCTTCCTGGTCAACTACGCTCAGGCCGTTGGCATCAACACCACGATGTGCATCGTCCTTCTGTGGATTCTCGTTCAGCTCGCTCTTGCAAACCCCGCCGCTTCGCCGGTTACCGCAGTTGCCATGACGCAGGAATTGGCTGACGCAAGCGAGATGAGCAAGACCGCTTTGAAGATCCTGCCCATCATGCTGATCATCGAGATGGCCATCGCCATTCCTGTCTCCCAGATCTTCTTCCCGCTGTAAGTCGATTGCATCAACTGCACGTCATTCAGGTTGCGCGGTCCGCAGGTTTGAAAACCGAAAGCCGTGGTCGCGCAACCTGGCAGTTGCCTTCTAGCAAGCGCAGCTGCCGAACACTCATTAGGTCTTAAGCAAATCGGACATAGAAAGAGGTTTCGAAATGTTAAGGTCACGCGGTCTTACCGACAAACTGCTCGTGCTTGGCGTGGACGGAATGGATCCCCGCTGGGCAAAGCGCATGGTCGACGAGGGCAAGATGCCCCATCTGAAGGAGCTCATGGAGCGCGGCGCTTGTCGTGACGACCTGATGCTTCTGGGCGCCAATCCCACCATCACCCCGCCGATGTGGGCAACGCTGGGCACGGGTGCTTACCCCATGACGCACGGCATCATTGACTACAACGTCTCCGCCAAGGACGACAAGGACATCACCCTGGGCGCATTCAGCTCGCGTTTCATGACCGCCGAGCCGCTGTGGAACATCACGGCCGAGTCCGGCAAGAAGACGCTTGTCATGCACTGGCCCGGCGGTTCGTTCCCTCCGACCAGCGATTCCCCGAACCTGTTCACCGTTGACGGTTCTTCCCCGGGAGCAACTTGCGCTTACTCCAACGTGCGCGACATGGACACCATTTTCGTTGCCAGCACCAAGGCCGAGGCTCCTTCTTGTGCATTCATGTCGGTTGTCACGTCCGACGTTGAAGGCGACGAGAAGCTTGTCCCGCATGTCCTGACCACCCTTGATGGTCGCCCGCTGTGCTCTCGCGGCAAGACGCCCGAGGCCAAGGAGCGCATGAAGAAGTACCTGCAGGCCTACAAGGAGTTCATCGGCGTTCCCGGCTACACGCCCGACCACAGCTTCGTCAACGACAACATCGTCTTTGACGAGGAGAAGGGCATCATGTGGAGCACCGCCGACTTCCCGACCGGCTGCTCGATCTCGCCTGTTTCCGAGCCCGAGGGCTGGGACATCGAGGTTCCTGAAGGCGCCAAGGAATTCGTCCTCCTCACGATGCACGGCCGCGTCACCCGCAACGCTCTTATCCTGAAGAACGCCGAGGGCGTGTACGATCACGTTGCGATCTACAAGAACAAGCAGGCCACCGAGCCCGTCACCGTTCTTGAGAACGATGTCTTCACCGGCGTCATCGACTACATCCCCACCAAAGATGGTGGCGAAGAGATGATCTTCCGCAACATGCGTCTTCTGAAGATCGCCGAGGACGGCTCCTATGTCCGCATTTGGGCTTCTCGTGGCTCCAGCTGCGAAGAGGACACCGTGTTCTTCCCGAAGAGCCTGCTGAAGGAGTCCATTGAGGCTGCCGGCCCGCTGGTTCCGACCAGCCAGATGTCCGGCCTGGACAAGGACCTCATCATGAAGTGCAACCTCCCACAGTGGGAGCTCTCCGCCGAGTGGCAGAGCAAGTTCATGCACTACATGATCGAGAAGCACGGCGTTGAGGTCATCTTCAGCCACTTCCACAACTGCGACCTGCAGGGTCACTGCTACATGAAGTACATGAAGAACCGCGACACCAGCCGCTACGACGAGTCCGAGGTCGTGAAGTTCGCCGAGGCAACCTACAAGGTCACCGACGACTACATCGGAAGCTTCATGCACCTGCTGGACGAGGGTTGGACCATCCTTCTGGTTTCCGACCATGGTCTGATGTGCTCCGAGGAAGAGTCCGTCGCTCAGGGCGACAACATGGGCGTCAGCCTGGAGCCGCTGCACAAGTGGGGTTACACCGTTCCGAAGCGCGATGAGGACGGCAACGAGATCCCCGAGATCGACTGGACCAAGACCCGCGCCATCATGACGCGCTGCAACAGCATCTACATCAACGTGAAGGGCCGCGACAAGCACGGTATCGTCGAACCCGAGGACCAGTTCGCCCTCGAGGAAGAGATCATCACGAAGATGTACGAGTACAAGCATCCGAAGACGGGTTACCACCTGTTCGCGTATGCTCTGCACAACCGCGACGCCATCCTGCTCGGTATGGGCGGCCCGAATGCTGCGGACATCATCTTCAACGTCAGCGGCCTTTACGCCGAGGACCATGGTGGCGGCCTTTCGACCTCGCTTGGCTACAACGACACCTCGCTCAGCCCGATCTTCGCGGCAGCAGGCCCCGGCATCAAGGAGAATTTCCGTACCGACATGTACATCCGCGAGGTTGACGTGGCGCCTACGGCAGCAGCTCTGCTGGGTGTTCGCTTCCCCGCACAGTGCGAGGGCGCACCTGCCTACAGCATCTTCTCCGAGGATCTGTAGAAAAACTCTTGCAGCTTCGCGCGATAGGTCCTCCCACCTGCGCTGAAGCGATATAGCTCGAACGGGGCACTGCAAACGTCCGCTCCGCTAGAGATTCAGACCCGACTGGTTCCCTTCCCTTTACCAGTCGGGTCGTTTTGTGTCTCGCCTCGGTTGCGTTCCTGATTCATGCGCTCGTGCCTGTCGAGCATTGTGGCTTGTTTGTGGGACTGCGTTTCTCGTTTCTGGAGCCTTCGTTTTCTGATGGATATACTGAAGTCATCGAGCAAGCGTGCTCCTAAACCTGAGCAGCTTACGTCGACCGCCGCAAAGCGGGGTCGCCATGCGGATCTGTGCCGGCTTGCCGAAACCCAAGACAACTGAATCGTCGGGCGCATCTCATGCGCATTTCATCAGTGCGCTCTGCTTGTGATGTTCGATTTCGGGTGGCGCATGAAGAGGTGGATTTTGCGCGTCCGTTGCGGTTTGGCTGCCTTCCGTTGTTAAGAGCAAGCTGTGAAAGGAAGCATATGCAAGGAAAGTCCCTCACGTTGCTGCTGTTCGTTTTGTACGGCAGCGCATTTTTGGCAGGTTTCAACGAGAATCTGATGAACGTCGCGCTCGTCTCGATCATGAACGAGTACGGCATCGATTCGGTCGCCGCGCAGTGGACGGTTACCGGTTACATGATCGCTGGCACGATCGTGGTTATGTGCATGGCGTTTTTCTTTCGTCGTATTCCGCTGCGCACGCTGTATTATGCGGCAGCGCTGTTCAGCTTTGTTGGATCGCTGATCGGCGTCTTCGCATCGAGCTTCGCGCTGCTGATGGTTGCGCGATTGATCCAGGCCGTCGGTAGCGGCATCTTCATCCCGCTTATGATGAATACCATTTTGGTGGTCACGCCCAAGAACAAGCTGGGAACCTACCTGTCGATTGGCAGTTGCATGATCACGTTCGGCCCGGCGCTTGCGCCTGTCGTGTGCGGCGCGGTTGTCACGGCGTTCGGGTGGCACAGCATCTTCGTGGTGCCCACTGTTGCTATGGCCGTTCTTGCCGCCGTCGCGGTGCCTTCGGTCAAGAACATGGAGAACCAGGAAGCGCATCTTGATGTTGCGTCCGTCGTGCTTTCGGCGGTTTTCTTGATGTCGCTGAGCTTTGGCTTGGTCATGCTCACGCTGGACACGTTTGTTGCTGCGATCTCTCTTGTCGTGATGGCTGTTTCCGTTGCGCTGTTCATTCTTCGCCAGCTGCGTTGCGAGAACCCGCTGATCGACCTTACGCCCATGAAGAGCATCGCGTTTTGGCCGTCCATCATTTTGACCACCATCGCCATGATGGGAAGCTTCAGCTGCAGCGTTTTGCTGCCGATGTATCTTGAGGGGGCGACTGGTTTGACGGCGTTCATGGCGGGTTTGACCATCCTTGTTCCCGTGTTGGGCAACGCCGCAACGTCGCTTTTGGGCGGCCGCATCATGGACTCGCGCGGTGAATGGCCGTTGCTTCCCGTTGGATATGCGGTTGTGGCTTGCGGTTTTGCGATTTTGGCTTTCCTGGCTCCCACTCTTTCGCTTCCGGGCATGTTCGTCGGCGCATTTTTGGTCATGGCGGGCACCGGCTTGATTTTCTCGCCGTCGCAGTCGGCGGGATTCAAGACGCTCGCTCCCGAGCAGAACCCCTTTGGCGTGGCGCTTTCTACCACGTTCGTTCAAATCGCGGCTTGCATCGCGCCTTCTCTTTATACGGGCATCCTTACCTCGGGTCAGATGGGCTCGCTCGCCGCGGGCGCCTCGCCGCAGGTTGCTTTGGCCAGCGGTTTTTCGTCGGCTATGCTGGTTGCCATGTTCGTGGCGGCGGCTGGTTCGCTGATCGGCTTCGCCTATGCTCGCGCGGCCGTAAGGCGTAGGGAGGATGCCAAGATCAAGCGCCAGGCCATGCCCGCAAACGAGCGTCCCTTGGCGCGCCTTGTCCAGCCAGAGCCCTACACGCTTCCCGCCGATGCGCCCGTTAGCGCCGCGATGCAGCTGTTCGTTGATCGCAAGATCGGTGGCCTTCCTTTGGTGGATGAGCAGGGAAAACCTGCTGGGTTCGTGTCGGACGGCGACGTCATCAGGTTCCTTGCTGACAAGCATCCGCTGATCACCAACGCGTACACGATGATCGAGACGGCGAACAACCAATCGTTCGACGAGCGTTTGAGCGAACTTCTTAATTTGCCGCTGCGCGACATCGCCACCGATAAGCTTGTCTCGCTTGATTCTTCGGCCACGCTCGAAGAGGCATGTTCGCTGCTTGCCACGCATAAGCTGAAGAAGGTGCCGGTTGTTCAGGGCGACCGCATCGTCGGCACCATCAACCGCAGCGATCTTCTGCGCTACGCCATGGAGCGCAGCCTTCAGGTGGCGAGCGCTTAGCGTTTCGGCTTCGTTTCGCGATTCAGGCACCGCAACATCGCGGCCCCGTGCAACTCTGAACCGCCTCCCATTTCTTGGATATGAGAAATTGGAGGTAGTTCACAACTGCATACGGGGCCGCTTTGCGTTTGCCCGCGCCCTCGACACCGCCTCTTCTTGTTGCGTAACCTTGTATGTCGTACCCTGTTCTTTACTGTTTTCGCTCGCGAACATCCGAAAGAGAGACCGATGGCAGAGAAGTCTTCCGACGCCGATTTCCATATGGACTGCGTGAAATGCAACGGCGCGATGGAGCTAAGTGATGACGGCTTGGCTCTGGAATGCCCCTATTGCGGTAATCGCGAACCGCTTGACGCGGCCACTCTCGAGCGCCTGCGCGCGATCGACGAGAAGGAACTTGCAGCGGAAAAAGAGCGCACCCGCGCAGAACTTAAGAAGCAGCAGGCCGAATGGGAGCGCAAGGACGAAGCGAAGCGAAAGCGCCGCCGAGTCCTTCGCATTCTTGCGTGCATTTTCTTTTTCCTGATCCTTCTTTCTGCCGCCTGCAGCGCAATAGAGGATGCGCTGTACGAAAGGGAGCAGGTGCAAAAGCTGAATTCGAGCTACGACTGGCCGACCAGCGGGCTGGCCCAGAAGATTCCGCAGCCGAAATCGACCACCGGATACATCTCGTTGAATTACAGTGATTCGTTCGACATCGAGGTTCCTGCCGACGAGGGCGATTACGACGAATACCTCGAGGAATGCCGTAAGTGGGGTTTCACCGTCGATCCCGTTTCGGGGAGGACTTCCTACAAGGCGTACAATTCCGAAGGCTATCGTCTGAGCGTCTATAATTGGTCGGCTTCGGGCACGTTGGACATCAGTATCGATGCGCCGCTTGAAATGAGCGATATCGTATGGCCATCGAATGGTATGGGCGCGTTGCTTCCCGTTCCGCCTTCGTTGAAGGGCATGATCGAATCCGAATACGTTTCGGGTTTTCAGGCTTATGTGGGGGGTATGTCGCCTGAAGCGTTCAGCGTGTACGCAGATGCATGCATTGCGGCCGGTTTCAACGTCGATTATCGCAAGCGCAACGACTACTTCTACGGCGAGAACGCTGACGGCGCTCATTTGAACCTTGAGTACGAGGGGTTCAATACCATGAGCATTCATTTGTACGCACCCGAGAAATAGTGTAGCGGACAACGTTCGCCCTGCAATAGCGACCGTTCATGGGCGCAATCAGGCATTTGCGTTAAAGACTCGTGAATGGATCGGTTTTCGGAGAGCTTTTCCCCCGATGACTTTATAATGATCCCCACTGATTTAGGAGCTTTCGGCCGCGATCCCGCGGTTTTGGGGGTTTCGCAAGCCGATCTCATAGGGAGAACCACATGGAATTCGTCAACACATTCTGGGCGTTGGTGCCGCCTGTCGTCGCCATCGTCCTCGCTCTAATCACGAAAGAGACGTACAGCTCGCTGTTCATCGGCATCGTCGTGGGCGCCCTGCTGCTGGCAGGCCTTGACCCCATCCAGACGATGAACAACATCATCAGCAACGAGATTCCCGTTGCTGATGGCGGCGACCCGCTGGTTGTCGGCTTCGTGCACGCCATCAGCGATGCCAGCAACGCCGGCATCTTCATCTTCTTGATCATGCTGGGCGCCATGGTTGCGCTTATCAATGCGGCTGGCGGTTCTGCTGCGTTCGGCAAGTGGGCTGCTTCGCACATCAAGACCCGTGTTGGCGCGCAGCTGTCAACGTTCGTCTTGGGCGTTTTGATCTTTATCGATGACTATTTCAACTGCCTGACGGTTGGCTCGGTCATGCGTCCCGTTACCGATGCGTGCAAGATCAGCCGTGCCAAGCTGGCTTACATCATCGACTCGACCGCTGCCCCCATCTGCATGATCGCGCCGATTTCCTCGTGGGCCGCTGCTGTTTCGGCAACCGCCTCCGACCTTGATAACGGCATGAGCGGCATCCAACTGTTCATCTCGGCTATTCCGTTCAACTTCTACTCGCTTCTGACCATCGTCTTCGTTGTCGCGCTGTGCATCATGGGCTTCGATTACGGCCCCATGGCCAAGAAGGAGCTTGAGGCCTACCGCGAAGGCAAGTCCGGTTCTCTGGGCGGCGAGGTTAGGATCACCAACGAGAAGGCTTCGCTGTGGGACATGATGATCCCGGTCATCATCTTGATTGTCTGCTGCATCGTCGGCATGCTGTACGTCGGCGGCTTCTGGGACCCCGAAGCCGATGGCTACATGAGCCTGATCGGCGCCTTCGCTGACACCAGCGCATCCATCGGCCTGCCGTGGGGCGGTATCATCGCTTTGGTTGCCACCGTCGCTTACCTGGTGATTCGCAAAGTCATCTCGTTCAACCGCGCTATGGAGTGCCTGATCGAGGGCTTCAAGGCCATGGTTCCGGCTCTGCTCATCCTTACCTTCGCTCTTACCCTGAAGCTCACCACCACGGCTCTTGGCGCCGACGTGTTCGTCGCGGGTCTGATGGAGGGTGCTGCAGCCAGCTTGTTCAACATGCTGCCCGCTATCATCTTCTTGGTTGCTGTGTTCCTAGCGTTCTCAACGGGCACCAGCTGGGGCACGTTCGGCATCCTGATTCCCATTGTTACTGCTATCTTCGCCACCAGCGACTACACGCTGATGACCATCGGCATCTCGGCTTGCTTGGCTGGCGCTGTTTGCGGCGACCATATCTCGCCGATCTCCGACACCACCATCATGGCATCGGCTGGCGCGAACGTGAATCACATCGACCATGTCAACACGCAGCTGCCGTACGCTCTGACCGTTGCCGGTGTGTCGTTCGTCTGCTTTGTGGTTGCCGGCTTCGTGCAGAACTTCCTGATCTGCCTGGCCGTTGGCATCATCTTGATCGTCGGCATCCTGACCGTGCTTAAGCGCACGATCGGCGTGAACGCTTCTGCTGAATAACTCGGAGCGGTGGCGTTTGGGGCGGTAATGCCCCGGCTGCGTTGAACAACGTGGCTAGATTTGCTGCAAGATCGAATTAAGGGAGTCGCTTTGGCGGCTCCCTTTCTTTGTGTCTGGTGACGTTCTTTGCGCCTTGCACAGATTTTCCCGTTTTGCAGGGGCAGGGATGCGCGATTGCGAGGGGCGCTCTGCCTGATTTGGTGTTTTGCGATGATGAACGCGGAAGGTGAGCGTGTGCTTTGTTCTCCGTGTCCTAAAAGGCCGCAAAACGATCAAATCTGCGCAGCCGGGACGGACGGACGTGTTGAAAGCGATCAAATCTGTGCAGCAAGGACGGACGAGGCCGCAAAACGGTCGAATCTGTACAGCTGGGACGGATTTGGCACCCAGGTTCGCGTGACCGCAAACCCAGCGCGTTCAGCTCGGATTCTGCGAAAGCCAGCTAAGCAGCAGCCAGCTAAGCAGCACCTTTTAGGCCAGCGAGAATGCGTAGAACATCTTCGATTGGCTGACCAAGGTGCTGACGTCCCAGGTTTTCTCGGAGCGCTCGGCGGAATAGGGATCGTTGATGACGACTTTGCCGTCGGCATCAAGGCCGCACGCCACGATGAAGTGGCCGTTTTGGGTGAAATCACCGGGGCCCACGTTGATAATCAGCACCTGACCTGCGGAAAGCGGCGCGGTTAGGTTGGAAGGTTGGGGGTTCAGTTGGTTGCACGTAAGCCTCAGCTGCTCGGCGGCGCTGAAAAGGAACTTAGTGTCGGTGCCGTCGTATTGCGTTTCGAAACCGCCATTGGTTGCGATGACGCCCATGTCGTAGGGCGACTTGTCGGTTAGGCCGGTCAGCGCCTGGTAAACCATGGCAAACGACGTGGGACAGCATCCTGTCAGCGCAAACGTGGTGGAGCTGTACTGGGTGTAGCCCCAGCGCTTATCCCATTGATATAGGCGCGGCACGTTGGTCTTGCTCTCGGCAGATGGCGTGGATGCGTCACCCGAAGGCTTGTCCTGCGGGTACATGTTGGGCCAATCGCGCACGAACGATGCGGCTTCGGGCTCGTTTCCAGCCAAGCGCAAAAGTTTGCCCTGAACTGCGGTGCCGTCGGCAGTGTACGAGTCGGGGTGCGAGGCAACCCAGTATGCGTCCTCGTTGTTGCTGGCGGTTTGCAGTAGAGCGGCAGCGTCTTCGGCGCCCAAAAGGTTCTCAAGCGCGGCTTTGTCGGGCTTCGAGCCGTCCTCATTGGAATACGAAGATGCGCTCACTGCCTTCTGAGCTTCGCGAAGATCTTGCTGAACAGGATCGGCGGGCGTGGCGCAGGCGCGGATAACCAGAACCAAAACAACGAGGATGACAACCGTCGCCGCAATGCCAATGAGGGCGTTGCGCTTGCCGAAGCGCTCGACGGCGTTGGTGTAGGCGCTCGCGAAGAAATCGCCGATGCCCTTGAATGCGTTGGCGATTGCGGCACCTGCGCCCGTCAGGGCATTGGCGGCCTGCTGTGAGCGTCGCGGTGCTTGTGCGGGTTTGCGGGTCGCACCAGAGCGGTGCGCTTGCGGACGCTGCGATTGGCGCGGCATCTGCGATCCTGCAGGGCGATGGCCTTGCGGCACGTGCACGCGGCTGGACGGCTGTGCTTCGCCGCGTTTCGCCTGGCGAGCCTGCAGTCGCTTGCGTGCGGCTTCCTTGCGAGCTTCGTCGCTCATGAAATCGTCGGACATCGTGTCTCCTTCAAGGCATGCGCACCTGCGCGTCGGTGCCTTTCAGCTCCTCTTTAATCAGTTGGATTGTATCCGAATTGCCGTTTTTCTGCAGATCTTGACCTGCTGGCTGCGCTCTTATTCGATCAGCGGAAACGGTAGTACAATCACCAGAAATGAAAGCTATGGTGAACTACTCGCTATGGTGATCAGCGGCAATACGCGTTAATGGGAGATGATTTCGTTGGAGAAGAAAGATCTCGACTGGGGCAACCTGAGCTTCGATTACATGCCCACCGATTACAGCTACGTCTGTAATTTCAAAAACGGCGAATGGGAAGAGGGCGGCCTTACCACCGACCACTCCATCCAGCTGTCCGAGTGCGCGGGCATTTTCCATTACTGCCAAGAGGTCTTCGAGGGCCTGAAGGCATACACCACCGAGGACGGCGACATCGTCTGCTTCCGTCCCGACCTGAACGCCAAGCGCATGAGCGATTCCGCCGAGCGCCTGTGCATGCCCTCGTTCCCCGAGGACAAGTTCATCGAGGCCGTTAAGGAAGTCGTTAAAGCGAACGCCGCTTGGGTTCCGCCGTTTGGCTCGGGCGCCACGCTGTACGTCCGTCCGTTCATGATCGCCACGGGCATCGTCATTGGCGTTTCCCCTGCCACTGAGTACCAGTTCCGCATCCTGGTCACGCCGGTCGGCCCGTACTTCAAGGGCGGCGACACGGCTGTCACCTTGGGCATCTCCAAGTACGACCGCGCTGCTCCGCATGGCACCGGCAACATCAAGGCCGGCCTGAACTACGCCATGAGCATCAAGGCCGGCGTCGAGGCTCACGCAGCTGGCTATGCCGAGAACCTGTACCTCGATTCCGAGAGCCGCACCTATGTTGAAGAGACGGGTGGTGCCAACATCCTGTTCGTCGACAAGGCGGGCAACCTTGTTGTTCCGCAGTCGCACACCGACTCCATCCTTCCGTCGGTCACGCGCCGTTCGCTGGTCACCGTTGCCAAGGACATGCTGGGCATGAACGTCATCGAGCGCCCGGTCAAGTTCGACGAGGTGCTTGCCGGCGACTTCGTTGAGTGCGGTCTGTGCGGCACGGCTGCCGTCATCAGTCCCGTCGGCCACATCGAGGGCGAGGGCGTCGACGTTGAGTTCCCTGACGGCGCCGTAACCTCCGGCCCCGTTATGAAGAAGCTGCGCGAGACCCTTACCGCTATCCAAAGCGGCAAGATCGAGGGTCCTGCCGGCTGGGTTGTCAAGATCTGCTAGACTACGCCCCATCCAAGCATGATGCGCCGGACGCCTACTGGGTGCCCGGCGCTTTGATTATTCAAGGAGCGCCACATGGCCGAAGAAACATCCGTACGACGCAACCCACCGTTCCAGAGCATCTCGTTCACGTTGGTTCAGGACCGTTTGGGACGCAAATTCTTCCGCATGAAGCGTGTTGGCGAAGAGTACGAGCTGCATGTCGAAAAGGGCAGCTCGTCGAATCCGTCGACGCAATTCACGCGTATGGTTCCGCAGGAGACGGCGCAGCGTTTCAAGGATGCTCTCGATGCTTTGGGCGTGTTCTCGTGGGAAGAGAAGTACGGCGATGCGTCCGCGCCCGGCTCGATGCGCTGGTCGCTGAACACGGTGTTCAAGGAAGACGTCTTCAGTGTGGCATCGAAGGGCGGAAGCGACGTTCCACGCGCGTTCGACGCTTTCTTGGAAGAGCTGTACAAGCTTGACTTCCCGCGTCCGGAAAAGGCAACCCCTTCGCCTGCTGCCGTCGTTAAGTCGCCGATTCCGACCATGGGCGCCGCCGGTTTCGAGATGAGCAACGCGCTGCGTTCGATGGGTTTTGATCCGTCTTCTCTTCCCGAGGGCATGGGCGACGCGCTCAGCCAGATGCTGGGCAACGTTTCCTCGGCGGACGCCATCGACGCCATGTCGCAGATGCGACGCAACCCCATGGAAATGCAGCAGCGCATGAAGGACGAGTTCAGTCATCTTTCGCCGGACGAGCAAGAAAAGATGATCGATGCCCTTTCAAAGACGGGTATTGCCTCTCGCGCCTGGTGGGAGCGATTCCTTCGAGGCTTATAGATTCTTGTGATACCATATTTAGTTAATGCCGCAGCCGTGAAATAACGGTTGTGGTGTTGCGGTTTTGGGGGAAACCGCAGATCAATTACGTGTTGCTGGTTTTGAAAGAAGAGGTTGAAACATGGCAACAAGCAGCGAGGAAGATTACCTGCGCGCTATTTACGAGTTGGACAACGGTACGGGCATGGTCCGTTCTGTTGACGTTGCAACGGCTCTGGGCGTTAGCAAGCCCAGCGTGAACAAGGCTCTGACTGTTCTCGAGGAAGAGGGCTACATCACGCGCATGCGTTACGCCCCTATCCAGCTTACTCACAAAGGCAAGATCAACGGCAAGCGTCTGCAGGATCGCTACCAGGCTGTTCAGGCGTTCCTTGTTGAAAAGCTTGGCATCAAGCCCGAGATTGCTGCCGAAGAGGCTCACAAGATGGAGCATGCGCTGTCCAAGGACACTGTCACGCGTCTGAAGGAGTTCATGGATTCAGAAGCTTTGGCGAAATAGAGGCAAAGTCGTCATGCGGCTTGGCTCTCGCCAGACGTTAGACACAAAGCGCAAGGCATCGCATTCGCGGTGCCTTTTCTATTGCTTGCAGGTGGATTGATGGGGCCATATCGCGGTGCGCCCCATTCCACCGCTGCTGCAGGCGGATTGGTGGGCTGTTCTGCTATGCGCATCACTCCGCCGCCGTTTCGGCTTTTGCCGGCGGGCGCGCTGAAAGGTCCGCGCTTCTTTCCTTGCGGCTGCGTCGCGAGCGTGCGATGATCGAAGCGTTGAGCGAAGGAGGCAAGAATGGAGAACGTCGACGCCAATGGATTGACCGAGGCCCAGTTCCTTGCGGAATACAAGCAGAAGGATTACCCGAAGCCCTCGTTGACGGCGGACATGGCGGTGTTTCGTCCTGTTGACGGCCCCGAAGGCGAATGGGATGTTCTGCTGATCCGCCGCGGCGGGCATCCGTTCTTGGGCTGCTGGGCTTTTCCCGGCGGGTTCGTCGAGCCGGGGGAAGACGTCGATCAGGCTGCCGTTCGCGAGCTTCAGGAGGAAACGGGGTTGGTCGATGTTTTCTTGGAGCAGTTCGGTTTGTACAGCACGCCGGGCCGTGATCCTCGTGCATGGACCGCGTCCGAAGCGTATCTGGGCGTTGTCGGCGAGAACGCCCAGGCGTGTGCCGGCGATGATGCAGCCGACGTGAAGTGGTTCAGCTTGTCGCTGAGCAAGATCGATCAAACGGGGGAATATCGCCTGGCTGCAACCGCAGCGGAAGATAAGCTGCTTGTTGAGTTCTCGGTGTCGCCTCGCATGTTCGGGTCGTGCAAGGCAAGCGTGACCCGTTCAGAAGGTTTCGCCTTCGATCATGGTCGCATACTTGCCGATGCATATCTGACGCTGCGGGGGACCATCAACTGCGACTAGGAGGTAGCGGGACGATTAACCGCGAAGACGTTGCGATAGGCGAGATCCGATCAAACGGCAATGCGGATCATCTGCACGCTTGCCGCACCGGCCGTTGTATCGCCGTCTCACTCATATCAAGCAAAAAAGGAAGCCCGCGCATTTGCTCGGGCTTCCTTCGTGTTCGCGTATGTTGCGATGCTCAAGTGCGTTGCCGTTGGGCGGTTAGCATGAGAAGTAATCGACACCGCCTTCGATGATGGGCTGGAAGGTGCGGTCTGGGATGTTTTGGTACACGCCGTCGCTCCAGCGCTCGCTGTGGCCCATCTTGCCGAAGACGCGGCCGTCGGGGCTGGTGATGCCCTCGATTGCCCAAACAGAACCGTTGGGGTTGGCAGCAAGGTCCATGGAGGGATTGCCGTTGACATCAACGTACTGGGTGGCGATCTGGCCAGCGGCCTTCAGCTGCTCAAGCAGCTCGGGGCTTGCGACGAAGCGGCCTTCACCATGGCTAATGGCTACGGTGTGCATGTCGCCAACCTCGCAGCGGGAAAGCCACGGCGACATGGTGGACGCGATGCGCGTGCGGACGATGCTGCTTTGGTGACGGCCGATGTTGTTGAACGTCAGCGTGGGGCAGTTTTCGTTCATGGGGCGGATGTCGCCGAAGGGAACCAGGCCAAGTTTGATAAGCGCCTGGAAGCCGTTGCAGATGCCCAGGATCAGGCCATCGCGGTTCCACAGCAGGTCGCGCACGGCCTCGGTGACCTCGGGAGCGCGGAAGAACGCGGTGATGAATTTGGCGGAGCCGTCGGGCTCGTCGCCGCCGCTGAAGCCGCCGGGGATCATGAGGATCTGGCTCTCGCGGATGCGCTTTGCAAGCTCCGTGGTGCTTTCAGCGACAGCAGCGGGCGTCAGGTTGTTGATGACGAACGTGTCGGGCTTGGCACCAGCACGCTGGAAGGCGCGTGCGGTGTCGTACTCACAGTTGTTGCCCGGGAACACGGGGATGATGACGCGCGGCGCGCCGATGGTGCCGTCGTAGGTAAGCGGCAGTTTCTCGGCGAAACTGATGGTCTCGACCTGCGGGGTTTCGATGCCGACAGCCTTGCTGCGGTAGGGGTACACGGGCTCGAGCTTGCCTTCGTAGGCGTCAAGGATCTTGTCGAGGCCGATGACCTCGTCGCCAGCGGTGAAGGTGAAGCCGGCCGTGGTGGTGCCCGTCAGGTTGATGCGGACCGCGTCGCTACCGTTGGGCTCGGGAACTTCGTCGGCAAGCTCGACCAGGAACGCGCCGTAGGTGTTCTTGAACAGGACGTCCGTGGGAACGTCGTGGTTCAGTTCGAAGCCGATGCGGTTGCCCAAAGTGGCCTTGAACAGGGCCTCGGCGCCGCCACCAAAGCCGAGCGTGGAAGCGGACAGCACAACGCCGTCGTCGATGAGCTTCTGAACGATGTCCATGGCCTCGCGTTGGCCGGCTGCGTTGGGACGACCGTCAGGCAGGTAGTTGTGGGCTTCGATGCAGAAGACGCGATGACCTGCGCCCTTGAACTCGGGGCTGACGATGTGGTCGGTCTTGCCAATGGCGGTGGCGAAGCTGACAAGCGTGGGAGGAACGTCCAGGTCCTCGAAGCTGCCGGACATGGAGTCCTTGCCGCCGATGGATCCAACTTCGAAGTCGAGCTGGGCCATGAGCGCGCCAAGAAGCGAAGCCGCGGGCTTGCCCCAACGCTCGGGGGCGGTGCGCAGGCTGCCGAAGTACTCCTGGAAAGTGAAGTACGCGTCTTCACGCTTGAAGCCGGTGGCGATGAGCTTGGAAAGGCTCTCGACGACGGCAAGGTAAGCGCCGGAGAACTGGTTCTTCTCTGAAAGGTACGGGTTGAAGCCCCATGCCATGCCGGAGCACGTGGTGGTCTCGCCGTCAACGGGAAGCTTGGCGACCATTGCCTGGGCAGGGGTGAGCTGGGTCTTGCCGCCGAAGGGCATGAGCACGGTGGAAGCGCCGATGGTCGAGTCGAAGCGCTCGGACAGGCCCTTGTTGGAGCAGACGTTCAGGTCGGTGACCACGTCAAGCAGGCGCTCTTCGAACGTATCGCCCTTCCAAGCTGCCTGGTAGGCCTCCTGCTTGGGGATGCGGACGCTCATTTCCTTGGAAGCGCCGTTCGATGCCAAGAAGTCGCGGCTGATGTCGACGATGGCGTCGCCGTTCCAGATCATGCGGACGCGGGCTTCCTCGGTGACGGTGGCAACGGGCGTGGCCTCGAGGTTCTCTTCATGGGCATAGCGGATGAACTCGTCGACGTCGGTTGCGGCCACATCGACGGCCATGCGCTCCTGGCTTTCGGACAGGGCGAGTTCGGTGCCGTCAAGACCGTCATACTTCTTGGGAAGCGCGTTCAGGTCGACGCGGATGCCGTCGGCAAGCTCGCCGATGGCAACGCTGACGCCGCCTGCGCCGAAGTCGTTGCAGCGCTTGATGAGGCGCGTGGCCTCGCCGCGACGGAACAGGCGCTGGATCTTGCGCTCGACGGGTGCGTTGCCCTTTTGGACCTCGGCACCGCATTCTTCGAGCGATTCCATGTTGTGGGCCTTGGACGAGCCGGTTGCACCGCCGATGCCGTCACGGCCGG
>OLPV01000425.1_pt1 | contig 37274 bp, 29 predicted proteins | sample 1671961 | NCBI WGS metagenome assembly OLPV01 (sample SAMEA3136630, study PRJEB25190) | human gut metagenome | biome: human gut; feature: human-associated habitat; material: faeces | place: Austria | collected 2013 | reverse complement strand
ATGGCCTTGTCGGGCAGGAAGCGGTCGGTGATATAGCGCTCGGACATCAGCACCGCCAGGCGGGCGATGTCGGGGGAAATTTTGACGTGGTGGAACTCCTCGTAATAGGGGGCCACGCCCTTGATGATCTCCACGGCGTCCTCGATGGACGGCTCGTTCACGATCACGGGCTGGAAGCGGCGCTCTAAGGCAGAGTCCTTCTCGATGTACTTCCGATACTCCACCAGGGTCGTGGCGCCGATGACCTGGATCTCCCCGCGGGAGAGGGCGGGCTTTAAGATGTTGGCGGCGTTCATCGAGCCTTCTGCATCGCCTGCGCCCACCAGGTTATGGACTTCGTCGATGACCAGGATGATGTTCCCCAGCTTTTTGATCTCTTCGATGAGACCCTTCATGCGGCTCTCAAACTGGCCCCGGAACTGGGTGCCTGCCACAAGCGAGGTCAGGTCCAGCAGGTAGACCTCCTTGTCCTTGAGCTTATAGGGCACGTCGCCCTGGAAAATCTTCATGGCCAGGCCCTCGGCGATGGCCGTCTTGCCCACGCCGGGCTCACCGATGAGACAGGGGTTGTTCTTCTGGCGGCGATTCAGGATCTGGATCACGCGCTCCAACTCCTGGTCCCGGCCGATCATTTTGTCCAGCTTGCCCTCGGCGGCCTTGCGGGTCAGGGAGATGCAGTGGTTTTCCAGAAATTTGCGTTTGGTGCGGGCCTTGCGATCGGGCTTTTCTGCGCGGCCCTGGGCCTTGTCCTTGCCGCCCTGGGGGGCGGAGGGGGCGGGCGTCTCGTCCTTTTTCTCCTCCTGGCCGTTCATGTTGCCCATGAGGCGGTTGAGGAAGGGGAAGGTGGCGGTGCGGCCCTCTTCTTCGTCCTCGTCGTCGTCCCGCTCTCCGGCTACGTCCCGGAGAGACTCGGTGATGTTGCCGATCAGGTCCTGCATGCTCTCGGTGCCGTCAAAGGCGGACATCATCTCGTTGGTCAGGCCCTCCAGCTCTTCGTCGCTCAGGCCCATCTTTTCGATCATATCGGTAACCGGGCGGATGTTCAGCTCCCGGGCGCATTTCAAACAAAGGCCTTCGTTGTGGCTGTTCTGGCCGTTGGGGTCCAGGCGGGTGATAAAGACCACGGCCACGTTCTTTTTGCATCTGCTGCAAAGGGTAGGTTTCATAGGGTGCGGTCACTCCTTTGTGGGGTGTTTATTCTTTAGTATAGTATGGTAACACGGCTTTATGAATTAGGTATGAATACGGGGAGATTTCCTACTTCCCGAACAGGGAAAAGAAGGCACTGGGCGTCAGCCACGGCAGCACATAGCTCTCCGCCGCCACGTCCGCCGGGACCCATTGCAGCAGGTCGCACAGCGCCCACCGGGCCACCATCAGAATGGCGATGCCCTTGACCAGGCCCAGCAGGCCGCCGAGGATCTTGTTGAGCAGATGCAGCCCCGGCAGCTTGGCCACCAGGTTCAGCGCGTGGCAGAGGGTGACCCAGACGATCTGGACCACCAGAAACCCGGCCAAAAACAGCAGGGAGCTGACCACAAAGCCGGGCACCTCCGGCCCCAGCTTGGCCTGAAAGCCCTCGGCAGCGTGGGTGGCCAGATACCAGCCCCCGGCAAAGGACAGGACCACGGCCAGCAGGGAGCAGAGGGTCAGAATCAGCCCCCGCTGGTAGCCCACCAGGAAGAAGACCACCAGCAGCCCCAGCAGCACCAGGTCCAGCAGAAGGGAAGCAGTGAGCGTCATGGTCAGTCCCCTCCTGTTGCGGCAGCGTTGTCACCGGTCTGGCCGTCTGCGCTGTCTGCACCGGCGGCGTTGGGGTCTGCCGTGCCGTCTGCGCTGGCATTGGGGTCTGCGCCGTCTGCGGCATCGGTGGCAGCGTCCTGGCCGGTCTGGGTCGTGGCCTGGGTGGTGTCCTCCTCCGGCTGCTTGGCGTCGGTGGTGGTGCCGCTGGAGGAGAAGTACAGGCTCACGGCGGCGCTGTTGACCAGGGCCACGCTCCCGTCGGCGTAGACGGCCAGGTTGCGGATGCCCCGCTGGTTGGGGGAGGTGGTGTAGGAGGTCAGGTTCCGGTCCGTGGTGTAAATGGCGTTGGTGGTCAGCACGGCGATGGTCTTCCCCTGGGCCGCCATGGCCAGGGTCTGGCCGTCCAGCGCCAGCTCCCCGTAGGCCCGTCCGTCCGAGCCAACCGTCACCAGGGTGCCGGTGCTGCCGGAGGAGGAGGGAGAGAGGTAGAGGGCGGCGTAATTGTCCCCTTGCAGGGAGCCCATCTTGAGGTACTGGCCCTTGTAATCATAGCTGGCGGTGATGACGCCGCTGGAATCCAGGATCATCAGGCTCTCGTCCCCGATGATCCAGCACCGCCCCGCGCTGCGGATGGACAAGACCACATTGGAGCCAAGCGAGATGGTCCGGGTCGGCTCCTCGCGGGAGGAGATGGTGTAATAGAGCAGGGTGTTCTCAAAGGCCCCGTCGGCCTGGCCGGGGGAGATGAGATAGACCCCCCGGCTGTCCGGGGTGACCACGGCGTCGGAGATATACCGGCTGGAGAGCCGGATGGTGAGGACGGATTCAAAGTCCCGGTTGTACACGGTCACGACGCCCTTGTAGCCGCTGGCCTTGCTGGTCACGGCCACCCAGCCCTTTTCGTTGACGGTCGCGCAGAGGATCGACTCCTCGTCCGGCAGGGTCAGCTCGTGGAGCAGGATGTCGCCCTTGACCACCTTCAGCTCCTTCCCGCCCACGTCGTACACCACGGCGTAGTCACCGGAGGCGTTCAGCGCGGGGGAGGTCATGGAGACGGACTGCTTGAGCTTCGCCGTCCCGGTGGGGGAGACCACCTGGATCTGGGACTGGGTGGCGATGAGCAGGTCGTCCCCCATGCCGAGGAAGAGGCTGCTGGCCTGGGCGTTGTGGGAAAAGCTGGTGTCCGACTGGGAGTAGGCCACCCAGCGGAAAAAGCTGGCCACGTTCGAGCGGAACACGGTGGCCGTCAGCAGGCCCAGCAGGACCACCACGGCTGCAATGAGCAGGCCCACCCGCTGCTTGCGGGTGAGCTTGGTCTGGGGCATCAGCTTGTTTGGGATTTGGTTCATACGCACACCTCCATGGGTCTGCAAGATGGGATCAAAAACATCAGGGTAAGTCGGGGATGGGGTACCAGAGGTTGGTCATGTACAGCCCCTGGGGGGGCGCCGTCGGTCCGGCGTCGGTCCGGTTGCGGCCCTCTAAGAGGGCGGGGATGTCGTCCGGGGCGAGCTTGCCCTCGGAGGCATAGACGCAGGTGCCCACCATGGCCCGGACCATGTTGTACAGGAATCCGTCGGCGCACACCCGGCAGACGATCATCTCCGGCTGCTTGGGGTCGCGGGCGATGTCGAAGTAGTGGACGGTGCGGACCGTCGTCTTCGTCTCGGTGCCCACCGAGCGGACGCTGGCGAAGTCATGGGTGCCGACGAAATGTTGGGCGGCCCGGTTCATTACATCCGCGTCCAGCTGCTTGGGGTAGAACCACACCCGGTTGACCAGAAAGGCATTCCGGATGCGGGAGTTGTAGATGCGGTAGGTGTACTCTTTCTTGATACAGCTGCCGATGGCGTTGAAGTCCTCCGGCACTTCCGTTGCCTTGGTGACCACGATGTCCCCCGGCAGACGGCTGTTCACCGCCAGCGGGAGCCGGTCGCAGGGGATGGTGGAGGTGGTGCGGAAGTTGGAGACGTAGCGCTCGGCGTGAACGCCTGCGTCCGTCCGCCCCGCCCCGGTGCATTTGACCGGATGGCCGACCACTTGGGCCAGGGCCTTTTCCAGGGTTTCAGCGACCGTCACGTCCCGCTTCTGCACCTGCCAGCCGTGGTAGGCCGTGCCGTCGTACATGAGGGTCAGGGCAATGTTTCGTTTCATGCTCGCTCCCTCCTCACAGGCCAAAGACCACGCGCAGGACCACGATCCCGGCGCAGAGGGCGATGCTGAACACGATGAGGCCGTAGTCCCGCCCGGCGTAGTGAAGCTGCCGCAGGCTGGTGCGCCCCTCGTCCCCGTGGTAGCAGCGGCACTCCATGGCGATGGCCAGCTCCTCCGCCCGCCGGAAGGACGAGATGAAGAGGGGGATGAGAATGGGGATGAGGGCCTTGGCCTTCTGGATGAGGTTGCCGCTGTCGAAGTCTGCGCCTCTGGCCTTCTGGGCGGAGATGATCTTATCCGTCTCCTGGATGAGGGTGGGGATGAAGCGCAGGGCGATGCTCATCATCATGGACAGCTCGTGGACGGGGAAGTTGAGCTTTTTCAGGGGCCGCAAGAGCTTTTCCAACCCGTCCGTTAAGAGAATGGGGGAGGTGGTGTAGGTCAGCAGCAGGGTGCAGGCGATGAGCATCAGGATTCTTAACACCATGAAGCCCGCCTTCCAAATGCCCTCCTCGGTGATCTTGAGGATGCCCCAGCTCCACAGCACTGTGCCGGAGGTATAGAACAAATTCAAAATGGCCGTACAGACCACGATGAAGACCACCGGCTTCATGCCCTTCAGAAAGACCCTGGGCTGGACCTTGGAGATGCCGATCATCATGAGCAGGATCAGCAGCGTGATGCCATAGGACACCAGCCCCTTACACAGGAAGATCGCTGCAATGAACAGCACGGTAAAGAGGATCTTCGAGCGGGGGTCAAACCGGTGCAGCAGGGAATTTCCGGGGAAATACTGGCCCAGGGTGATGTCTTTGAGCGCCATTTACTTCCCCTCCTTTCGCTTCCGCCAGGCGGCGAGAAAGGCTGCCTTGGCCTGCTCCACGGTGTAGACCGCCGGGTCGATGTCCACGCCCATGGCCCGGACACGGGAAAAGACCCGGTTCATGGCGGGCACGCCCAGCCCCAGCTCTTCCAGCGCGGCCCCGTGGGAGAAGACCTCACGGGGCGTGCCGATGTAGGGCAGCGTCCCGTGGCTCACCACCACCAGGCGGTCGGCCAGCCGGGCCACGTCCTCCATGGAGTGGCTGACGATGACGATGGTGGCGTGGTTGGCCTGGCGATAGGCTTCGATGTTGGCCAGAATACTGGCGGCCCCGGCGGGGTCCAGGCCGGCCGTCGGCTCGTCCAGCACGAGGACCTTCGGCTCCATGGCGATGACGCCCGCAATGGCGACCCGGCGCTTCTGTCCGCCGGATAGCTCAAAGGGGGAGCGCTCCAGCACGTCCTCCTTCAGGCCCGCGAACTCCGCGGCCCGGCGGACCCGGCGGTCGATCTCGGCCTCGTCCAGCTTCATGTTTTTGGGGCCGAAGGCGATGTCCCGGTAGACCGTCTCCTCAAAGAGCTGGTACTCCGGGTACTGGAAGACCAGGCCCACCTGAAAGCGGATGCTGTGGGTCAGGGCCTTGTCGGCCCAGATGTCCTGCCCCTCAAAGAGGACCTGCCCGCTGGTGGGCTTGGCCAGGCCGTTGAGATGCTGGATGAGGGTGGACTTGCCCGACCCGGTGCGGCCGATGATGCCCAGGTACTCGCCGGGGTGGATGTCCAGGTCGATCCGGTCCAGCGCCCGCTGCTCAAAGGGGGTGTTGGGGCTGTAGATATGGGTCAGTTGTTTTAGTGAAATGATCGGTTCCAACGGCGTTACTCTCCTCCCAAATGGGGCGGTTTTTTCAGCAGGTCCGCCAAGACTTGCGCACAGGCCTCGTCGCTGATGGCGTCCAGGGGGACGTCGAACCCCTCTTGTTTCAGCGCATAGAGCAGGGCGACCGTCTCCGGCACGGCCAGACCGGCGCTGCGCAGGGTGTCCACATGCTGGAAGACCTGGGCGGGGGGGCCGTCGTCGATGATGTGCCCACCGGCCATGACGATGAGGCGCTGGGCCTGGGCGGCCTCGTCCATGTGGTGGGTGATGAGCAGGACGGTGATGCCGTACTGCTCGTTCAGGGTGCGGATGGTCTCCACCGTCTCCCGCCGGCCCACGGGGTCCAGCATGGCGGTGGCCTCGTCCAGGACGATGCAGCGGGGCATCATGGCGATGATGCCCGCAATGGCCACGCGCTGTTTCTGGCCGCCGGAGAGCAGGTGGGGGGAGTGCTCCCGCAGGTCATACATACCCACCATCTTGAGGGCCTGGTCCACCCGCTGGCGAATTTCCGCCGGGGGCACGCCCAGGTTTTCCGGGCCGAAGGCCACGTCCTCCTCCACCACGCTGGCGACGATCTGGTTGTCGGGGTTTTGAAAGACCATGCCGACCTTGCCCCGGATGTTCAGGAGGTTCTCCGGGTCGCCGGTGTCCAGGCCGTCCACCCAGAGCTTCCCCGCCGTGGGGGTGAGCAGGGCGTTGATGTGCTTGGCGAAGGTGGATTTACCGGAGCCGTTGTGCCCCAGAATGGCCACGAAGGACCCGGCTTCGATCTCCAGGCTGATGTCGTCCAGCACCGGGGGGTGCCCCGCCGGTTCGTCGGGGTAACAGAAGGTCAGGTGTTCTGCTTTGATGATCGGATCGTTTGCCATAGTGTATTGTCCTCACTGTGCCCCTGCCGTCCAGCGTCCGCTGGCGCCGCAGGGGAGGATCAGCCCGTTTTCGCGCACGGGCAGGCCCAGCTCCTGGCTGGCGGTCTGGCCGCCGTACCGGGGGGTGAGCAGGGTTTCCAGGATATAGGTCAGCACCGAGGGCGCCAGGCCGGTGGTGTAGGAATTGATGAGGAAGAAGAGGGGCCGGTCCGACAGCACGCCGGAGACCAGCTCCACGAAGGGATAGAGGTTCTCCTCCAGCTTCCAGATCTCCCCGGAAGGTCCCCGGCCATAGGACGGGGGGTCCATGATGACGGCGTCATACCGCCGCCCGCGGCGAATTTCCCGCTCCACGAACTTGGCGCAGTCGTCCACGATCCAGCGGATGGGGGCGGACTCTAAGCCGGAGCTTTTCGCGTTTTCTCTGGCCCAGCTCACCATGCCCTTGGCCGCGTCCACGTGGCAGACGGAAGCCCCCGCCGCCGCGCAGGCGATGGAAGCCGCGCCGGTGTAGGCGAAGAGATTCAGCACGGAGATGGGACGGCCTGCCTGGCGGATCTGCTCCATGGCAAAGTCCCAGTTGGCGGCCTGCTCCGGGAAGAGGCCGGTGTGCTTGAAGTTCATGGGTTTGATGTTAAAGGTCAGCGCTTTATACTGCACCTGCCAGCGCTGGGGCAGCTCTTTCTTCACCCACTGGCCCCCGCCGGTGCGGGAGCGGGCGTAGCGGGCGTCATAGTTTTTCCAGCCAGGATGACGGCGGGGGGTGTTCCAGATGGCCTGGGGGTCCGGCCGGACCAGGGTATACTTGCCCCAGCGCTCTAATTTCTCTCCCCGGCCGCAATCCAGCAGCTCATAATCCTTCCAATCGGTTGACGCCCACATAATGATGATCTCCTCCATACAACTAGATACTGAACAATCTAAAAAATTATAGCATCCTGAGGCCATTCCGTCAATCAAAGAAAGCGGTCCGACGGAAAATCCGATCAAATATTGTATCCCCAAAGAAAATATGGTACACTACAAGAAAATCATCCCGAAACGCGCCGGGTCCTCAGCACGCCTGGGACGTCTGGATCAGGAGGAAGCACTATGAACGAAAACGCCGGTCAGTTCCGCACCGCCGCCTTTGGCGGCTTCAACCGCCAGGACGTATTGGACTACATCGAGAAATTGACCCAGGAGAACCAGGAAAAGTCTCTGGAGCTGGAGCGGGCCTTAGAGCGGGAAGAGACGGTTCGCACCCAGTCCGAAGCCCGTTTTGCCGAAGCCGAGGAGCAGGCGGCCGCCTGCGAGAAGCTCAGCGAGGAAGTGGAGCAGCTGAGAAAAGACCTGGCCGAGACCCAGTCTGCCCTGGAAGAAAAGACCCGCCTGGCCAGCGACCTGCAAAAGCAGGTCCGGGCGCTGGAGCCCGAAGCCAAGTCCTGGCAGCGCCTGAAGGACACCGCCGGGGACATTGAGGTCTCCGCCCACGAGCGGGCCCAGGTGACCATCCAAAACGCCCAGTCCCACGCCGCCGAGATCCGTGCCGACAGCGCCCGCTGGGTCCTGGAGATCCAAGCCCGCTGCGACAAGCTCCGGGCGGATATGCGCAGCGCCATCACCTCCGTCGAGACGGAGCTGGACAGCGTCCGCGACGCCTTCGGCCGCGCCCAGTCGGACATGGACCACATCCAGGACGCGCTCTCCGACTTGGTCGCCAGCGCAGGGGAGGGTCAGGACAACATCGACTGACCTGCTTAGATAGCAATGGAATGAAAAACTTGATACCTTCTTCATAACTTCGTAGGGGCCGCAGACCTCTGCGGCCCGCAACCTGCCGAGCGGTACCACGTTACAACACATGGTATTGCCCCAGACGAACGGGCCGCAGGGGTCTGCGGCCCCTACATAAAAACTGCAACTGCTTTGTCAAGCAAAAGAAAAAGTTCCGAAGCCAAAACGGCTTCGGAACTTTTTGGTCCGAGTGTTGAGATTCGAACTCAAGGCCTCTTGAACCCCATTCAAGCGCGATACCAAACTTCGCCACACCCGGATTTTTCTTGTATGACCAACGCAGCTGCATCAGTCAGCTTTCTTATGATAGCACGGGGTGAGACAAATTGCAAGCCTTTTTTTCAAATTTTAGAAAAAAGTTGCCGGAATGGGACGGCTTACCGGGCTCTGCCGTGGATCACGGCATCCAGCACGATCTGAGACCAGGTCTCCAACCGGTCCCGCACGGCGTCCAGCTCTGCGGGGGTGGCCCAGGTGCCGGACATTTTTTCCGTCTCCCGGACGGTGACTTCGCCGTCGGTCTCCAGGACGTAGACCAAGGCCGCGTGATAGTCGCTGACCCCGCCGGTGGTTTCGTTGAGCACGCCGACGCAGGTCAGGGCGCGGCGGTCGGAGACGTCCACTTCTTCCGCCAGCTCCCGGCGCAGGCCGGCCTCGATGGGGTCGGCAGCGGCCTCTTCCGTGGGGTTGATGTGGCCGCCGACGCCCAGGGAGAGCTTGTCGTGCAGCCGGGTCTCCGTCTGCTTTTTCAGCCGCCGCAGGAGGAAGTAGGCGTCCCCCCGGCGGAGGAGGACATAGGGGATGATCTGCTTGACCGTGGCGTCATACTCGGCCTGCGCACGGGGCAGAAAAACGTGTTGGTCTACGATGAAGCGGCGGATGGCTTCGATGCCCTCCGTCGTAAAGGTTTGGCCGCCTAAGCGGGCTTCCAGCGCCGCCCGGTCCACCACGAGAACTTGTTCCATCAGGCTCCCTGCTTTCTGGGTCAAAGATTAAGATACAATATAGTATATCAGATTTTCCGGCCCAGGGAAAGAGAAAGATCCCGTTGGAAGCGCCTTCTTTGGGGTTCGGGTCCCTTCGACGCCCTTCGACAGCCCTCGTGGGTCCTGTGTGCTAGCATGAGACCAGGAGGTGTACCCATGCGAAGGATCGTTGCTAGTATGCTCTTGCTGCTTACGCTCCTCCTGGCAGGCTGCTCCCAGCAGATGCTCAGCGAGGACGAGCTTTCGGCCCTCAAGGACGAGGCCTATCAAAGCGGCGTGGCCCAGGCCCAGGAGGACGCGAAGGCCGAGGCCGAGGAGCAATACCAGAAAGGCTATGACGAAGGCCAAGCCAAGGCGGAAAGCGATGCCCAGGCGGCCTACGACAAGGGCTATCAGGAGGGCTACGACAAAGGCAAGGAGGAAGCCGAAGCCGCCGCCCAAGCCGAGAAAGAGACCGCCGCCGTGTCGTCCGGCCAGACCAGCCGCAGTGTTTCCGCAGGCGGCACGTCGTCCAGTGCGGCCAGCACGTCGTCCAGCTCGGACAGCAATTCCGTGACCGTGTACGTCACGAACACCGGCTCGAAGTATCACATGGCAGGCTGCCAATACCTGCGCCAGAGCCAGCACGCCCGGACGCTCTCGCAAGCCAAGAGCGAGGGCTACACGGCCTGTTCCCGTTGCCACCCGCCCCAGTGAGAGGGGAGAATGTTCCAACACCCACCGCCCCAGCGCCAAGAGAACGGCGTGGGGCGGTGGGCGTTTCTTTTGTCGCTCGATGCCTCCCCTGAAAGGGGTCAAACTGTCCAGGGGACAGTTTGATTCAGTCTCATGCGAAGCACCTTAAACAGGGGACCGCCGTTAGGCGGTGGAGAGGTACGCCCCCGGCGTCAACGCTGGGGATTGCGGTTCCTAAGATGCCATAGATGGCCCTTCGGGGATAACTCCTCAGTCCGCTTCGCTGACAGTTCCCCTTTCAGGGGAGCTATCATTTTTGGGGGAATTCAGCCGCAGCAGCACGACGCCCAGCACCAGACTCAGCACTTCCCCGATGAGCGCTGCCCACCAGATCATGGTCCCGGCGCCCAGCAGGTACAGGGCCATCACCGCCGCGGGCAAGAGCACGAAGCCGCGCCCCAGGGAGAGAAGAGCGGAGGCCCCGGCCTTGCCCAGGGCGGCAAAGTAGCCGGCCAGCACGATGGTGATGCCTGCAGGAAGATAGGACAGGGCATACAGCCGGAGGGAGGCGACCGTTTCGGCAAAGAGAGCGCTGCCGTCGCTGAGCAGCAGGGAGACGATGGGGCCGGGGCAGAGCTGGCAGACGACCTCCACCAAGGCCCCGACCACCAGCACGGACAGGATCGTCCGGCGCAGATAGAGCTTCAGCGCCTCCCGGTCGCCCTCGCCCACGGCCAGGCTCACCAGGGGCATCATGCCCTGGGCGATGCCCTGCATGATCATGGAGACCATCAGGCTAAAATAGGCGATGACGGCGAAGATGGGCAGGCTGCTCTCGCCCAGCATTTTGGCGATGACGTGGTTATACAGCAGGGTCAGAAAGCCCAGCATCAGCTCAATGGAGCAGTCGGCAATGCCCAGGGGCATGATCTGCTTCAGCTCGCCCAGGTGGGGCTTGAATTTCCGGAAGCGCAGGTTGGACTTCCCGGACAGAAAATACCGCAGGAAGAAGAGAAGGCTGCCCAGCTGGGCCAGTCCCGTGGCCAGGGCCGCGCCAAAGACGCCCCAGTGCCAGACCATGATGAAGAGATAGTCCAGCCCCACGTTGATGAGGAAGCTGATGCCCACGCCGAACATGGCCAGGTGGGGAGCACCGTCTACCTTCACCATGACCTCCAGGCAGTAGGACAGGATGAAGCACAGGGAGAACAGACAGACCACATGCAGATACTGTGCGCTGTACCCCATGGTCTGTGGCCCGGCCCCCAGGAGGGCGGCCAGCGGCTCAGCGAAGATCGCAACGGCGATGGTAATGAGCACAGACAGCACGACGATGACCGCCGCAGTCTGGGAAAAGATCCGCTCCGCCCGGTCGTGCTTCCCCTCACCCAACGCGAACGCGCAGAGGGTGGAGGTCCCCATCGAGAGCAGGATGGCGACGCCGGAGAGAAAATTGATAAACGGCAGGGCGATGTTGACGCCGGCCAAGGCCAGGTCACCGACACCCTTGGAGACAAAGATGCCGTCCACGATGGTGTAAGACGAAAACAGCAGCATGGCGGACACCGAGGGCAGGATGTAGTGCAGAAAGGATTTCCAGGAATGGCGGGGGGCAGACATGATATTCACCTCAAGTTAGTTTCCCATGCCGACGCTCCCTTGCGCGTCGGTGGTTTTTTTGGTATCCTTAGGATAAAGGATGGAGTTACCCCAGAGTCAAGGGGTTTCTGCAATTTTTTTGAAAAGGAGCCGTGGCATGGAAAAGCACACCTTCAAAACGGCGGAGTTCGCCGCCCTGTGCGGGGTCAAAAAAGACACTCTGCTGCACTACGACCACATCGACCTCTTAAAGCCCCAGCGGGTGGGGGAGAACGGCTACCGCTACTATTCTGCCCGCCAGCTGCCCACCTATGATCTCATCGCCGCCCTGCAGCGCCTGGGCACGCCCTTGGCGGAGATCCGGGACTACCTCAACCGCCGCAGCCCCGAAGCCCTGCTCTCCCTGCTGGAAGAGAAGGAGGCCGCCCTGGAGGCCGAGCGGCGGAGGTTGGAGCAGATGGGGCAGCTGCTGGAGGACACCGTGGACAAGGTGCGCCAGGCCCGGTCCGTCCGCCCCGGCAACTTCTTCCTGGAGGAACAGCCGGAGACCCTCTGCGCCGTGGTGCCTGCGCCGAAGATCCACGATGAGACGTTTGATGAGGCGGTCTACCTTCTCCACGTCCGCCAGCTCCTGGCCTGGGCCAGGGCCAACGGCATCCCCTCCCAGGCCCCCGGCGACATCATCTGCCGGGAGACATTGGAGCGGGGGGAGGTGACGGAGGACTTCTATTATTGCCCCGTCCCCCCAGGGACCACGGGCTGGCCCACCCGCGTCCGCCCCGCCGGGACGTATGCGGTCCTGTGCCACCAGGGGTCCTATCAATCCGAGTACGACGCCAGCCGCGCCCTGGTCCGCTGGGTGGGGGCGCAGGGGTACCGCATTGCCGGGGACCTATACGAAGAGGATCTGGTCAATTACAGCACCTCCAGTGACCCGGAATCCTACCTCATGAAGCTCAGCCTGAACATTCGGAAGTGAGACAACACCAGGCTCCCCCAGCCCAACAACGGCCAGGGGAGCCTGTGAGTTTTTTTATGCAGATCGGTGTGCGGGTTCGAGGAAAGCGAGGGAAGCGATCAGGGCATCTCCAGCGCGAACAGCGCCGCGCCCAAGGCCCCGCAGAGCTGGGCGTCGGGGTGGATGTAGAGGGGCTGACCGATCTTTTCCTCAATGGCCCCGACCACGCCTTTATTCCGGGACACGCCGCCGGTCATCATGCAGGGGTGAGTTCCGCCGATGCGCCGGAAGAGGGCGGCGGCACGGGTGGCGACGGACTGGTTCAGGCCGTGGACGATGTCCGGCAGGGCCTTGTTCTGGGCCACCAGGGAGACCACCTCGGAGTCGGCAAAGACGGTACACATGGAGGAGATGGTGATCTCCTCCTTCCATTTCAGGCCGATGGTCGAAATGTCCTCCAGGGAAATTTCCAGCGTCCGGGCCATCATCTCCAGGAAGCGCCCGGTGCCGGCGGCGCACTTGTCGTTCATGACGAAGTTGGACACGCTGCCGTCCGGCTCCACTTTGATGGCCTTGCTGTCCTGGCCGCCGATGTCGATGACGGAGCGGATGGCCGGGTTCAAGAAGTGGGCGCCCTTGGCGTGGCAGGTGATCTCGGTGACGGACTTGTCGCCGGTCTGGATGACCCCGCGGCCATAGCCGGTGGTGACGGTGGCGGTCAGGTCTTTTTCCGTCAGGCCCGCCTGCTGGAGCGCCTGCTCCAAGGCCCGCTGCGCTCCGTTGGAGGCCCCGGCCCCGGTGGGCAGGATGACCTTGGCCACGATGTTCTTGTCCTGGTCCAGGATGACCACGTCGGTGGTGGCGGATCCGCTGTCGATGCCGGCAAAATAGCCGTGCTTGTCCATAGTCGTTGCTCCTTTCTGGGTGGCGAAGCCCTCGGCAAAGGCGTCTAACCGGGTGCGCAGCTGCTCCCGGCTCTGGGTGGTGCCGTCCGACTCGATCTTGAGCAGGGGGACGGAAAGGTGATCCCGCAGGCCCGCATACTCAAAGCCGTAGTAGTCGCAGAATTGCAGGGTGTGATACACCACACCCTCCAGGCCGGGGGCGTGGAAGAGCTGCTTCCGGGCTGTGTTGTCCGTCATGCGCATGCAGGGCAGCTGGCCCAGGAGCCGGCGGGCGTAGGCTTCCATCAGCGCTTCAAACTCCGCCTGGTCCTCCGGGGCGACCACCGAGCGGTTGCTGGCGCAGGTGAGGTTCTCCACCGGCAGGGGCATCGTCTCCTCCACCAGGGAGAAGAGGTGGGTGCCCATCTTCGCGCCGATCACGGCGATGTGCGGGTCCGTGCGGGGCGTCGTGGGGGCAAAGGCGGCAAAGAAGGCGTTCTTGTCAAACTGCGTGCCCTTGTATTTGCCATAGGCCTCGGCCAGGTCCATGAGCTGGTGCTTGGCGTGGTCCACGGAGCAGCCGGACTTGCCGTGTAAAATATCGAGTAGATAAAGAAAATCTAAATTCCCGAACTCCTTCAGGATGTCATAGGTCCGCCGGATCGTATCGCAGCAGTTGACCAGCACGACCTCTTTCACATGCCCGGCCATGACCGCCTGAATGACGGACTTGCCGAAGCCGCAGAGGTTGGGGTGGGCCACTTGGTCGGAGAGGTCGAAGGCGTCCGGGGCCTCGTCGAGCAGGGCACATTCCCCGCCCAGGGCGGTCAGCAGTTCGACAGGCGTGTATTTACAAACGTGATAGGTGATGCTCATGCCATGCCCTCCAATACTTCCAAAAAGGCTTCCACGCGGGTGGCCGCCTGGCCCTCGCCGCCGAAGCCGCGGTCACAGCTGTCGCCGTCCAGGAGCAGGGTGGGCAGGCCGGCCTCCTCAAAGGCCTTCTTGCCCAGCCTGGCCCCGCCCAGGGTCATCTTGCAGCCCCAGTGGCAGAACCAGACCATGCCGTCGGCGTCCACGGTCTTGGCCATCTCCAGTGCCCGCTGGATGCGCCGCTCCACCGGCCCGTTGAAGGGGGAGTAGACCAGACGCTTGGCCATGGCCTCGTAAGGCTTGGCGGGGTCGGCGTCCACGATGCCCTCATAGCTCATGTCGCAGGCGGCGATCTGCACCCGTGCGGTGCGGCTGAAGAGCGCCCGCAGGGGCGTGATCCAATAGGGCGTGGTGTGGATCCAGACCAGCTGCTTGCCCGTGGCCGGGGGGGCCGTCTCGATCTCACGGGCCAGCTGGCGGGCGTAGGCCTCCACCTCCGGCAGGCCCAGGAGGAAATGGAAGGCGGCGGTGCGGAGCAGCTCGCTGGTCAGGTCGCTCAGGATCTGCTTGCCCGCCCGCTTCTGCAAGCCCTGCTGGAACAGGCGCATGGTCCGCTGGCTGCGGGCCACGGTCTGAGCAAGCTGGTTCTCGTCGATGGGCTGTCCCGTCTGCCGGGAGATGAATTTTCCCATCTCCCGCAGCTGGTCGGCCACATACTGCACGGCCTGGGGGGAAGGCTCGAAGGGGACATCAATGGAGAAATGGGGCACGCCGTAAAATTCCGACAGATAGCGGAACGTCAGCTGGTTGGCGTCGCAGGCCAGGGACGTAGAGAGGATGAAGCGGGGCTTGGGCATCAGCCCCATCTGGGCCGCCCCGATGAAGACTTTATGATAGGAACATAGGCTGGCGGGGATGCCGATGTCCTCGGCCTGGTGCAGGTACAGCTGCTCGGCCTTGGAGCCGGAGAGGTAGCTGGAAAAGCCCTCGCAGGAGTAGGGGTGCAGGCCCAAGGGGTGGAGCATCTCGCAGGGGGTGAAGAGGCTGACCATCACGTTCCCCTGGGGCTTGGTGAGGCAGTTCACCATGGCCTTGTTCACGGTCTGGAACAGCATTTTATCGGACTGGGAGGCCCGCTTTGAGGCGAGCTTGTTTTTCAGTCCGTTGGCCTGAAACCCCGCCGCCAGGAGCTTGCGGGCTTTTTCGGGCTTGGCTTCGGACAGAGCGCCGACCTTGGCGCCAAAGGTTTCGATGAGATCCATAGATCCTCCTCGTTGCTTTTTTTAATGTAGTCGGTGGGGGTGGGCCTTCCCGCCGGTGCTGAGGTTCCGCAGGAAGCGCCAGATATATTTCAGCATATCCCGCCGGGTCTCCGGGGGCAGGGCGCGGTAGGCACCCAGGGCGGCCAGGGCGGTGTCCGCCCAATGCTCGGACAGCTCCGAGAGCGTCTCGGCCTGGGCCGCAGAGAGCAGGGAGAAGAGCACGTCGGTAAACTCCGCCCGCTCCGCCGGGGCCATGGAATCCACCCAGCCCCGGAAGCCGTCGGCCTCCCGCTGGGCCTGCCGGGACCGGCGGGGGAGAAAGCGAAAGGACCCGCTGTGGACCTCCCAGGTAAAGGGGTCGTGCTGGCCTGCCGTCCCGTGGCCATGGCTCTTGACGGTCCTGGCCCGTGGGTCCTGGTGGAGCAAGGCCCCGACCAGCGAGGCCTGGGGGACGTAGGTCACGATGCGGGGGGCCAGCCCGCGATAGGCCGGCGTGTGGGTCAGGTCCCGGTGAAAGCCGGGGCCGTCGTTGCTGTAGACCATGAGGATACGCCGCCGGAGGAGCACCGGGGCGTGGACCGCGGCCCACACCGCCAGGTTCCCGCCCTTGGAGTGGCCGCCCAGACGGAGCTTGCCGGGATATTTCGTCGCCACGCGCACCAGGTAGTCCAGTGCCAGCCGCTGCGAGGGAACGGAGGGGGAGTAGCTCATGGCGAAGCACTCCTTCCACCCGGCCAGGGTATCGTCGGTCCCCCGGAAGGCCAGGAAGAGGGTGCCGTCCGGCAGACGGTAGGTCAGGGCTGCAAACTGCGTGTCCTGGTCTGCCACCGTCTCCATGCACCCCAGGGCCAGGGCGCGGAAGCGGGGGCTGCGGGCTGCCTCCACGACCAGCTCCGGGGTGTGGGGGGACATGAGCAGGCCCGTGTCATCCCAACCCGGCTGTTGAGTCAGCTTTTCCACGGCCTGGGAAAAGGGCAGCCACACACCGCTCTCCACCCCCGGCAGCACCCACTCGAAGGGGTCGTAGGCGCACAGGGAGAGGATCAGGTTATCCACCGGACCAAAGGAGGCGGCCCGAAACGGCAGCCTGCCCCGGCGGCGGAGATAGGTCAGACAATTTTCAAACGCCACATCCATCTCCTCCTTATGGTTCATGGCTTTCCGAGATAGGATATCGGTTTTGCAAGTAAGCTGCATCAAAAAGAAAGTATAGCATAAAAGAATTCGGAAGGAAAGGGAGAAGTCGCCAAAAACACACCAAAAAAGGGAGGAAAAAAGGACGGACTTCCCAGCCGGGAAATCCGCCCTTTTTGGGGGATCGGGAAAAGCGGAACTTACGCGTTCTTGAGGAACTTCTCCAGCCGGTCCATGCCTTCCTTGATGTTCTCCATGGAGACGGCGAAGGACCAGCGGACATAGTTGGGGGCACCGAAGCCCGTGCAGGGGACCACGGCCACCAGACCCTCCCGCAGGAAAACGCGGGCGAAGTCGTCGGCGTCGTGGATCACGTCGCCGTAGAGGGTCTTGCCGATGAGCTGATCCAGGTTCATCAGCATGTAGAAGGTGGCCTCCGGGCGGACGGGGTGGACGCCGGGAATGGCGGACATGCGCTCGTAGAGGTAGTTCCGGCGGGTCTCAAAGGCCTGCCGCATGACCTCGATCTCATCCTGGGAGCCGCTGAAGGCTTCGGTGGCGGCGGCCTGGGCGATGGAGCAGGTGCCGGAGAGGCTGTGGCTGAGGTAGTTGCTCATGACCTGGACGATCTCCTTGCTGGCCGCGGCAAAGCCGATGCGCCAGCCGGTCATGGCGTAGGTCTTGGAGGCACCGCCCACCAGGATGGTGCGGGCCTTGATCTCCTTGCTCAGGGTGGGGAAGGAGACGAACTCCTTGTTGTCAAAGACCAGCTTGCTGTACATCTCGTCGGCGATGACGTACAGGTCGTTGTCCAGGCAGACCTTGGCGATGTCCTCCAGGTGCTCCCGGCTGTAGATCATGCCGGTGGGGTTGGAGGGGCTGTTGAGCATCAGGGCCTTGGTCTTGGGGGTGATGGCGGCCTGGAGCTGCTCCGGGGTCAGGTTGAAGCCGTTCTCCTCCGTGGTGGTGACGACCACGGGCACGCCGCCGACCATTTTAATGAGCTCATAGTAGCTCACCCAATAGGGGGCGGGCAGGATCACCTCGTCGCCGGGGTCGATGAGGGTCTTGAGGGCGACATAGAGGATGGGCTTGCCGCCGCCGCTGACAACGATCTCCTCCGGGGTGTAGTCCAGGCCCCAGTCGGCGTCCAGCCGGTCGGCCACGGCCTTGCGCACGGCGGGGGTGCCGGGAGTGGGGGTGTATTTGGTCAGGTTTTCCTGGATCGCGCGGATCCCGGCCTGCTTGATGTGTTCGGGAGTGGGGAAATCGGGCTGACCGACGCTGAAGCCGATCACGTCGATGCCCTCGGAGCGCATCTTGTTAAACTGGGTGTCAATGGCCAGAGTGGTGGATGCCCGAACAGACTGGGCAAGATTAGACAGTGCTTTCATAATAGCAGGCCTCCTGATAGATGTTTCGATTTTTTCAATGACACATTATAGTGAGAAACTTGCAGATTTGCAATAGATGATTGCAAAAAAATTTCGATTTCTGAAGATTTTTTTTCTGTGACTTTCATAAAGAGACAAAAAACTCCCCCTCAGCCGGGCGGACCGAGGGGGAGTTGAGGTTAGCAAATGTTTACTTTTTCGGCCGTCTCCGCTCGTGGTTTTTCTGGTAGAGATAATACAGTCCATCCAGCAGCAGGTTTTCGTCGATGAGGATCTTCCGCTTACAGTGCGGCTGGATCATTTCGGCGTTCCCGCCGGTCATCACGACCGTCGCCACGGGTTTGGCCTCGGCCTCCATGCGCTGGATCATGCCGTCGATCATGGCGGCGTTGCCATAGAGGACGCCGGAGCGCATGGCGTCGATGGTGGAGCGGCCAAAGATGGAGGGGGGCTGCTCCAGGGAGATGTGCGGCAGCTCTGCCGCCCGGCCGGAGAGGGCCTCCACGGCGATGCGGACGCCGGGGATGATGACGCAGCCCTTATAGGTGCTCTCGCTGAGGTAGGAGAAGGTGGTGGCCGTGCCCATGTCGATGACGATGATGGGCTGGGGATACTTCTGGATGGCCGCCACGGAGGAGGCCACGATGTCCGCGCCCAGTTGGTTGTGGATCTCAGCCAGAATGTTCATCCCCGTCTTGACCCCTGGCCCGACGATCATGGGCCGCACGCCGCTGAGCTGCTCCACGGCCCCGGCCATGGCGCTGGTCATGGGGGGCACAACGCTGGAGATCACCGCCCCGGTGATGCCTTGCAGGTCCGACCGGTAGAGGTGGAACATATCCAGCAGGTCGATGGCGATCTGGTCCCTCGTCTTGTTTTTGTCCGTCTTGAGCGAGCCCCGGAATTGGAGCCGCCCCTCTGGGGTGAACAGCCCCATGGTGATGGCGGTGTTGCCGATGTCGATGGTCAAGATCATTGCCGTGTCCCCCTGCTTCCCGTTCTTGCTGTCGTTGTTATCGTCATTATAGTAGGAAGCGGACAAAAAATCAACGGCAAAATATCGCCCCGTCTGTCACAGAATGATGCAGATGAGCCCGCCGGAGCCTTCGTTGAGGATGCGCTCCAGGGTCAGCCGCATTTTCTCGCGGGCGTCCTCCGGCATGTGCTTGAGCTTTGTTGCCAGGTCCTCGTTGATCAGCTCGTGGAACGACCGGCCAAAGATATTAGACTGCCAAATTTTTTCCGGTGCCCCCTCGAATTCCTCCAGCAGGAAGCCGAGCATATCTTCGGACTGCTTCTCGCTGCCCACGATGGGGGAGACTTCGGCTTGGATATCCGCCCGGATCATGTGGATGCTGGGGGCCTTGGCCCGCAGGCGGACCCCGTAGCGGCCGCCCTGCTTGATGATCTCCGGCTGCTCCAACTCCAGCTCCTCGGCTTCGGGAATGACGATGCCGTAGCCCGTGGCCCGCACCTCCTCCATGGCGGCGGCGACCTTTTGGTGCTCGGCCTGGACCACGGCCAATCGTTCCAGCAGGGCCAAAAGCTCCCCGTCGCTGTGCAGGGCGAAGCCCGTCTGCTGGGAGAGGGTGTCATAGAACAGACTGCGGGGCAGCTCCAACCGGGCCTGACAGCAGCCGGAGCCGAGCTTCATCCCCGTGACAGAGGCCCCTGTGACCAGCTCGCACTGCCCCATCGCCGCCACCGCCGGCTTGACATCCCGGATGCGGACGAGCTTCCCCGCCTGGGCACGGATGGCCTGGAAGAGGGCCGTGCGGATGGGATGCTCCGTCGGCAGCGTCTCCACCCAGTCGGGCAGGAAAAGCTGAAGCTCTTCCAGGGGAAACTCATAGAGGACGGCCTGGATGATCTCCGTCACCGCCTGCTGGTCCAGGTCCAGGCAGCTGACCGCCAGGCAGGTCACGTCATACTGCTCGGCCAGCTTGGCCCGCAGCTTCTGGGCCGCCTCCCCCTGGGGGTGGGCGGAGTTGAGCAGGATGAGAAAGGGCTTGCCCAGCGCCTTCAGCTCTTCGATGACCCGCCCCTCGGCCTCCGGATAGGCCTCCCGCGGCAGGTCGGTGATGGTGCCGTCGGTCGTGATGACGATGCCGATGGTGGCGTGCTCGGCGATCACTTTTCGGGTGCCGATCTCGGCGGCCTCCGCCATGGGGATCTCCTGGGGGAACCAGGGGGTGTGGACCATTCTAGGCTCCCCGTCCTCCAGCTGCCCCACGGCACCGGGGACCAGGTAGCCCACGCAGTCCACCAGGCGCACGGAAAAGGTCCCGCCCCCCTCCATGGCGATCTCCACGGCCTCCTCCGGCACGAATTTTGGCTCGGCGGTCATTACCGTCCGGCCCGACCCGCTCTGGGGCAGTTCGTCTCTGGCCCGCTGGCGGCGGTAGTCGTCGTCGATGCTGGGGAGGACCAGGGTCTCCATAAAGCGCTTGATAAAGGTGGATTTCCCCGTCCGGGCCGGGCCGACCACACCCAGGTAGATGTCCCCGGCCGTCCGGGCGGCAATGTCCTCATAAATGCTTGTCAGGGTGTTCATAGTCTGTCTCCTCCGTCTGGAACAAATCTGGTTTCGCTCGCTCCATGTCTATGCCTCCCCCTGAAGAGATAGACCGGGGGCGAAAAAAAGACAGGATTTGACCGGACAAGCTTCGACCCTTTTGGTCAAAGCCACAAATTCGACCTTCTTTACGCAGATTTAACAGAAACCATAGATTAGATTTAACCTTTCTTTTTTATAGTTTACGATGACGAGAAATGAAAACAAACGGAAACGCGCACAAATCGAAGCCAAGCGCAGCAAAGGAGCGTATCATACCATGGGCATCTCCAACGTGATCGCACTGCTCAGCGGCGTGGCCCTCTTCCTCTTCGGCATGACCCTCATGGGGGACGGTCTGAAGAAGGTCGCGGGCAACAAGCTGGAGCTGGTGCTGTATAAGCTCTCCGGCAACCCCATTAAGGGCGTCCTGCTGGGGACGGGCGTCACCGCCATCATCCAGTCCTCCTCAGCGACCTCTGTCATGGTCGTGGGCTTTGTCAACTCCGGCATGATGAAGGTCAAGCAGGCCATCGGCATCATCATGGGCGCCATTCTGGGCACCAGCGTGACGGGCTGGATCATCTGCCTGTCTGCCCTGGAGGGCGGCTCCGGCTGGGTGTCTCTGCTCTCCACGGCTACCCTCACCGGTGTGGTGGCCGTGATCGGCATCATCTTGCGCATGTTCTGCAAGAAGCAGTCCAAGGTGCACATCGGCGATATTCTCATGGGCTTTGCCGTGCTGATGTTCGGCATGCAGGCCATGAGCAGCTCTGTCGCCCCCTTGCAGGAGAGCGAAGCCTTTCTGCACATGCTCACCACCTTCTCCAACCCCATCCTGGGGATCTTGGTGGGCCTCATCTTCACCTGCGTGCTGCAAAGTGCCTCCGCCGCCGTGGGTATTCTGCAGGCGCTGGCGGCCACGGGCGTCGTCACCTTCTCCGTGGCCTTCCCGCTCATCATGGGCATCGCCATCGGCGCGGCTATGCCCGTGCTGCTGTCCTCCCTGGGGGCCAATGTAAACGGCAAGCGGACCGCCTTCGTCTACCTGCTCATCGACGTGCTGGGTGCCGTCATCTGGAGCGTGATCTTTTACGGCGTGAACAGCGTGGTGCACTTCGGCTTTGTGGACGCCACGATGAACGCCGTGAGCATTGCCTTCCTGAACACCCTCTTCCGCTTCGCCACCGTCCTGGTCCTCACCCCCTTCATCGGGACCATCGAGAAGCAGATCTGCAAGCTCATCAAGGACGACGAGCCGGCCGGTCCCGAACAGGAGGACTTCGCCCGCCTGGAAGCCCGCCTGATCGAGCACCCCGCCGTGGCCATCGAGCAGTGCCGCCAGGCCCTGAACAACATGGCCCTGGAGGCCAAGGCCAACCTGGAGGATGCCTACTATTTGATCGGCAACTACTCCGAGAAGCAGTTCCAGTTCGTGGCCCAGCGGGAAGACGTCATCGACAAATACGAGGATAAGCTCGGCTCCTACCTCATCAAATTAACGGGTAAAGAGCTGACCGAGCAGCAGAACCTGGACGTGACCAAGTTCCTCCACACCATCGGCGACATGGAGCGCATCGGTGACCACGCCATGAACATCGCCGAGTGCGCCAAGGAGATCCACGAGAAAAGCATCGTCTTCTCCGAGGGCGCTGACCGGGAGCTCAAGACCATGTTCGCCGCCGTGCAGGAGATCACCTACAACGCCATCACGGCCTTCACCACCAACGACCTGGAGCTGGCCTACCGCATCGAGCCGTTGGAGGAGCTGATCGACTCCCTGTGCGACGAGATGAAGCTCCACCATGTGGACCGCCTCCAGCGGGGCATCTGCAAGCTCAGCCAGGGCTTTGTCTTCAACGACCTGCTCACCAACTACGAGCGGGTGGCCGACCACTGCTCCAACATCGCCGTGGCCATGATCGAGCTGGAGTCCGATTCCTTCGACACCCACCAGTACCTCATCAGCCTGAAGGACGTCCGCTCCCACAGCTTCGACCAGTATTATGAAGAGTACCGCAAGAAGTTTGCTCTACCGGACGACTGAGAAACAACTCCATAGAAAAACAACAAGCGAGCGTCGGGACTTCCGACGCTCGCTTGCTTTGGGGTTCAGATCAAATTTTAATAACCCAGGTCTTCGTCGATCAAGAGAACATGGGTCTCCTGCGCCCCGCCCAAAGGTTTCCAGACCACGGACAGCCCGTTGCAGATGCGCTGGGGGCTGTTGCAGTCGTAGCATTTCAGCTCGTTCTTCACGCAGGGCGTCTCCCGGTTCAGGCGGCGGGCGTTGAGAGGCGAGGCGATGTTCCGCGCCCGCCAGAGGGCCTTGTCAAAGGTCTCGGCCAGCTTGTTGCGGCCCACGAGATAGTAGACGCGCTCATGGGCACCGGTGGCGGCGGAGATGCGGTTGCCGGTGCCGTCGATGTTGATAAGCTCGCCGGTCTCCGCCAGGGCGTTGACGCTGGTGAGGTAGACCTGGGCCGTGGCGGCGTTTGCCAGGGTCTCCGGGCCGGGGGTGAGCCAGTGCCAGTAGACGGTGCTGGTCCGGGGAAGAAGTTCCTCCAGCTTCATGGCCTTGGCGGTCATGCTGCCGCCGATGCCGATGGTCTTGCCGGAACATTCCGCCGCCAGCCATTGGGCGGCGTCCTGGCCGGTGGCGAAGCGGTGGCAGTGGAAGCGGGCGCGGGTGAGGGCCTGTTCTACGCGGTCAAAATTCATGGGGAAATGCCTCCTGTCTTGGGTGGAGTCAGGTGGTGGTGTCCAGGTCCACCAGGATGTTGTCGGTGCCGTTTTCTTCAAACTCGTTGATATAGGTCTCGATGCGTTGGGCCAGCTCCTCGCAGTTGGTCTCGTCGATGGGGGCGTCGTTCATGTCCCGGCGGGCCAGGTCCTCGGCCAGGATGTCGAAAAAGACGTTGTTCTCATACTCCATGATGGCCTCGTGGATGCCGCCCTCGACGAAGGCGCGGGAGGGGACGGTCTCGCCCCGATAGGTCTCGGCCAGGATGGGCATGCCCTCCTGCCGGGCCTTTTCAAACAGCAGGCTCTCTACCTGGTCATAGTCCCGGAAGCGGTCCTCTCCTCTGGTGGAGTTGAGGATCCAGTTGCCGATGTAGACCATGTCCAGCAGACGCCGAAATTCCTTTTTGCTCAGTTCCAGCTGCATACCTGTGACCTCCTCGCGGTGGGATTGGGGTGCGGTGTTCGCACTCTATCATAAGCCCGGCCGGGGAAAAAGTTGCCCGCAGCCCGGCGGGGTGTGCTTGTTGTTCACTTATTATAGTGTCCCCGACGGAGAATGTCAAAGGCAAAGGATTGAAATCCTCTGTCGTTTCCTATATAATTTTTGTATATTGTTAAGATACCACAATACCCCAAAACAAAAAAGGAGGACATGAAATGAGAAAGAGAAGAAGAGCATTGAGTCTAGTGTTGGCCCTGGTGTTGTGTATGGGGATGCTGGCACTTCCGGTCGGCGCAGCTTCTGACGAGGCCGTCAACGCAGCAGAGGAACTGTACGCAAGAGGCCTGTTCAAAGGCACAGGCACAGACAGCGACGGTCTTCCGATCTTTGATCTTGACCGTACCCCAACGCGCAATGAGGCTGTGACGATGCTGGTCCGCCTGCTCGGGGAAGAATCCGAGGCGCTCTCCGGAACATGGCAGATGCCGTTCACGGATGTTGCAGACTGGGCAAAGCCTTATGTAGGCTATGCATACGCGTATGGACTGACAAACGGGACCTCTGCCACGACCTATAGCGGCTCGACGACCATCGATGCAACGCAGTACCTCACGTTCGTTTTGCGCGCGCTGGGCTATGAGACCGGGGAGGACTTCGACTGGAACCAGGCATGGGTACTGTCGGATGCCATCGGGCTGACGAATGGCGAGTACGACGCGGATGCATTATACTTTACTCGGGGCGATGTGGCTACGATCTCCTGGCGCGCCCTTTCGACTGCGCACAAGAGCGAGTCAGAACCCATTACGCCGGATCCGGATACGACAGAGCCTGTCGGCGGCGAAGAGCAGTGTACGCATGTGTATAACAGCCTGGGGCTCTGTAGTAAGTGCGGGACGATGTATCCCTACAAGGTCACCGAGGCCTACTTTGAAGTAAAGCTCACGGATAAAGCCTATGTGCAGTCCAAGCCCTATGGTGATTCGGAGTACTACTGCTTTACAGAGAGTTATATCGGAAAAAAGTTCACTGTGATTGGTACGACCGTGAACCACTATGGGAACACCTGGTATCAGATCGCGCGGGATCTTTGGATCTGCAGCGACCGCTGTGAAGTCGTTGCCCAAAAAGACTTCGTGCAGATCAGTGGTGAGACCTCTCCCTCCGGACGCCTCCAGCAGGGCAACAACTTTGGCCTCCGAGGCATAGTGGAGACAGCGGTTGGTAAGATCGTGAAGATTCGCGGCTCGATCGTGGATTCGTCCGGGAACACGGTCCAAGAGGCAATCTGCTATCCCAATGCGACCTCCAATAACCTGAGGTATTCTATCAACAATGACCTGATTTTTGATACCCTTGCTTCGGGCAGCTATCGGTATATCGTGGAGGTCTGGACGGAAAGCGAAGGAGGGCAGACCTATACCCAGCTCATCTCCTCTAACTTTGAGATCGTTGGACAGACGAGCACTGCCGGGGATGGATACGTTTATGGCGGAAGGGCTTTTACTGTGGTGCCGAATCTAAAGGCAGGCTACTGCTTCGATCAGAACGCGTATCCCCGATTTGAAAATAGCTCCGGAAAGAATCGCGGCTGCACAGCGACTGCGATGTGCATTGCGTATTCTATCTATCATGACACAGAGCTCAGCCCTAATAATGTTGCATGGAGCAGCGGCGGCACGAAATGGGAATACTGCACCCGCTATTCCGATGGCGAGAGAACATATCGGGGGAACACATTCACTCAAGCGGAAGCGCTGAAAGCTGCCTATGACTGCATCCTGAGCAGCAAAATGCCGATGATCGTTGGCGTAAACGGCTATAGCTCAGACCATGTTGTCACCATTGTTGGTGTCGCCCAGGATGCAAACCGGAGCAGCTTGACGCGCAATGATTTTCTTATCGTCGATCCATATGGCGGAGCGATTCGCACGCTTGCCTATTTCAGTTCTCTCGATTGTGAGTGGGCGCTCAGGGTTCCGATCTGAGACAACTCCAGATAACCGTTCCTGCTTTTGCTGTGGCAGAAGGCAGCGGCCCACTTTACAATCCCCACAGAATCAGGTATAATCTTTTGTATTTGGTAAAAAGAACAAGGGGGGAGTCGAACGCATGGAAAAGCCAGTCATTATCTCCATCAAATCGACCCAAAATATGGATGGGCAGGAAGATACTATCGAGCTGGTGACCCAGGGGGTCCTCCGGCACAGCGAGGAGGAGGGCTTTGCCCTGGTCTATCCCGAAAGCGAGCTGACCGGCCTGGAGGGGACCCTCACCACCTTTCGCATCGCCCCCGACCGGATCACCCTCCTGCGGGAGGGGACCATCAACTCCGAGATGATCTTCGAGGAGGGGCAGAAGCATTTCTCCCTCTATGAGACGCCCTTCGGCGGCCTCATGCTGGGCGTGAACACCCACCGGGCCAAGGCCCGCATCGGGGAGGGCGGCGGCAGCCTCTCCATCCGCTACGCCCTGGAGGCGGACAGCCAGCTCATCGGGGAGAACGCCTTTGAGATCCAAGTAACTGAACCCACCCTGGACCAGCGGGCACCCCTGGACCAGGCACTTTGAACAAGAAAGAAAAGGTGACACAAGCGTTATGGCGAATTTGATTCAATCGGCAAAAGCTCAGGTCAGCCAGCTGACCGTTCAGGCCTACGAGGCGGCCGTCGCGGCCGGGGTCCTCCCCGCCGGGGTAGAGCTGAAAGGCTCTGTGGAGATCCCCAAGGACCCCCAGAACGGCGACTACGCCTCCTCCGTGGCCATGGCCGGGGCCAAGGCCATGAAGATGGCCCCCCGCGCCATTGCCCAGGCCCTGGTGGACCACATGGATCTCGCCGGCACCATCTTCTCCTCCGTGGAGATCGCCGGCCCCGGCTTCCTGAACTTCCGCCTGGGCCACAAGTGGTACGGCGACGTGCTGGCCGAGATCGAGAAGGAAGGCCCCCTCTACGGGCAGAGCGACGAGGGCCACGGGGAAAAAGTGATGGTGGAGTTCGTCTCCGCCAACCCCACCGGCCCCATGCACATGGGCAACGCCCGCGGCGGCGTGCTGGGCGACACCCTGGCCAACATCCTCCGGCGGGACGGCTGCGACACCTGGAAAGAGTTCTACGTCAACGACGCCGGCAACCAGATCCATAAGTTCGCCGTCTCCATCGAGGCCCGCTACTTCCAGATCCTCAAGGGCGAGGACGCCGTCCCCTTCCCGGAGGACGGCTACCACGGCGACGACATCAAGGAGCTGGCCCAGGCCTTCTACGCCGCGTACGGCGACAGCTACGCGGACGCAGACGAGCAGACCCGTCTCGACGCCCTGGCCGCCTTCGGCCTCCGGACCAACATCCCCAAGATGAAGGCCGACCTGCTGCGCTACGGCATCGAGTATGACGAGTGGTTCTTCGAGTCCTCCCTGCACGAGTCCGGCTATGTGGCCGAGACCGTCGGCCTGCTGACCGAAAAGGGCTGGACCTACGAGAAGGACGGCGCCCTGTGGCTCAACACCACCCAGCTCTTAAAAAACAAGTACCTGGCCGAGGGCAAGAGCCAGAAGCAGGTGGACAAGCTGGACCTGAAGGACGACGTGCTCTGCCGCGCCAATGGCTTCTACACCTACTTCGCCGCCGACATCGCCTACCACCGCAACAAGCTGGAGGTCCGCGGCTTTGACAAGACTGTGGACGTCTGGGGCGCCGACCACCACGGCCATGTGGCCCGCCTGCAAGCGGCCCTGGACGGCCTGGGTCTGGACGGCTCCCACCGCCTGATCGTGGTGCTCATGCAGCTGGTGAACCTGCTCCAGGACGGCCAGCCCGTCCGCATGTCCAAGCGCTCCGGCAAGGCCATTGCCCTGCACGACCTGCTGGATGAGGTCAGCGTGGACGCCGCCCGGTACTTCTTCAACTCCCGCTCCGCCACCAGCCCCGTCGATTTCGACTTGGACCTGGCCGTCCGGGAGGACAGCGAGAACCCCGTGTATTATGTCCAGTATGCCCACGCCCGCATCTGCACCCTGATCCACCGCCTGGCGGAGGAAGGCCACGCCGTCCCCAAGGCCGCCGACACCCACGCCGAGCTCATGACCACCGAGGAGGAGACGACCCTCATCCGCACCCTGGCCCGTCTGCCGGAGGAGATCCACGCCGCCGCCCGCGACTATGATCCCTCCCGCATCAACCGCTACCTCACCGAGCTGGCCGGGGATTTCCACCGCTTCTACGGGGCCTGCCGCATCAAGGGCGAGGAGCCTGCGATCCTGGCCGCCCGCCTGAAGCTGGCCGACAGCGTCCGCTCCGTCCTGGCCAACGGCCTGGGCCTGCTGGGCGTGACCGCACCGGAGAAAATGTAATTCTTCCTATACAACCTATAAAATCATATAGAGAAACAGAAAGACACGCTGGACGATTCTTTGAGAGTTTGTCCGGCGTGTTTTTTTAGAAGGAGAAAGAATTTGCAAAAAAAGTATGGATACATTCGGGTCAGCACACGGGAACAAAAAGAAGACCGGCAGATGACAGCCATGATAGACGTGGCGGTCCCTGCCGGTCATATTTATATGGATAAACAATCTGGAAAAGATTTTGAGCGTCCTCAATATCGTCGTTTGCTTCATCACCTGAAGCATGGAGACTTGCTGTATATCAAGAGTATTGACCGCCTGGGAAGAAACTATGAAGAGATCCAGGAACAGTGGCGGATGCTGACCAAGGAAAAGGGGATCGACATTGTTGTTTTGGATATGCCCTTATTGGACACCCGGCGGGGAAAGGACCTGATGGGGACTTTCCTCAGTGATATCGTCCTGCAAGTGCTCTCTTTTGTGGCAGAGAACGAGCGGGCCAACATCCGCCAGCGCCAAGCCGAGGGCATTGCCGCCGCCAAAGCAAGGGGCGTTCAATTTGGCCGCCCGCCTCATCCTCTGCCAGAAAACTTCCATCAGGTCCACCAAGATTGGCGTGCCAAGAAAATCAGCCTAAAGCAAGCCGCAGCCGCCTGCGGCATGGCTGAGGGAACGTTCTATGGTAAGGCAGTAAGGATAGAAAAAGGGGACAAAGATAACGATCAATAGGATTTGAAAAAGTGTACTTTTGCAAATCTATATGCTAAATGCTTTCATGCCTATAATATCACACTTTTTTGCAGTATGCAAGAATTTTTTGTTGATTTGTGTCAATATTTCAGCGATTTGCAAAAGTACACATTTCAAAACTGATAAAAGAAAGGATGTGCCACAGTGAAGAGACGAGTAATAGCCAGCTTGTTAACATTAGTGTTGTGTCTCACCTTGTTGCCCGCACCGGCATTTGCGGCAGATACAGGAGAAGATACACCAGAACCGGCGGCAACCGATATCTATGTAAGCAGCACTGGCAACGATGCTACCGGTAACGGTTCGCAAAGCGCACCCTACGCCACGCTGGCTAAGGCGGTCGGAGAGGCGGTGGACGGCGCTACGATCTATGTCATGAGCGACTTGATCATGACAAGCTGCGCTCGTTTTTACGGCAAGCAGCTCACGATCACCAGCTACGGCGGTGAGAAGACTTACATCGTCACGCGCGGCGATAACTTTGAGCAGCAGCAGGATGTCGCCCGCAGAACTTACAACCCCGCCATGATCGAGGTGCAGACCAACGGCGATAAGCCCGCCGGTCTGACCCTGACGAACATCATTCTGGATGATGCCGGCAAGCACGAAGGAGCGGTGTTCGCACAGGCTGTCAGTGACGATGGCACAGGGCTTGACCTCACCGGAAACACTAACTGTGTGCAAGACGCCATCATCGCCTCCAACGCAACTGTCCCCACCACGATCACGCTGGGTAAGGGCGCGGTGCTGCGGAACTTCGGCGGTATGTCGGCGGTGCGCGCCACTGGCGAAGCCAAGCTGGTGATGGAACCCGGCAGCGTGATCAAAGATACGCTCTCGGGCTATACCCGCAGCAAAGGCACAGACACTCGCTCCGTCGGCCCCGCCGGCGCGGTCTGGCTGCAGGGTTCCGACTTTGAGATGAAGTCCGGCGCGGAAATTAAAAATGTGAACGGCCGTGCGATCTACGCGGATGGCGGTACAGTCACTATGGACGGCATGATTTCTGATATCCAATCTAATACGCATATGTGGAATGCGTGCAAGGGTATCGCACTTCATTTGCGTGGCGGCGCATCTGCCACTTTCAGTGGGACGATTCAGAATGTGAATTCCACCGACAATGACAGCTATGTCGTTTATGACGAGTCCAGTTCCATTGCTTTTAAGTCTGGCTCAACCATCAAAAATTGTTCTGGTACGGCAAAATACGGTTCTTTGATCTATTCCACTAAGCTGACGAAGGAATCTCTTCTGGATGGAACGATTACCGAATGCCATGTGCCAAATAACCTGATTTACAGCGTAAACAGCAATTTCCCGACTTCCATAGGTCCAAACGCTCAAATAACCAATAACAGTGGTTCACGGCTGTTCTATGACAACAGTGTTCCCGACCCCAAAAAAGCTCCTGCAATGACGATCAGTGGCACAATAACCAATAATACACTTACTGACAGTATGTTTGTCGGCAGTAACGATGGCAGAGAAATCACTATTTGTGACGGTGCGAAGATCAATCAGAATACATTGACCAGCAGTACAGGCTCCGCCATATTCTGGGCCGGAGCAAACCGCCGCATTGTCATGGAAAATGGCAGCGAAGTCTGCGGAAACACAGTAGCAAAAGGAGCTGTGGCTGTTGTTGCCGGTGAGGGCAACTGCTTCACCATGAAGGGCGGCACAATCTCGGGTAACACCGTGGAAGACGGCAGCCTCATGCTATTTACGTCCGGTTCCTGGAATCAGTGTTCTACCATGGCCATCGAAGGCGGCACTATTTCTGGTAATACGGTTCCCCATGTCCTCACGGTTGCCAGTGGGATAGGCAAAGAAAAAGTTCCCGGCATCAACAGTTACCTGCTTGTTACTGAAAATAGTCCGAAGGATGTCTATTTCATGGTGGAAGGAAAAACGGTAACAGTTGACAGTGGTACCAAGTTGGGAAATGCCGACTGGAAACAATTGAAATACGCGTTTACTGATTCTAAAGCTGGAGACTCTCGGTGCGTCACGTTGCTGAACGCGGCTGCCGTGAACTATGGCTGTAAGAGTGCATTTTCCACATTCTGGGCCCAAAACGCTGATGGCACCCTTGTTGCTGTGAAAATGGATGACCCGGCAGAGGGAGAAGAAGCAAAATTCGACAAAACCAAGTCCGTTTATGTCTTGATTCAGGAAACCGATGAGAAGGGCGCTCCTGCTGAGGGTGCAAAAGTCAAATTGCTTCCCGCAACTGTTGCGGAAGATGGTACCATCAACTTCACGCTCCCCGGCAATGAAAATGGCTATGCCGTTGCCCTTGTGCAGGCTGATCCCGCTGCTGAACTCGGCACTCTGACCCTTTCCACCACAGTAACCGAATTGACAGAAGGTAAGGAACCTTACTCCGTTCCCTATACCGCTACCTTCATTCCAAAGGAAGGCCTTGCCTCTGGAGTCACTCCCCAGACAGTTGAGTTTATTGCGCCTCCTATCACTGGGGATAGCGTTTCCATTTCCAATAATCGTGCCGAGTGGACGGGTACACTGGCTTCCGAACTCTTTGAGGGAGGGAAGGCCATTGATGCCGTGGCTGTTCTGACTGTTACTTATAACAACGAAAGCCGCAAGATTCTCTCCAATATCGTATCTACCAAGATGACTGGCCTTTTGACAGTCACCTTCGGCGCCAACGGCGGTGCTTTCGCTGATGGTTCCACAACTTCTGAGGTCAAGACGGAGAGTGGTTCTTCCGTGACCCTCCCCGCCAATCCCACCCGCAGCGGCTATACCTTCACCGGCTGGAATACCCAGCAGGATGGCAAGGGAAGCTCCTTTGACAATAGCACTGTCATCACCGGCTCCATGACCGTTTATGCGCAGTGGAGCGAAAATTCCAGCGGAAGTGGCGGCGATGGATCCAAGACCTATTACTATTTCGCCATTGAAAAAGTAGATGCGCAGGATGGTAGTGTGCTGAGCAGTGCAAAATTTGGACTGTTCCTCGACGGTAAACAGATTGCCACCGCGGCTTCCAACCGCAGCGGCATCGCAATGTTCCGGGTTAATGCAAGCGACTACCGGAAGATCAATGCTAAGAGCGATCTCTACTATCAGGAGTTGACTGCTCCTGAAGGATATGTCGTGAACAGCGATGAGGTGAGCATCGAAAAGAGCAATCTGACTACCAGTTGGAGCAAGGCCGAAAAGGACGCTGAGACGGTTCGGAACTACCGCGGCTCCACACCTGACTTGCTGAATGGCGATGACCATTTTGCCTATGTTGTCGGCTATCAGGACGGCTGTGTCCATCCCAATGCTCTGATCACGCGGGCGGAGACCGCTACCATTTTCTTCAGACTTTTGAAAGATGATGTGCGTGACGATAATCTGCGCACCAGCAACACCTTTGCAGACGTGCCGAATGACTACTGGGCCAACACCGCCATCTCCACCATGGCGGGTCTGGGCATCGTGCAGGGGCGTAGCAGCACCGCTTTTGATCCGAATGCGTCCATCACCCGTGCTGAGTTCGCCGCCATCTGCGCCCGCTTCGATACCGGCAAGAGCAGCGGCACCCAGACGTTCTCTGATATCAAGGGCCATTGGGCGCAGAGCTACATCGAGCGTGCCGCCGAGCTGGGATGGATCAAGGGCTTTGAGGACGGCACCTTCCGTCCCAATGACTGCATCACCCGTGCCCAGGCCATGACCATGATCAACCGTGTGCTGAACCGTATCCCGGAGGATGCAAGCGACCTGCTGCCCGACATGAACGTCTGGCCCGACTGCAACCCCGGCGACTGGTTCTATCTGGCGGTGCAGGAGGCAACTAACTCCCACAACTACAAGCACAAGGCCGGTAACTACGAGACCTGGATCAGCATGAAGCAGGATCCCGATTGGACTCGCTACGAGAACTAATCTCAAAGTAAAAATCCATTCCAGCGGAATGGCGCACTTCAATACAGGGTAAACCCTGTATTGTGCGTCCTGCGGAGCGAACAGCCCGGACACTTGAATGTCCGGGCTGTGTTGCGTCTTAAAGAAAAATTACAAATGCTTAAAAGCGTGCGTGTCCCGACCGCCGGGCTTCTGCGGCCACGGCATTCGCCACGGCGTCCGCCGCCGCCCGGTTCAGGGGGGAGGGGAGGATGTTCGTGGGGGAGAGCTCGCCTTCGGGGATCATGTCGGCCAGGGCCTTGGCGGCGGCGTACTTCATCTCCTCGGTGATCTGCACGGCCCCGCAGGAGAGGGCACCCTTGAACAGGCCGGGGAAGACCAGCACGTTGTTGATCTGGTTGGGGAAGTCGGACCGGCCCGTGCCGACCACAGCGGCCCCGTGGGCCAGGGCCACGTCAGGCATGATCTCCGGCACGGGGTTGGCCATGGCCAGCAGGATGGGGTCCTTGGCCATGCGCTCGACCATCTCGCCCGTCACCAGGCCGGGGCGGGAGACGCCGATGAACACATCGGCCCCGACCAAGGCGTCGGCCAGGGTGCCGTGCCGGTGTTCCCGGTTGGTCCGGGCGGCCAGGGCGGCGTGATGGGGGGGCAGACCGGCGTCGCCCTGGCAGAGGATACCGTCCTTGTCGCAGAGGAGCATGTTGGAAAAGCCCTGGTCCAGCAGGTAAACGCTGGAAAAGCTGATGATGCAGCAGTAGCAGGCCCAATAGCTGCTCTGGATGGCGACAAAGCGCGGGGTGGGCTTGGTCAGCATGGGTCACGCCTCCTTTTGAAGCACGGTGCCTTTGGCCTTCTCGTGCCACTTCGCCCGGCGGTAGCGGAGAATGAGCAGGAGGGCCGTCAGCACCCAGGAGAGGGGGTAGCAGATGGAGATGCCCAGCAGGGTGGGCCAGTGGGGGACCACCAGGAAGACCCATAAGATCCGCAGGCCGCACACGCCGCCGACGCTGATGACCATGGGCGCCAGCGCATCCCCCGCGCCCCGCAGGGCGTTGGCCAGGACCTCGATGACGGTCCAGATGAAGTAGAAGGGGGCGAAGTAATAGACGACTTGGGTGGCGTATTGGATCACCTGGGGGTTATCGGTGAAGAGCAGGAAGCAATATTTGGCAAAGATTATGAGCAGGACGGACAGGACGATGGTCGTGCCCATGGCGATCTGCATGCAGACCTTGACGCTCGCCTTCATGCGGTCGTATTTTCCGGCCCCGTAGTTCTGGCCCACGAAGGCCATGATCGCCACGCCGAATGAGACGATGAGGGACCAGTAGATGCCGTCCACCTTGCTGGTGGCCGACCAGGCGGCCACGGCGTCCGTGCCCAGGTTGTTGATGGGGACCTGAATTAACAGGTTGGAGAAGGCGTACATGGAGCTTTCCACGGCGGCGGGGACGCCGATGCCCAGGATGTGGGTCAGGGTCTGGCGATGAATTTTCGTCTGCTTGGGCCGGAAGCGGTAGCCCTCCTTGGTCTTGGCCAGCTGGGTCAGGATGAGCAGGGCGCTGACCAGGTTGGAGAGGGAGGTGGCGATGGCCGCGCCCTCCACGCCGAAGTGAAGGCCCGCCACAAAGACCAGGTCCAGCACGATGTTCAGCAGGCAGCAGAGCATGAGATAGTACAGGGGCCGCTTGGAGTCGCCCACGGCCCGCAGAATGCCGGAGCCCATGTTAAACAGAAGCATGGGGATGGTGCCGACGAAGTACCAGCGGAGGTAGAGCGTGGCGTCGGCCATGATCTCCTGGGGGTTTTTCAGCCAGACCAGGGACTGCGGGGTGAGCAGGATGCCCACGACGGTGATGACGATGCCGCCGAGGAGACTGAAGGCGATCGACGTATGGACCGCCCGCGTTAGTTTTTCCTGGTCGTCGGCCCCGTATCCGTGGGAGATGACGACGGTGGCCCCGGAGGAAAGGCCCGTGAAGATGCCCACCACCAGCTGGACGATCACCGCCGCCGAGCCGCCCACAGCGGCCAGGGCGTCGGAGCCGAGAAAGCGGCCCACCACGATGGCATCGACGGTGCTATAAAACTGCTGAAAGAGCGTGCCTGCGGCGATGGGGAGCAGGAACAGCAGCAGCTGTTTCCAGATGATGCCTTGGGTGAGGTCAAGGTTTTTCGTGCGGGGCATGGGTGGGCCTCCTTTCTATGGTGTCCGGCGGAGCCGGAGGGATTGGATGCGTGGGTGCGCGGGGGGCCGGTCTACGTTAGTACACTGCGGAGTGCTTGCGGTAGGTAGCCCTCATTCGTCTGCTTCGCAGCCACCTTTGTTTAAGGAAGATTTTACTGAATCAAACTGTCCCCCGGACAGTTTGACCCCAGGGGAAGGCTCTCGGGACGTTGTGCAAACTTGGTACCACGCTTCGTTTATTCACCACTTGCGCAAAGCCTTCCCCGAGGGGGAAGGTGGCCCGGCGTTAGCCGGGTCGGATGAGGGCCACGTCACGTAAGCAGTCCGTAGTGTATCAACGCAACACCATTCCTGCACTCGACAAACCCCCTTCAGTCGTGTTAGTATCATAGAAGATATTTTCGAGAAATGCAAGAGACCCGTCAAAAAAACAAAACCAAAAACAAAGGAAGATTTTTATGCACATTCCCACCTGCCCCAGCCAGGCCCTGGACATCCTCTCTTTTGCGCAGGCGCAAGTCCCCACGAACGACGACTTTGACCGCGACAGCTGGCTCTACATCCCCGACCACTACGCCGAGTACCGGTATCTGCTGGGCACGAAGGGGGCCAATCCGCTCATTTGTATTGGCATCAACCCCTCGACCGCTGCGCCGGGGGCCTTGGACAACACCTTGAAGTCCGTGGAGCGCATCGCCAAGGGGAATGGGTTTGACAGCTTTTTGATGTTCAATGTCTACGCCCAGCGGGCCACCCGGCCCCAGGACATGGATGAAATCTGCAACGAAGCCCTGCACCGGGAGAACATGGCGGCCTTTCGCTGGGTGCTTTCTCAGGTGGGGGCGGGGTACACCCCGGCGGTCTGGGCGGCTTGGGGGACCATCATTGAGCAGCGGCCCTATTTGAAGGATTGCCTGCGGGAGATGATCGCCATCGGGGAGGAATTCCACGCCCGGTGGCTGTGCGCGGGGAAGCGGTCGAAGAAGGGCCACCCCCACCACCCGCTGTATTTGAGAAAGGACGAGCAGGTCCAGCCCTTTCCCGTGAAAGCATATTTGGAGAGCTTGTAAGGAAACATGAGCCGAGTAAACTGGACGACGAGTAAACTGTTTGCTTCCTAACGATAGAAAAAGAGATGATAGGCGGACGTGGGTCCGGGCTATCATCTCTTTTTTGTTAGTCAATCAGCTGAGGGCAGATCTAGGATTTGAAGCAGTTCGTTCTGGAGGGCGTCGCCGTCTGGGATGCGGTACATAAACTTTCCGAAGTAGACGTAATTTGTTTTGCCCAACCAGAAGGTTTTCCAATCGTCCCCTTGGTCCACTTTTTGGCGGACGGTGATCTCCAACAAGATGTCTGTGTAGGAGGAAGAAGGGGGTGTTGTCGTGAAGGCATTTTCCGCCTTATAATTCCGCAGGCAGGCGACGATGGCATCGCTGTCAAAGGTGGGGATGTCGGTCGGTTGCGCGTCGTAGGTGGGGTTGTAGCGGACGATGAGGACCTCGTAGTCGCTGTTGGGTTTGAGCAGGGGACGGGGGACGAAGAGGGCGATGACGAGGACGGCTAAGATCGCCAGGATGAGGATCAGGGGGAGACGTCGTTTCATGGCGGGACCTCCTTTCGTTCAAAACCATCACGACTTCTCATACCGCACATCCACCAGACACAGCCCGCAGGCGGGGACGGTCTCTCCGGCGCGTTTGCGGTCCTGGGAGACGAGGATATCCCCCATCTCCTCCGGCCGGAGGTTGCCGCGGCCGACCTCTAAGAGGGTCCCGACCAGGATGCGGACCATGTGGTAGAGGAAGCCGTTGCCCTCGAAGGTGAAGAGCAGCTCCGGGCCAAGCTCTTGGATGGTGATGCAGTCCACCCGGCGGACGGTGGATTTTTTCGTGCGCTTGAGGGAGCAGAAGGCCTTGTAGTCGTGCGTGCCGCACAGGTCCTCGGCGGCGCGGCGCATGGCGGGCACGTCCAGCGTTTCGTGGAGGTGGTAGAGGTAGTTGCGCTCGAAGACGTTCGGCTCGTCGCTGTTCCAGATGCGGTAGGTGTAGGTCTTGCCGGTGCAGGAGAAGCGGGCGTGAAAGCGCGGCTCGACCTGCTCCAGGGAGACAGCGCCGATGTCGGCGGGGAGGTAGCGGCGCAGGCCGTCCAGGATCTCCTGGGTGGTCAGCGCGGTCTTGGCGCGGAAGGAGACGACCTGGCGCTTGGCGTGGGTCCCGGCGTCGGTGCGGCCGGAGGCGGCGACCTCGATGGGCTGGTCCAGCAGGCGGGAGAGCAGCGTCTCCAGCTTTCCCTGGATGGTGTGGTCGGTGTTTCCCTGCTTCTGCCAGCCCTTCCAGCGGGTGCCGTCGTAGCAGAG
>OLPV01000418.1_pt1 | contig 37436 bp, 26 predicted proteins | sample 1671961 | NCBI WGS metagenome assembly OLPV01 (sample SAMEA3136630, study PRJEB25190) | human gut metagenome | biome: human gut; feature: human-associated habitat; material: faeces | place: Austria | collected 2013 | reverse complement strand
AACCTGCGGAGTTTGGTCCGTCGACGAAACCATTGCACCGAAGGGCTTTCGTAACGTAGCCCCGTGAACAGTAACCTTATTGTAATTTATGGGAAACGATATTTTGTCTTTCACTTGTAATTGTTTTTGAGATGCGTTACAATAGCAGATATTGAGTGTAAATTATTCATTTAAATAGAAAACAGCAAAAAAACGGAGGAATAATGCATGTCAAAAGTAATTATGATTCAAGGCACGATGTCAAATGCGGGAAAAAGTCTGCTTGCGGCAGGACTTTGTCGTATTTTTAAGCAGGATGGCTATCGGGTGGCACCGTTTAAGTCACAAAACATGGCATTAAACTCCTTTATTACAAAGGATGGCTTTGAGATGGGACGTGCCCAGGTAGTTCAGGCAAGAGCAGCAGGGATAGAGCCATCTGTCTATATGAATCCGATTTTATTAAAGCCAGTAAGTGACATGGGGTCACAGGTCATTGTAAACGGAAAGCCAGTCTCCAATATGCCGGCACGAAAATATTTTGCTTACAAAAAACAGCTGATTCCCGATATTATTCATGCTTTTAAGAAGCTAGAGGAACAGGCAGATATCATCGTAATCGAGGGCGCAGGAAGTCCGGCTGAGATTAATTTAAAGGCAGATGATATAGTCAACATGGGTTTAGCAAAGCTTGTAGGTGCACCTGTGCTGTTAGCAGGTGATATCGACAGAGGCGGAGTGTTTGCGCAGCTTCTTGGTACTCTTATGCTTCTTGAACCAGATGAAAAAGAGCTGGTAAAGGGACTTATCATAAATAAATTCAGAGGAGATAAGACAATTTTAGATCCAGGTATTGTGATGCTTGAAGAGCGTGGTCATGTACCGGTGGCAGGTGTCATTCCATATATGAAGGTGGCAATCGAAGAGGAGGACAGCCTAAGTGAAAAGCTAGAGCAAAGCCAAAAAGGTCTTATTGATCTTGCAGTAATTCGTCTTCCGCGCATGTCAAATTATACTGATTTTGATGTGTTTGAGCAGCTTCCGGGAGTAAGCGTGCGCTACGTACATAATGTAAGAGAGCTAGAAACACCGGACTGCATTTTCCTTCCGGGAAGCAAAAATACAGTCGGTGATCTTTTGTGGATGCGTCAAAGTGGAATAGAGGCAGCAGTTAAAAAGCTGTCTGCAACAACACCGATCGTTGGCATTTGTGGTGGCTTTCAGATGCTGGGCGAGTCGATTGCTGATCCATTTGGCATCGAGCAGGGAATGGATGCGCCAGGAATGGGACTTCTTCCGATTAAGACAACTCTCACAAAAGAAAAGACAAGATTACAGGTGAGTGGAACGATAAAAAATCTCAGCGGCATATGGTCTTGTTTAAATGGAAGTGCTTATGAAGGATATGAAATTCATATGGGAAAGTCAACAGCCGTCAATGCTGCAAGCTCAAAAGAGAAAAAAGTAGGTCAGTCCCAAGAGCAGCCATCTAGTGATCTTCCAACTGTGGTATGCAGCGAGAATGGCATGGTGTGCGGAAGCTATGTTCATGGTCTGTTTGATGAAGGCGATCTTGCATGGAAACTTGTAAAGATGCTTGCAGACAAAAAGAATGTGACATTAGAGGCACTGAAGAGTGGCTTTGATTATAAAAAGTTTCAGGAGTCACAATATGATTTGTTGGCAGACACCATTCGCCAGCATATGGATATGGATTTTGTATACAGCATTTTACGGGAAGCAAAAATTTAACTTGTGCTGAAAGAAAGGATTAAGGTCATCTATTATATATGGAAGCAATTCAGTTTTTAAGAGAAAAATATAAAATTACACCGCCGGATCAATCAATGTATGATGCAGTAAAAGCAAACTGGGATGGAGTGGCAAAGCCGCTAGACGGGCTAGGTTGGTTCGAGCATGTTACATCACAGATTGGTGCCATAGAGGACAGCACAAATGTGGGTATCTCTAAGAGGGCAGTTATTGTGATGTGCGCTGATAATGGCATTGTTAAGGAAGGCATCAGTCAGTCAGGGCAGGAAGTTACGCTTGCCGTTGCACAGTCGATGGGAAGGCGTGAATCGAGTGTTTGCCGTATGGCATTAGCATCACATACCGATGTTATTCCAGTAGATATTGGAATAGCAGCTTCATGTAAAATAGATGGTGTGCTATATGAAAAAATTGCCTGTGGTACGCGAAACTTTGCAAAAGAGCCTGCCATGACAGAAAAAGAGACATTAGATGCGATTGATACAGGTGTGCGCCTTGTAAAGCAGTGTAAGGAAAAAGGCTATCAGATACTCGCAACAGGAGAGATGGGTATAGGAAATACGACAACGAGCAGTGCAGTGACAGCGGCACTTCTTCACAGGTTAGCGAGTGAGACAGCAGGAAGAGGAGCTGGATTAAACGATATGGGGCTAAGCAGAAAAAAACAGGTCATTCAAGAGGCAATTGACAAATATGATCTATATAAGGCAGATGCATTTACTGTTCTTCAGACTGTTGGCGGTCTTGATATTGCAGGTCTGACAGGAGTTTTTATAGGCGGTGCAATGTATCATATGCCTATTGTTTTGGACGGTCTAATAAGCGGTGCAGCAGCACTTCTTGCAAAACGTATTATTCCAGGTACAGAGCATTTTATGATAGCATCTCATCTGGGAAAAGAGCCGGCAGCAAAGGCAATTTTAAAAGAAATAGGGATCAAGCCAGTCATCCATGGAGATCTGGCGCTTGGCGAAGGAACAGGTGCAGTTATGGTATTTTCGCTTCTTGATCTTGCAATGTCAGTATATAATGGTCATACAGATTTTTCACGTCTGGAGATGGCACCATATGAACGTCTTAGTTAAAAAAGAAAGGCAAACGAAATGATTTATCTTGTGACAGGCGGAAGCGGCAGCGGAAAATCAGCCTATACAGAGTCATTGCTGTCTGGGTTTGAAAATATCAGAAGCCGCTATTATATTGCCACGATGCAGGTATATGGAGAAGAAGGCAAAAAAAGGGTAGAGCGCCATAGAAGGCTGCGTGCAGGAAAAGGGTTTATTACATCAGAGCAGACGGTGCAGATTGATCAGGCATTGAAAAAATTTAAAGACAGTGATAAGATATCATATGCAGCACTCGTTGAATGTGTGTCTAATCTTACTGCAAATGAAATGTTTGATGAAAATGGACAGCGAAGCGAGGAGGAAGTTGTAAGGCGTGTTGTGTCTGGATTAAAAGTGCTGTCACAGTCAGTGCGTGAGCTTGTCATCGTGACAAACAATGTGTTTGACGATGGAATCACATATGATGAATCTACAATGGCTTATATACGTGCACTGGCACGCATAAATATTGAACTTGCTGCGTGGGCAGATGAGGTCACAGAAGTTGTGGCGGGATGCCCTGTCATGTGGAAAAAGCCAGATGATCATAAAAATAATTGACAGAGGATTACAAAATGAATCTATTAAAAAAAATTGGAAAATCAATTGCGATTGCATTTTCTATGTATTCAAAAATTCCCATGCCGCAGTTTGAGTGGAAGGAAGAAGATATGCGCTATTCAATGTGTTTCTTTCCTCTTGTCGGAATTGTAATAGGACTGTTATCATGGTTCTGGTGGCTTTTTTGTCAGCACTTTGGCATTGGAAAAATGTGTTTTGCATTTGTTGGCATGGCAATCATTCTTTTGGTGACAGGCGGTATTCATATGGACGGATATATGGATACGATGGATGCGCTTCATTCGTATGGAAGCCGCGAAAAAAAGCTGGAAATATTAAAGGATTCTCATATAGGTGCATTTGCCGTGATTATGACTGTGCTTTATGTGCTGATAGCAGCAGGCGCATATTCTGAGATTAAAAATTACTCAGTCATGGCATCATTTTGCGGTGCATATTTTTTGTCGCGTATTTTCAGTGCAATTGCAGTTGTCTCATTTCCGTGTGCCAAAAAAGAAGGAACGCTGTATATGTTTGCAGATGCGGCACAGGAAAAAATAGTAAAGAGAAGCCTGTATGCAGAGTTAGCGATTTGCGTATTCTGGCAAATTTTGATGGATCCAAAGGCAGGCATTATGCAGCTTATATGTGCGTTGGCAGTGTTTGGCTATTATTATTATAAGAGCAAAAAGGAATTTGGCGGCATCACAGGTGATCTCGCCGGATATTTTGTAACGCTGTGTGAGGGTGCGCTGATGGTTATGGCAGCAATTGCCTGCTTATAAGAAAGGATATTTTGATGGAACTATATATAGGTGGCTTTGCACAGGGAAAGCTCGAATATGTGCAGAACAAAAAGGCAGAGGAAGCCATTTCAATTGCTATGGTAATTGACTGTGCACAATCAGACTATCAGAAAACATTACAAAGTATTGATAATAAAATAAAAAACGAGAATGCAGATGTTAACAATATTGCTAATGTCAATGATATCGTAATTATCAATCACCTTCACCTGTGGGTAAAAGATCTGCTGCGTGAGGGCATGGAAGAATCTGAAGTGCAGTCAACCATTCTTTCTTGGGTGGCAACACATCCAAACACAATCCTGATCTGTGATGAGCTGGGAAATGGCATCGTGCCACTAGAAAAAATGGACCGCATCTGGCGTGAGCAGACAGGACGGCTTATGATAGAGCTTGCAAAGCAGGCAGAAAGGGTGGAACGTATATTATGTGGACTAGGACAGCGGCTGAAATGACAATCACACTTTATTTTATCCGTCATGGGGCCACGAAGTCCAACAAGCGTCACGCCTATCTTGGAAATACAAACGAGCCATTATCAAATGAAGGAAGAGAGCAGATTATTTTTTATAATGAAGCTGGAAGATATCCAAAAGAAAAAGATAATCTTCTTATTTTCTCAAGTCCAATGCTTCGCTGCCTTCAGACAAAGGATATTTTGTACCAAGATACAAGAGCTATTTTACTTCCTGAATGGAAGGAAATTGACTTTGGACGCTTTGAAGGAAAAAATTATCAGGATTTAAATGGAGATCATGATTATCAGCGCTGGATAGATAGCGGCGGTGTGACTGCATTTCCTGATGGAGAAAGCCGTGATGAATTTGTGAAAAGATCAATGGCAGGACTTGAATTGTGCATAGAATGTATGGAAGATTATAAACAAAAAAGTGCAGTCTGTATTGTTCACGGCGGCACAATCATGGCTATAATGAGCAGCCTTACAGGCGGTGATTATTATGACTATCAGGTAAAAAATGGTCAGGGCTATGAAATTGAACTGTCGATAAAAAACAACAATGTGCAGTTAGAAAAACTGACACCAATTGCAATGGAAGAGGCAGAGGAAAAAGACAAATGACAATAACATTACATATGCTGGCATTTGTCAGCGGTTTTTTGCTTGATTGTTTGTTCGGCGATCCATACTGGATGCCGCATCCTGTGCGGTTTATGGGAAATCTTATTAGTTTTCTTGATAAAAAGCTGATGGGAGAAAAGCATAAGGGTGAAGAAAAAAAGGCAGATGCAAAAAATGGTACAGGCGTAAAAGATGATGCATCAATACGAAGTGAACGCAGAAAAGGAATCATTCTTGTAAGCTGCGTGTTGGCAGCGACAGCTATTGTCTCAGGAGTCATCTTTTTGGGAGCCTACGCAATTCACCCAATTGTTGGTTTTGCAGTCGAAGCAATTATGACATATCAGATTTTAGCGGCAAGATGTCTGCAAAAAGAGAGTACAAAGGTATACACCGCGTTGAAAAAAAATGATCTTTTAGGTGCACGCTATGCCGTTTCCATGATTGTAGGACGAGATACAAATGTCTTAGATGAGGCAGGTGTGGCACGTGCTGCAGTAGAGACAGTGGCAGAGAGCACATCTGATGGTGTGATTGCACCTATGCTTTACACGGCACTTGGCGGCCCAGTGCTTGGCATGATTTACAAAGCAGTCAATACGATGGATTCAATGGTAGGCTATAAAAGCAGCCGTTATCTCTATTTTGGCCGTGCAGCAGCAAAGTTAGATGATGCTGTCAATTGGATTCCGGCAAGAATCAGTGCACTTCTTTTAATTGCAGGAAGCGCTTTTCTTAGTGTGACTAAGATTCTCAGCAAAGAAAAAGCAGTATATAATACTAAAGATGCATGGAGTATCTGGAGAAGAGATGCAAAAAAGCATGCAAGTCCAAATGCCGGACATACAGAAGCTGCATGTGCAGGTGCACTTGGCATTCGTCTGGCAGGTGACACTATTTATGGCAGCAAAGTCATTAAAAAGCCATATATTGGTGATGATAAAAGAGCAGTTTCGCCAGAGGATATCTGTAGATGCAATTGTCTGATGTACGCCGCTGCGATTCTTGGAGAAGTAATCTGCGTAGTATTAATGCTATTGCTAAAATTCACAGGATAACAATCCGGTATCAAAGGGGGAGCAAAAGTGGACAAGCATACAGAAAAAAGCCTGCACGGCGGAGATGTATATCGTAATCAGGTAGAGCTTGATTTTTCAGTAAACATAAATCCATTTGGCATGCCAGATGGTGTCAAAAAGGCGCTTTGCGATGCAATTTTTTTATGCACTCAATATCCAGATGAACAAGTCTCAAAGCTTAGCGAAGCAATGGCGAAAAAGCTTGATGTGCCGCAGGAATGTCTTTTATTTGGAAATGGTGCATCAGAGCTTTTTGTGGCGATTATCCATGCAAGAAAGCCAAAGACTGTACTTGTGCTTGCACCGTCCTTTTCAGGCTATGAGCACTCAGCAGCATGCGAGGACTGTCAGGTGCGCTATTATTATCTGAAAAAAGAAGATAATTTTGAGCTGACAGAGCATTTTGTGCAGGAATTGATCAGACAGATAAAAGAGCACGAAGCGCCAGATTTGATTTTTCTTGCAAATCCAAATAATCCAACAGGAGCATGTATTTCATTTGATCTTCTTTCACAGATAGTTTTTCTTTGCTGTGAACATAAAATTACATTGGTGATTGACGAATGTTTTATTGAATTTACGAAGCGTCAAAATGAAAGCCTTATTAAAACTGCGATTCATTCACAGTATTTGATTGTTGTGCGTGCATTTACAAAGATCTACGGGATACCGGGTGTGCGCCTTGGCTATTTGGCATCGTCTGAAAATATAGTGGAATGTCTGAGAAAGCAGCTTCCGGAGTGGAATGTATCGCTCTTAGCACAGTATGCAGGAGCAGCGGCACTACAGGAAGATGAGTTTGTACAGAAAACATCAGAATATGTAAAAAAACAGAGGGAATACCTTACAGAAAAGCTTCGTTTGCTTGGTCTTACTGTCTGGCAGGGAGAGGCAGATTATTTGCTTTTTTATTCAGAGAAGAATCTATATGAAATGCTGCTAAAGAAAAAAATACTGATTCGGGACTGCAGTAATTATAAGGGACTTGAATCAGGGTATTATCGCGTTGCAGTAAAAAAACAAGAGGAAAATGATCGTTTGATAGCTGCATTAGAAGAAGTGCTGTCAGACGAGAATATAAAATAAAACACCGCTATTGTCGGGGAAAACAGGGAGGAAATAAAAATGGGAATAACGGCGAAAGGAAAGAAAAATGCAGGCTTGCTGACAGAAGGGTCAATAGCAAAGGGAATTTTATCATTTGCTATTCCATTATTTTTAGGCCAGCTGCTGCAGCAGTTTTACAATGTGGCAGATGCATGGGTTGTAGGAAATTTTGCAGATAACGATTCATTTGCAGCAGTCAGTTCAGCAGGAAGTCTAACCTTTTTAATTATTGGCTTTTTTAATGGAATTGCCATTGGAGGAGGCGTTGTTATTTCAAAATATTTTGGTGCACGTGATGAAAAAAGCGTGGAAGTTGCCATCCATACAAACTTTTTATTTGGACTTATCGCATCAGTACTTTCTACTATTGTAGGACTTATTTTGATTCCAGTTTTGCTTCGTCTGATGCAGACACCAGAGAATGTGCTTCCGGCATCACTATTGTATCTGCGCGTCTATTTCGCAGGCGTATCCACTATTATCATGTATAATATTGGTATGTCAATCATGAGAGCGCTTGGTGACAGCCTTCATCCGCTGTACTATCTGTTTATTTCATCTGTAATCAATGTAGTGCTTGATTTATTATTTGTTGCTGTATTCCACTGGGGTGTAGGCGGCGCAGCAGCGGCAACAATCATTGCGCAGGGCGTAAGCGCAGTAATGTGTATTTATCGTATGTGTAAAATGGAGGGAGTTGCCCGTCTTGATTTTAAAAAGCTTCACTACAATGGTCCTATGATGCATGAGGTAATAACACAGGGTCTTCCGACAGGTATTCAAAATTCAGTTATCAGTATTGGAAATATTGTTATTCAGAAAAATATCAATTCATTCGGCTCATTTGCGATGGCTGGTGTTGGTGCATATAGTAAGCTTGAGGGATTTGCATTTCTTCCAATTACATGTATGTCTATGGCACTTCCTACATTTATCAGCCAAAATCTTGGCGCGAAGGAGTATAACCGTGCAAAGAAGGGTGCCGTATTTGGAATTATCACGGGCGTTGCTGTGGCAGAGATGATTGGAATTGGCTTCTATATTGGAATTGAGCCGCTTCTTCGTTTCTTTGTAGATGAGGAACAGTCTGTTTCATATGGAGAAATGCATGCGCATGTGACAACGCTGTTTTTCTGTCTGCTTGCTTTCTCACATTGTGCAGCAGGTGTTCTTCGCGGCTGTGGAAAATCAATCATTCCTATGGCAGCAATGCTCGCCTTCTGGTGTGGACTTAGAATTGTCTATGTGACAACAGCACTGGAGTTTATACCAAAATTTACAATGATCAGCTGGGCTTATCCGCTGACCTGGAGCTGCAGCAGCATTGTATTTTTACTGTTTTTAATTTTCTCAGATTGGACGCATGCATTTGAAAAAAAGGCGGCAAAGAGTAAAGTAATTAAATAAAAAAGCACAGGCACAAGGCAGATGTCTTGTACCTGTGTTTTTTATTTGATATCTTTGATATCGTAAGGAGTGCTTTGGTAAACATAGAAATTTAGCCAATTAGAATATAATAGCTGTCCTGTAGAGCGCCAGGTGACAATGGGTGCCTTTGTCGGATCATCATCTGGGAAATAGTTTATTGGAAGATCGACGCTTGTAAGACCCTTTTCCATATCGCGATTATACTCAAGTGCCAGAGTATTGGCATCATATTCGGCATGACAGGTGACAAAGAACTGTCTGCTGTCTTTTGTCTTAGCAATGGCAAGACTGCCTTCTTTTGTAAGAGCCATTATCTCAAGCTCTGGTACGGCCGCTACATCAGAAACATTCACATCTGTTGCACGGGAATGAGGTGCAAGAAATTCATCATTAAAACCGCGAAATAACGGTGATGTTTTCTTTAAAATCTGATGTGGAAAGATGCCAAACAATTTCTTGTCAAGATCAAATTTTTTAATGCCGTAATGATAATAGAGTCCGGCATAAGCTCCCCAACACAGATGGAATGTACAGTGAACGTGTGTCTTTGTCCACTCCATGATCTTGCAGACCTCATCCCAGTAGACTGTTTCCTCGTATGGCACATAGTCAAGCGGTGCACCAGTGATAATCATGCCGTCATAACGGCGATCCTTGATCTGGTCAAAGGTGTAATAAAACTGTTTTAGATGTTCTGGGTCTGTGTGTGTGGAAGTGTAGCTTGCTGTCTGTAAAAAGTCAACACATATTTGAAGAGGTGTGTTGGAGAGCTTACGCAGAAGCTGTGTTTCAGTAACAATTTTTGTTGGCATCAGATTCAAAATCAAAACATTAAGCGGACGTATATCCTGATGCATAGCACGGTGTTCCGTCATAACAAATATATTTTCAGCTTCCAGTATGGCATGAGCCGGAAGCGAATCAGGTATTCGAATAGGCATAACAAATTTTCTCCTCTCACATGATCAATATGAAAATAGTAGCGCAGTTTAAAGGAAAAGTCAATGGTATGAAATCCATTCCCTTCGGGCTTTTCTGTAATGTTGGCTTATCCGTGAACTGCAACTAAATTATGATTACTGTTAATGGGACACCCACTCGACAAGACACAGGCAGAATGGTATAATGGCATAAAAACAGGAAGAAATACCTGAAAGAATATCGACAGAAGAAAGGAAAACAGATGGAACTAAAATGTACGCTGCAATATTCAAATCCCCATGTTATAAGGCAGATTGCGGTACCAGAAAAAATTACCTTACAGCAATTGTATAGGGTGCTTTGTGTCTGTGTGGATATGGATACACCTGGTTTTGATACTTTATTTTTTAAAGATGGAGTTCAGTTAAAGAACAAACAGCAAGCTGATGAAATTATGATTAATGAGTCTGCGTCTGATTCGGAAAAAATGTTGTCATGCATCGTTAGAAAAAATGATAAAGTATGCTGGGAGTGGCGTATTGAACTTGTTTCAAAAGAAAATAGACTTTATGACGAAAAAACAGTCCAATATCCAATACTGCTGCGTTTTCAGGGAACAAATATTGGAAATGGGAGAAAAGAAGTAGCAGAATTTAACCGCTATTCAAATAGCTGGTACAGCTTACAGGATTTGCAGGTTCAGAAACAGTCTGTTAATTTAAAGCTTAATTTACTTTTTAGTGAGTTTGGTGTATCGAAAGGAAATCATGCATCTGGTAAAAAAGGTATTGAACTTGATTCATCCACACTTTTGCAGATGAAAAGCTGTCTGGGCAGTTTAAAACAAATGAAAGTAGATGAGCTAAAAGAAATTGAAAAAGATTTGGATATGGATCATCCGACAAATATTCAAAAGGAAAAAAGAGCTGAACTAATCTTGCAGGATTATGTAGAAAAACTGGATGTCATGTTACACATTCTTGAACAGATTAGTTTGACTGAATTTGATGTATTTTTAAAACTGTATGCTTCAGGTGGAACGGTTTCAAGAAGTATCGAAGACTATTTGGAATATGAAACGTTAGAGAAATATGGATTGGTTTCTATTGATGTAGATTATAGCGGTTCTATCACAGTTGATATGAGTATTGAACTTGCAATGGGAGCAGGAAAATTTATGAAAGAGCCAGAAAAAAGTTCGCTTCGAAATTTTCAGGTTGCACAGGCTGTAATTGCTGCATGCGTGAATCTCTACGGATTTGCCAGTTATTGGCACTACAGTGCGTTAATTGATGCCAATTATAAAAAAATCATAACGCAAGAGGCAAAAAAACAATATTGGGATATGTTTGTTGAACGGGCAAAAGAAGGACGATGGCGATATATATGGTCAAGTGCCTCAAATGTATTTTTTAAACTTACAGGTGATCAGGATTGGATCATTCAGCAGGTGAAAAAAAACTTTGATGAGATTCCTTATTATATACCAGGCGGAGATGAGATAAAATTACTGCAGTTTGATGGAATTGATTATTCTCTGCCTGATTATAAGCTGTTTTTTTCTGTGTTGGTCGATAACTGCAGGAGATTTGAAGATGAAAATAAATTAGTCACAGAGATGATGCTGCAGTGTATTAATGGTGAGAGTCCAAGGAAGGTGGTATATAATCACAGACATTGTTTTATAAAAGGAACAGCCAGTGTGAAAATTTTAGGAGATGCACTTGAAAAGCTAGAGGCAACGATCAGGCGTCCACAATATTATGGTCATACGAAGAATGAGTTTATGCGGCTTACAGGAGGAATAACAAAGTGAGTTATAATATAAAAAATGCACTTGCGGACTTCAAAAAAGAAGATTTGGCAGATGGAATGATCGATATATTGAAGGATAGCACAAGGACACTGGAGAAAACAAAGGAAAATGGATTTTTAAAGCTGAGTTTAAAAATGCAGAGAACAAGTGTTTACAATGCAATAGTTTGGCTTGATGAAAAAAATGGTGAGCTTGTGAAGACAGCCTGCAGGTGTGGCAATTTTCAAAAACAATATTTTTGCTGTGAGCATGTGGCAGCGGTGGTGATGCAGTATATTGTAGAGATATATGGTCAAGACATAGTTAAGCAGTCTGAGATTTTTCCTGTAATGGTTCAGAAAACAAATGTAGAAGATCCATTCATTCCGGGAATTTTAAAAAGTACCGATGAAGAAATGATGGAAATTCTAAAGGAAAACTTCTCCAAAAAGCGGGCATTGCCAGTTGAACAGACTGTAAAACAGCCGCTTTCAATGCAGGCAAAATGCTGCATTGGTGAATGCAAGGATGGTCTTTTATTGGAGCTTCGAGTTGGTGAGACGAGAACATATGTAATACGAAGTCTGAATGAGTTCTTTTATAAATGGACAGAGAAAAGGAAGATTGAACTGGGAAAATATATAGAATTTATTCCAGATGAAAATCTGTTTGACGAAAACGGACGTAAAATTATTCGGTTTTTCTTAGAGGAATATTTAACAGAACAGGCTTCTGGAAGGACAAATTATTCTTATTATGCTTCGTCTAGTCAGCAGGCAAGATCTGTTTCCATTTTTGGAAGCCGCATTGATTACTTCATGGATACTATTGCTTCAAATGGCGTATGTTTGCTTTCTGATGAAAAGAAAAATATTTTTTATGATGAGCAGTTCTATAGCCCAAAGATAAAAGTTACAAAACTTACATACGGAGCGACTGTGAGTGCTGAGCGATATCATATTTTATGTGAGAGTCTTGAGTATAGCTATGTTTTGTCAGGTGATACCATATATCGTATGAAAAAACCAGAGATGGCTGTACAGAAGATTCTTGAACTGTGCCAGAGTAAGAAAGAGCTTTTTATATCAGATAAGGATCTGCCAGCAGTTACAAGAGATGTGCTATCGAATCTTAAAGACGCGGCGGAAATCACCTATACTGGCATGGATCCGGCTAAATATCTGCCTCCAAAGCCGACAATTGCTTTGTATCTCGATTCTCCGCAGGAAAATATGATTACATGTGATGTTGCAGCCATTTACGGTGAGAAAAAGTATCATGTTTATGGAAAGGAGCGTTACAGCCAAAAGCGAAACTTCACAGAGGAGCATAGATTAGCAGAGATGATCCAGATGTATTTTAATGCGTTTGATCAGGAAAAGGATCTTCTAGTTTATTCTGGTGATGAGGGAGATATTTTCACATTTCTTTCTCAGGCTATTCCCAAGCTGCAAAAATATGGCGATGTTTATGTGACAGATGCGATGAAGAAGCTTCGCGTTGTTCCGTCAGCCAGTTTTCAGGTCGGTGTGTCAGTATCAGGCGGTCTTCTTGAGATGTCGATGGCATCGAATCAATTTAATAGGGAAGAGCTGGCTGAAATTTTCTCATCATATGACAGAAAAAAGAAGTACCATCGCTTGAAAAATGGTGCATTTATTACTTTTAATGAGGAACAAAAGCAGGTAATGTCAGCCATCTCAGATGTGATGAAAAATTATGCCGATAAAAAAAATCAAGATATTATCAAGATGCCGCTTTTTAGGGCACTTTATCTTGATGAACTGCTTGCGGAAAAGGAATCAGTTGAACTTAAGAAAAATCGCGAATATCGAAAGCTAATTGGAAAGATGAGAAGCTATGAAAACGGTGATTATGAAGTACCGCAGTCACTTGAATCGGTACTTCGAGAGTATCAGCGAGACGGCTTTTATTGGATTAGGACATTAAAAGAAAATGGCTTTGGCGGTATTTTAGCTGATGATATGGGCCTTGGAAAGACTCTTCAGATATTGGCATTTCTTTTATCAGAAAAGGAACAGGGAAAAGTGGGAGATGAGCTTCGCACATTAATAGTTGCTCCAGCTTCACTTGTCTACAACTGGAAAAAGGAAGTCGAGCGCTTTACGCCGCAGCTGTCAGTCTGTGTGATGGCAGGAACTGCACATGAGAGAAAGGAGCTTATTCAAAATCAGACAAGCAATGCAGATGTGTGGATTACGTCGTATGATTTGTTAAAACGCGATATCGAACTGTATCAGGATATCGTATTTGCAAATGAGATTATTGACGAGGCACAGTATATTAAAAATCAGACGACACACGCAGCAAAATCAGTGCGTCTTGTAAACAGCAGCTTTCGCATGGCACTTACAGGTACACCGATGGAAAATCGCTTAAGTGAGCTTTGGAGTATCTTTGACTATCTGATGCCTGGATTCTTGTATAGTTACACGCGTTTTAGAAGTGAAATAGAGACGCCAATTGTTTCTGACAAGGATGAAGATGCGATGACACGTCTTCGTGCTATGATTCATCCATTTATCCTTCGCCGACTGAAAAAGGATGTATTAAAGGAGCTTCCGGAAAAACAGGAAGAGATCGTCACAGTTGCACTTTCAGGTGAACAAAAAAAGCTTTATCAGGCACATTCACAGAGATTGAAAATGTTTCTTGAGGATCAAAACGACGAGGATTTTGCACAGAATAAGCTTCAGATTCTTGCTGAGCTGACAAAGCTTCGCCAGCTTTGCTGTGGACCAGAGCTTCTTTTGGAAAATTATAAGGGTGAAAATGCAAAGCTTGAAACATGTATTGAACTTATTACACAGGCTATTGCCGGAGGTCATAAGATTCTTTTATTCTCTCAGTTTACGTCCATGCTGGATCTTATTGGCGATGAATTAAAAAAAGCAAAAATAGATTATTACCGAATTGACGGCAGCGTAAAAAAAGAGGCACGCATAGAGATGGTGGAGCAGTTTCAAAATCCACAAAATCAAGTATCAGTGTTTTGTATTTCATTAAAAGCTGGAGGTACTGGACTCAATCTGACTGCGGCAGATATTGTAATTCATTATGATCCATGGTGGAATAAGGCAGCTCAGAATCAGGCGACTGATCGTGCACATCGAATTGGACAAAAGCATGCAATTAATGTCTATCAGCTGATAGCAGAGGAAACGATTGAGCAAAAAATTTGTGAGCTTCAGCAGGTAAAAGAAGATCTGGCTGAGGAGGTTCTTTCAGGTGAGGGTATCAGCAGTACTCAGTTTAATAAAGATGAAATTATGAACTTGCTAGGAAAATAAACTGTTTATTCAAACAAAAAAGATAGGAAAATACATTTTTTAGCAGTTGTGCTACATTGACAGGTATGCTTTTTGTATGAATTTACGTACATTGTGAAAAAAGCTTGCACAACAGAGTCTTTTTTGCTATGATAATACTAAGTATGGAGTCGAAAGACCGGTCAGAATAGGGGGAATCGATGGATATCCGATGCAAAAGGTGCCTGCTTAGAGAAATGGCAAATGAAGATATGTATCACAGGATACAGCGAACGATTGATGCGATTCCTCCAAAACTTCGGTGCTCAAAAGTGGAGTACGATGCACGTCTTGCATTATGCAAGGAGTGTGAAAAGTTGATTGGAGGTATGTGCCGTGTATGTGGCTGCTTTGTAGAAGTAAGAGCTGCCAAAAAAAGCGAACATTGTCCAGGAATACCGCGCCGTTGGGACGGGCTGTAACTTTAGGCTTAATATCGGCAAATTTTTTGTCACAACTTGCTGCTCTGCAGCAGAAATGGAGGAAATTATAATAATGAAAGAAACAGTAATGCAGTTTGGTGAAGGTGGATTTTTACGTGGTTTCGTTGATTACTTCTTCAAGAAGCTGAATGATGCTGGTGTATATGAAGGAAAGGTTGTTGTAATTCAGCCAATCGATAAGGGTATGGTAAATATGCTTAACGATCAGAATTGCGAGTACAATCTGTACTTAAGAGGACTTCAGAACGGCAAGGAAGTTATCGAGCATACTCATGTTGATGTTATCTCAAGAGGTATCAATCCATATGAGGATTTTGATGCATACATGGCACTGGCTGAGAACCCGGATCTTCGTGTAATCGTATCCAACACCACTGAGGCTGGTATTGAGTATCTTGGAACTGAGAAGTTAGATGATAAGCCGGCTAAGTCTTATCCTGCAAAGCTGACCCAGTTCTTATACAAGAGATTCCAGACAGGCTTAAAGGGATTCATTCTTCTTCCATGTGAGCTGATCGACCATAATGCAGACACCTTAAAGGAGTGTGTATTAAAGTATGCAGATCTGTGGGAGTTAGGAGATGAGTTTAAAAACTGGCTGTTGTCCGAAAACGATTTCTGCAACACCTTAGTAGACCGTATCGTTACTGGTTATCCAAGAGCAGAGGCTGCTGATATCTGCAAGGAGTTAGGCTACACCGATAATTTGATTGATACTGCTGAGATCTTCCATCTGTGGGTAATTCAGGGACATCACGAGGATGAGCTGCCATTCAACAAGGCTGGCTACAACATCGTATGGACTGATGACGTTGCACCATACAAGAAGAGAAAGGTTCGTATCTTAAACGGCGGACATACCTCTATGGTACTTGGAGCTTACCTGTATGGCCTTGAGACAGTAGGCGAGTGCTTAAAGGATGAGACAGTAAGCAGCTACTTAAAGCACTGCATCTTCGAGGAGATTGTTCCGACTCTTGGAAATACTCAGACTGATATTGATTTCGGAAAGGCTGTTTTAGAGCGTTTCGCAAATCCATTTATCCGTCACATGTTACTGTCTATCGCACTGAACTCTGTAAGTAAGTTCCAGGTTCGTGTACTTCCAACCATTCTTGAGCATAAAGAGAAGTTTGGAAATTATCCGGAAGGTCTTGTAATGTCTATGGCAGCATTGATCGCATTCTATCGTACCGATAAGGCAAACGATGGTGCAGAGATCATGGAGTTTATGAAGACTGCAAGCGTAGAGGATATCATGAAGAGAGAGGACTACTGGCATGCAGATCTGACCGAGATGATCCCGATGGTACAGAAGTACTACGATGTAATCGAGAAGGATGGCATGAAGGCAGCTTACGATTTAGTATTAAATAAATAATCACAAAGCAGCCGGACCAATTTATGGTTCGGCTGTATGCCGTAAAGCGGCGCAAAACGGCAGAATGCGAACAGAAAGGCATATAGAATTTATGAAAACTTACATTCAGATTAATCCACAGGATAATGTCTGTGTTGCACTGGCTCCTATTGCAGCTGGTACACAGATCAGCGCAGGCACGACCGTGACCACACTAGAGGATATCCCGCAGGGTCATAAGATTGCACTTGCTGATATCAAAGAAGGTGAAAAGGTCATCAAGTATGGTTTCCCGATTGGTGTGGCAAAGCAGGACATCAAGGCAGGTTCCTGGGTGCATGTTCACAACGTAAAGACAGGTCTTGGCGATGTGCTTGATTATGAGTATAATCCGTCAGGAAGTGAATTAGAGCCGACAGAGCACGCACATTTTATGGGATATCGCCGTGAAGATGGACGTGTTGGTGTGAGAAATGAGATCTGGATTATTCCGACAGTTGGCTGTGTAAACTCCATTGCATCTGCACTGGAGAAGCAGGCAAAGAGTCTGGCAGTTGGAACAGTAGAGGATGTTGTTGCATTCCCGCATCCTTATGGCTGCTCTCAGATGGGCGGCGATCAGGAGAACACTAGAAAGGCACTTGCAGATTTAATTCATCATCCAAACGCCGGCGGTGTGCTTGTACTTGGTCTTGGCTGTGAGAACAGCAATATTCCAGTTCTGATGGATTACATTGGTGAGTACGATAAGAATCGTGTGAAGTTTTTACAGTGTCAGGATGTTGAGGATGAGCAGGCTGCAGCAATGGAGTTGTTAAAGGAGTTGGCAGATTATGCAGGCACATTCAAGCGTGAGCCAATTGATGCTTCTGAACTGATTATCGGTATGAAGTGCGGAGGCTCTGATGGTCTTTCAGGTATCACTGCAAACCCGACTGTCGGCGCATTTTCAGATCTTTTAATTTCAAAGGGCGGCACCACGATTCTGACAGAGGTTCCGGAAATGTTCGGAGCAGAGACACTTTTGATGAACCGCTGTGCAAATGAGGAGCTCTTTAATAAGACAGTTGATCTGATCAACAACTTTAAGAACTACTTCACAAGCCACAACCAGACCATCTATGAGAATCCGTCTCCTGGAAATAAGAAGGGCGGAATCTCCACACTTGAGGATAAGTCTTTAGGCTGTACACAAAAGTCTGGAAGCGCACTTGTAAAGGGTGTATTAGAGTATACAGAGCCAGTTCACACAAAGGGACTTAATTTATTAAGTGCACCGGGCAATGACCTTGTTGCAGCAACTGCACTGGCACTTTCAGGTGCTCATATCGTTTTATTCACAACAGGAAGAGGAACTCCATTTGCATCCCCAGTTCCGACAGTAAAGATTTCCAGTAACTCCAAGCTTGCAGGTCATAAGGATAATTGGATCGACTTTAATGCAGGACGTCTTGTAGAGGATATGCCGATGGAAATGCTTTCTAAGGAACTGTTTGAGTATGTGCTCGCAGTTGCTTCTGGAAAGAAGGTTAAGGCTGAGGAAGCTGGCTTCCACGATATGGCAATCTTCAAGCAGGGTGTAACGTTATGATACTAGGGTCGAAAAGTCACAAGCTGATCGGGCTTGCACGATAAGTATCATAATTTTTAAGATTAAGAAAGGATAGGATATTATTATGAAAACATTTATGGGAAAAAATTTCCTTCTGACAACTGATACAGCAAAAGAGCTGTTCCATGATTACGCAGAAAATATGCCGATCATCGACTATCACTGCCATATCAACCCGAAGGAAATCTATGAGGACCGCAAGTTTGAGAACATCACTCAGGTATGGCTTGGCGGCGATCACTACAAGTGGCGTCAGATGCGTTCTAACGGTATCGACGAGAAGTACATCACAGGAGATGCAACTGACAGAGAGAAGTTCCAGAAGTGGGCAGAGACTCTTGAGAAGGCAATCGGAAACCCGCTGTATCACTGGAGTCACTTAGAGCTGCAGAGATACTTCGATTATCACGGTGTATTAAATGGTGATACTGCAGAAGAAGTATGGAATATCTGCAACGCAAAGCTTGCTGAGGATTCTATGACTGTTAGAAATATCATCCGCAAGTCTAACGTAAAGGTAATCTGCACCACTGATGATCCGATTGACAGCCTTGAGTGGCATAAGAAGATCGCTGCAGATGAGACTGTAGATTTCAAGGTATATCCGGCATGGAGACCAGATAAGGCAATGAACATTGAGAAGCCAGATTTCTTAGAGTATGTACAGAAGTTAGCTTGTGTATCTGGAATCAAGGTAGACAGTGTAAAGAGCTTGTTAGCAGCAATTGACAACCGTATGGAATTTTTTGATTCCATGAAGTGCTGCGTATCTGACCATGGTTTAAATTATGTTGTATATCAGCCGGCAAGCGAGGAAGCAGTTGAGGCAATCTTCCAGAAGAAGGTTAACGGTGAAAAGCTGACTCAGCTTGAAATTGACCAGTATAAGACAGCATTTATGATTCATGTAGGAAGAGAGTATCATCGCCGTGGATGGGTAATGCAGATGCATTATGGCTGCAAGCGCGACAACAATACCTTCCGTTACAATCAGTTAGGACCAGATACAGGATACGATTCCATCAATAATGATGCAACAGCAGCTCAGTTAGCTGATTTCTTAAATGCACTCAGCACTACAAACGAGCTGCCAAAGACAATTCTGTATTCCTTAAATCCAGCTGACAACGAGATCATCGGTACCATCATGGGCTGCTTCCAGGACAGCGAGGCAGTAGGCAAGATCCAGCACGGTTCTGCATGGTGGTTCAATGATAACAAGTCAGGTATGATCAACCAGATGGTAAGCCTTGGAAACCTTGGTCTGCTTGGAAACTTTGTTGGTATGCTGACTGACTCAAGAAGCTTCTTATCCTACACAAGACACGAGTATTTCCGCCGTATCCTGTGTGAGTTAGTAGGAGGCTGGGTAGAGAATGGCGAGTATCCATACGATAAGAAGGCATTAAAGAACATTATCGAGGGTATCAGCTATAACAATGCAAAGGCATATTTTAACTTCAAGGATTGATTTTGAAGTAAATAATTACCTGAGTTTTTTGTAAAATATGGTGTCAGGGTCAGCTAGTTGTGATCCTGACATTAGTTTAACAATAATAGCAAGGATTCTCCCACCTCTATAGGTGGCGAGATGAATTGCTATTGGAAAATTAACGGCAGTGGCGGGCGGAGAGAAATCGGTATCCCCCACTGACTTGAAACAATTAAGTATGGAGGTGCATAGTATCCTTTATGGATAGTCACAGTATGACCCTGGTGGTCGCTTTAATATTATTAATGATGGGTTCTGCCTTTTTCTCTGCAACAGAGACGGCTTTTTCTTCGCTTAATAAGCCGAGATTAAAAAATATGGCAGCAGAAGGCAACAAAAAAGCAAAGCTTGCATACAAGCTTGCAGAGAATTATGATGAATTGATTTCAAGTACACTTGTAGGAAATAACGTTGTAAACATTGCAGCAACAACAATTGGAACACTTCTCTTTGTAGGATGGCTCGGATCAAATGGAGCTACTGTATCAACTATCTTTATGACAGTGATTACTTTAGTTTTTGGTGAAATCACGCCAAAGAGTCTGGCAAAGGAATGTCCGGAAAAATTTGCAATAACTGTTGCTCCAATTATCAATATTCTAATTACTGTTTTAAAGCCGGTGAATTTCCTTCTGATCAAGTTAAAGAGCAGTGTAGGAAAGCTTTTAAAGGTCAGCGGCACAGAGAATGGAATCACCGAGAATGAGCTTCTTACAATAGTAGATGAGGCTGAGCAGGTCGGTGGACTTGACAGTAATGAGAGTGAGCTGATTCACAACGTAATCGAGTTCAATGATCTTCAGGCAGGCGACATCATTACCCCGCGTGTTGATGTCACAGCAGTTGATATCACAACGCCAAACGAAGAAATTGCGGATGTGTTCAAGACATCTGGTTATTCCCGAATCCCTGTATACAGAGATACGATTGATGATATTATCGGTATCCTATACGAGAAAGATTTCCATAACTATGTGGCAGGAACCACAAAGTCAATCGAGACGATCATGAAGCCGGCTGAGTTCATTCCGCCTACAGTCAAGATCTCCGAGCTTTTAAAGAAATTCCAGCAGACAAAGCTTCATATCGCTGTTGTTGTGGATGAGTTCGGCGGTACAGAGGGTATTGTTACCATGGAAAATATCTTAGAGGAACTTGTAGGCGATATCTGGGATGAGCATGATGAGGTAGAGGCTGGCATCAAAAAGTTAGATGATGGAAGCTTTATCGTTCCAGAGGACATGGATTTAGACGATTTCTTTGAGCAGTTTTCCATCAACACTGAGACAGAAGCTTCTACTATCAACGGATGGATTACCGAGCAGATTGGAAAGATTCCGGAAGTAGGTGATTCATTTGATTTTGAAAATCCTGTTTCAGAGGAAGAAGATTCCGAAAAGGGCAAAGAAAATCAAAACAACAAGCCGCAGAAGCTTCATATTGAAGTGACACAAACCGAGGGACAGAAAGCAGAAGAAATTCATGTGGTGCTCCTTCATAATGATGAGAGTGAAGAAAGTAAAGAAAAAGCATAATCATCTAAAAAAAGAATAAGTAGAATCGACAGATCTTCCAGAGTAGGAGGGTCTGTCGATTTTTTATTTAAATTGAATTATGAATCAAATTTTTGAGTTTAAAACTTACAAAAAAGTAGCTTTTGCATGAATCCTGTGGTAAAATAGTCGTATGATGGTGGCGATTTGAACAAAAACCACACGATATTTTAAAAGGAGGAAGTGCGGATGACTCAAAAAGACCAGAAAAACCAAATCAAAAATCTGCTGGCATGTGCAGAGCGTTTGTTATGCTGTATGACAGAAGTACAGCAGGATATGGATGAAGCAGCAAAGTTCATTAAACAGCAAAAATTACTTTCAGATGAAATCGCGTCAAAACTTGAGAATAAATTAAAAGAGTTGCGGGAAGAGACAAAAAATTATACAAACATTTGCGGCGAGGCAGGGATAAAAAACCTTATGGAAGCTTCTATGTCAGAGGCAAAGCATGTTTTAACAGAACAGCTGCATCTGATTGAAAAAGAGGAGAGAAGGCTTGCGTATAAGCGTTTTAAGTCCCTGCAGTCGTTGGATCCAGATACAAACGAACATATTTCGTCATATAAGAATGAGCTTAAGGAATTATTGGATGCATATGAAAAAGCACCGTCAGATGAAAAGATAGAGAAAAAATTAGATGCTTACAGTACATTCATGCAGGCACTTGATGAGGCAGACAGTGCCAAAGTTATAGCATATATTCTGGAACTGTCGTCAGTATTTGATAATCAGCTGCTTGGAAAGGCGTTTGTGGCAAGAACGATTACAGAAGTATCAAATGAAAGCGATCAGACTGACATTGTAGTGGAAGAAAGCAGCGAGGAGCCTGCAAAAGGTAACGAAGCAGTTGAAGATGCGCAGCTTCTAGCAGAGACTGCAGCAGCAAAGCAGCTTCCATTTATTCGTGATGAGGATGTGGCTTGCTATACACTTGAGATTGAAAAAGGAAAAGAAGAGAAAAAAGTTGGAACAAAGAGCTTTTTAAATGAAATTCGTGCAAAGTTTGCAACAGAAAATGGATTGGTTTTAACATGTCTCGATACGTTTGGTGTGCTTTCCATTCAGTTTCTGGCACTCGCAACGAAGAAATCCATGATCACACTCGAAATGTCATTTCGCTACTTATTTGAAAAAGGATATATCAGAATTTATAAAATTCCTGGATTGGATTCTTTTTATTCTCTCTCAGCAAAGGCATGGAAAGCAATGCAGTCAAGAGAGGCACGTAATTTTCTAAAAATAAAAGGTATTGTTTATGATAACCAGGCCAAAAATGAACTGAATCTTGATGTGGATGAAGAATCTGTCAATGCAGCGTTTGCAAGGATTGCTTATCTGCGTTTGCTGAATGCATTTTATGAGATTATTCAGCCAAATACCTCAATGAAGGAAGCCATTTTTGATGAGTGTTTTGTGGCTGTATTAAAGGATACATCTTCCATAATTATGATTGGTATTTTCTGGAGCATAAAGGGAAGTAAGGATGAAGAGATTCTTCTTGAAAATATTCGTGAGAGCGTAAATTATGGCACTGATTATGTTATTGTTGCCGGACTAAACAGGGATTATGCAATTTGTAATGCCGATTATATAGTAAAAGAAATGGCACTTGATCCAAAGTGTGTGATCTGCTACGATTTGCTAAAAAACGAATATTTCGAGTATGTGTCAAATGATCCATTTTCTCCAAAGAAGCTGTTAGAAAAGAAAGAAAATCAATCAGTAGAATTAGAGAATAAATCAGAAAGTAAAGCAGAAAACAAAGCAGAGAATAAATTAGAGGATCAGTTAGAAAGTAATCTGGAAAGCCAGTCAGAAGATCAGCTGCCAGATCAGTCAGCAGACTCATCAGAAGATGAAATAAAAAATGCCTGCATGATGATTGTGGAAGAAAAAACTTACTGCGCGACAGCTTATCTTGATGCTGTAAAGGATACAAATGAGCAGTATAAAATGCTGTATGAGCAGTTAGCTTACGCAGTCAACGATCCTAAAATGAGATGCTCCTATGATTCTCATAAAATTTTTGCAATGTATCCGCAGAATGAGGATATATTGACAAACTATCTTATGCTGTCTACCTGCCTTCGCAATTTCTTTATGAATCATATTGAATATGATTACGAAATGAAGGCATTATATGAGAACATGAAGAGTATCCCTATGACACAGTCTTATCCCGAGCTGATGAGCGCAGCATATCGCATGGTGCGGTTTAAGGAAAAATTTCATAAGGGAATTGATTGCTACGCCGATTACCGCCTAAGGGATCAGATGAAAATTGAAAACCGGCTGGAAAATCTGGCAGTGCGTGCAAAGGGATATTATGAAACGTACGTGTTAGGTCAGCCTAAAAACCATAAAAATGTAAAGCGCTTTGTTGATACATGGAAATTAGTTTTTGCCGAGGATGGTGAGATGGCATCGTATCTTCAGGCAATCATGAATGGCGAATACGAGTATGCGAGTCTGTTTCGTGTAAATTTGCTTATTAATTTTATTAGTGATGGCTGTACAGCCGAATATTCAAATCTTAACCGTGAAAAGTTAGGAAACTATATTAATGACTGTTGGGATAAATCAAAGACGAATGGCGGAACCAAATTTAAGACTAGCAATCTTATGAGTGACCTTAGAAATAACTTGACAAATGCTATGGAAAAAGTTATTGGGCTTACATGTGAGTGGATTGAGCTGGCATCTGGACGCAGCCGTTCTGAAAATGATGCAGGTGAAATACGCTACCGTGAGATAAAAAGTGATCTTAGGGCAGAATTAAAAGCTGCTGAAAAAAGCATTCAAAAGAAAGAAACAGCAGAAGATATTTATGTGAAGGCAGGAAAAGCTGTGCTAGCGCAGACGATAAAAGAGCTTCTTGCAAGATTGGACGGCCGCTACAAGGAAGAGTCTCATAAATATTTTTACATAGATTTTTTAAGAGGAAGCGAGGTGCTTTTAGACGAGGAATATTTCCCAGACAAGCGAGGAAACTTTGCTGATTTTGCGAAATTGTCACTTCCAGCTCGCATTTTGCGTCATTCTAAGCTTGAGCTTTTAAGTTTTGAAGAAAAGCTTGAGCATATTTTCAAGGAATATGGAGACGACTATGGAGCAGCAGAACAGATTTTAGATTATATGCAAAAAAATAGAAATGCAACAGAAGAATACAATATCCAGGCATCTAAGGAGCAGGCTGGAAAGGATGCCCAAATCCGTCTGAATAACTTTATTGAAAATCTGGAGCTGGCGCAAAGCTATGGACAGATTGAAGAGACAAAGGAAAATAAGAAGGAAAAAATTCAGAAGATCGCAAATGAGTGGTTTGCTTATGCCGATGAGACGAAAAATTATGGCTTCTTCAAACGAATCCTGGAAGAGTACGAGAAAAAACTTCACGAGGATGCAAAGGTGCGCGGAGAGGCACTTCTTCGCGAGGTTGAAGGAATCGAGAATAGCGATATATTAGATGAGTGCCGCAAAAAGCGCATTGCCGCAATAAAAAGCATGATCGAATGTCAAAACTATACAGTGGCAGAGGATCTTTTGTCAAAGATTAATAGTGAAGAGACAGATGAGGAGCGGGAAATTCGCGGCACTGATTATCTGGCAAAGTTTATTGAAGAGTATGACTATAATTATAAGGCAGTTGCTAACAGCAGCAAGAGTCTTAGTGATCTGGCAGTTGTTCGGATTCACAACAAGGACGAAAAGTGGGCAAAGCGCCTTATTGACAACTGGATGAATAACGGACAGGCTTTGGGACAGTATAAGCTGACAGCTCTTCTTGAGGCGCTTGGCTTTTTAGACGCACAGGTAAAGGAGCAGGCAAAGCTTGGAAGAATTGAAAATTATATGGTTACGATTCCTGCTGTAGTAGGAAGAAAAGCAAACTATAAGCATCCGATTGCTGCATTTGGATCAAAGGCACAGACAGAGGGCTTTCGCGTTGCCTGCCTGTTTGGAAAGTATGATGCAGACCGTCTGATTGAAGAATTAAAAAATATCGGAAACAGCAAAAATACACTAGTTCTTCTTGATTATGCGCTGTCACTTCCAGACAGAAGATTATTTGCAAAAAAGATAAAGGCGAGCTTTAGTGATAAGGTCTTTGCAGTCATTGACCGCGTATTATTAATGTTCTTAGTAAACAATTACAGTGTGCAGTTTATCAATCAGATATTGATGTCTGTTATGATGCCATTTTCATATTGTCAGCCGTATGTGTGGGATTCTTCAAAGGTAATGCCTCCGGAGATTTTTATCGGAAGACAGGAAGAACTTGAAAAAATCGAATCACCTTCCGGTGTCAATATCGTTTATGGCGGACGCCAGCTTGGAAAGTCAGCACTTTTAAAAAAGGCAAAAATGGATATTGATTTTGATGAAAACAATAACCGCGCAGTTTACATTGAAATTAAGGGCATGGATTATGAGCGTGCAGCTAAAAAGATTTGCTGTGAGCTGTATGATGCCGGTGTTCTAAAAGAAGAAATTGATACGACAGACTGGGATGTACTCGCAAGGGCAATCAAAAAAAGACTGCTTGACGATAAGGAGGAACGTATTCCATATCTGCTGCTTTTATTAGATGAGGCAGACACATTTATCGAGAGCTGCACAGAAGTAAATTTCAAGCCGTTTGATGCTCTAAAAGAGATTCAAAATATTGGAATGGACCGCTTTAAGTTTGTTATTGCAGGTCTTCATAATATTGTGCGTTTTAAGCGCGATGCAGCATTGTCTAATAATAGTGTGATTACGCATTTAAGCTCAATTACGATCAGACCATTTCACACAAAGGATGCAAGACAGCTTCTCGAAGAGCCGCTTTATTGTCTGGGATTTCGCTTCCCAAAGGAACGTCAGGCGCTGATATCACTTATTTTAGCAAGCACCAATTATTTTCCAGGACTTATTCAGCTTTATTGTGCGAATTTAATTGAAGCAATGAAAAAGGACGATTATGCCGGATATGATGAAGGCAATACACCAGCCTATGAGGTTACACAAAAGCATATTAAAAAGGTGCTCTCAGATCCGTCCTTTATGAATCAGATTCGTGAAAAGTTTGAGATTACGCTTAAGCTTGATGAAGATAACATGTACTATATCATTGCACTTTTGATGGCGTATCTGTATCACCAAAATGCAAACTCAGCAGCTGACAGCGAGGGCTTTTCAGCAGATGATATCAAAGAGGCGGCAATTGGCGTAGGCATCAATCAAGTTGCTGCTCAGAAAACACAAGTCATTAATGGACTGATGCAGGAGCTTCTTGAGCTTAATATTTTGCGTCATACAGTAAACGAAAAGTATCTGTTCTCACGATACAGCTTCTTCCAGATGATGGGAACATCAGATGAAATTGACAGCCGTTTGCTTGAATACATGGAGAATCAATAACGGGGTGAAACAATGGATAGACTATGGTGGGAAAATATAACAAATACATCACATTTCATTGATCAGATTGTGGAAGCCATTCAGTCAGGCAGCCATCTGTTTTTACAGCTTCCGCAGTTTGTCCCGTGGTATGAGACAATGAGCGATCTGGTCATATCGAAAATCGAAAGGCAAAACTCAGACCGTTCCCTGAAAATTATTATGGACTGCGGCAAGGATCCAGGGGAATATCTGTTTTATCAATATTGCCGTCAGGAAAAAAGGGCGCAGTATCGGCCAGGAATAGGATATGCACAGTTTCTTGCAAAAAGCGAGGAACTAATAATGAATCATTATATTCTCTGGGTAACGCAGGCAGATGCAGCGCAGGCAAAGAAGTGGTACACTTTTTTGGAAGGCTACAGCAAGGCACTTGGCAAAGGCAAAAAGGGCTGTATATTTTTGATTGAAACAAGAGAAGATGTATCAATTCGTGAACGAGGAGGTATCAAAAGACTTGTTTATGAAAAAGAGATAGCACATTATGATACATATCTTTTTGCAATGCTTGCAGCATCATCGCAAAAGCAGACAGAAGGCTTTCGACAATATCTGGCAGAGGCTGTATCATCAGTTGTGCCAGATGATGCAGAGCTTGCCTGTGCATGTATCAAGAGAGGGCGTACATTTTTAGATGATCCTGTAAAAACAATTGCGTCAATAAAAAAAGAAACATTTAGAAGCGATGGAACAAACTTTTGGCCTGACATAAGCGAAAAGCAGATTGCAGAACGAATGTGGGAAGCGCAGATTAAGGTAGTATTTCCTATTATAGAAAAGCAGCGAAGCATTATCGTGGAGCGCTACAGAAAAGGAATTGAAGCACTTCTTCCAATCACTGGTGCATACGGTGAAATGTTTTTTGACGCTGAGGATGTGGAAATTGGCGTCTTGTCTCATCTGGTATCACTAGGGAGACTAACTGTCGCTTTTGAAGATGGGAAAATGATTGCAAGGCTTAGAAATGCAAGAAATACATTGGCACATATAAAACCAATGACACAGGCAGAAATTGATGAAATTTTGTAAATAAAAAAGCAGCGACCAGATTGATCGCTGCTTTTTTGCATTATAAGATTCGTATACGAATAATGTTTTCCATTGCCTCTAACTTTTTCTCAAATTCATCACTTACAGGCGCTTCTATATCAAACATTGCATATGCATATTCACCGCGGCTTTTTGAAACCATATCACTGATGTTAACACCAGCCTCACCAAAAAGAGAAGTCAGCTGACTGATAACATTTGGTCTGTTGTAGTGGCATACACAGATACGAGCTGCCTTTTTGCGGTAGCCAAGGCTGCAGGATGGGTAGTTGACAGAGTTTTCAATATTTCCATTTTCCAGATAGTCCATAATCTGGTTGACAGCCATAACAGCACAGTTTTCCTCAGATTCTTCAGTTGAAGCACCAAGATGAGGAAGTACAAGAGCACCAGGCATATTTACAACAGCTGGATTCGGGAAGTCTGTAACATAGCGGGAAACCTTGCCGCTTGCAAGAGCATCAGCCATGTCAGCATCATTTACAAGAATATCTCTTGCAAAGTTTAAGATCTTGACACCGTCCTTCATTTGATCAAAAGCACGCTTATTAAACATACCCTTTGTAGAGTCAAGTGCAGGAACATGGATGGTGATGTAATCACACTGATTATAGATTTCATCATTATCCTTTACAATTGTAATGTGGTGGGAGAGACGAACTGCATTCAGGATGCTTAAATAAGGATCGCAGCCAAAAACCTCCATTCCAAGCTCACTTGCAGCATTTGCAACAAGAACACCGATTGCACCAAGTCCGATTACGCCAAGCTTCTTTCCCTTAATTTCATTTCCGGCAAAAGCCTTCTTTGCCTTCTCAGCTGTCTTTGCAATATTAGGGTCATCCTTATTTTCACGTACCCAGTGACAGCCGCCTGCAATATCACGTGAAGCAAGCATAAGTCCTGCAATAACGAGCTCCTTTACACCATTTGCATTTGCGCCTGGAGTATTAAAAACAACGATACCTTTTTTAGCGCAGGAATCAAGCGGAATGTTATTAACACCGGCACCGGCACGGCCAATTGCAAGAAGAGAATCAGGAAGTGTCATTTCATGCATAGAAGCACTGCGAAGAAGTACAGCATCAGCATTTTCAATCGAATCAGCGATGCAGTATGTATCATCAAAACGGCTCATTCCGGCATTGGAAATTGGATTTAAGCAATAAACACTTTTCATTTCAAATTCTCCTCCTCAAACTTTTTCATAAATGCAACAAGCGCCTCTACACCTTCTTTTGGCATTGCATTGTAGATACTTGCACGCATACCGCCTACAGTACGATGACCCTTTAAGTTTACAAAACCAGCAGCCTCAGCTTCCTTTACAAATTTGGCATCAAGCTCCTTGTCACCAGTTACAAACGGAACATTCATTAAAGAACGAGAGGACGGCTCAACTGTACCGTGAAACAGCTTGCTGGAATCCAGATAGTCATAGAGGATCTTTGCCTTTTCTACATTTCTTCTTTGCATTTCCTCAAGACCGCCCATTTTCTTAAGCCACTTGAAGACCTTGCCGCAGATATAAATACCATAGCATGGAGGTGTATTGTAAAGAGAATCAGCATCTGCATGAATCTTGTAGCGAAGCATGGTAGGTGTTCCAGGAAGAACATCATCAGTAATAAGGTCTTCACGGATGATTGCAATTACAACACCGGCAGGACCGACATTTTTCTGAACGCCGCCGTAAAGCATACCATATTTAGTAACATCAACCGGCTCAGATAAGAAGCAGGAAGAGATATCAGCTACAAGTGTTTTTCCCTTTGTATTTGGAAGTGTGTGGAATTTGGTGCCGTAGATAGTGTTATTTTCACAGATATAAACATAGTCGGCATCATCATCGATTGGAAGATCAGAACAGTCTGGAATATAAGAAAATGTCTTGTCAGCACTAGAAGCGACAACGTTAACCTCGCCGTAGAGCTCAGCCTCTTTTGCAGCCTTCTTTGCCCACTGACCGGTTACAATATAATCAGCTTTCTTATTTTTCATCAGGTTCATTGGGATCATAGCAAACTGCTGGGATGCACCACCCTGTAAAAATAAAACCTTATAATTGTCCGGAATATTCATAAGCTCACGAAGATCAGCCTCAGCCTCTTTAATGATCGTATCGTAAACCTTAGAACGATGGCTCATCTCCATGACAGACATACCACTTCCCTGATAGTCAAGCATTTCATCTGCAGCCTCCTGCAGTACCTCCTCTGGCAGCACAGCTGGACCAGCAGAAAAATTATAAACTCTTCCCATAAAGAAACCTCCTTATCGCTGCATTAGATATTATCGGGCGGTCAAAGACCGGTGAGATGCAGTGATTCACTATGGTGCTTTACTATATTAAAGCCTAATATAATACTCAATTAGAAATAAGTCAATACCTAATTTGAAATTACAACTTTTTGCTTGGCAAAAACAACATATATCACCTCTAAGTTGAACTAAGATTTCAATAATTCTTCACAGAAGGACAAACAATGGACACAAATTTATCAAAGAGTCGTCACATTTGGCGCCTAACATTACAAACGATAGCAAAACAGCAATAGGGCTGTTTGCAAAAATGAGATGCAGGAGGACAAGACTTTGATTGAAGTAACAGGTCTGGTAAAAAAATATGGAAACCATGTGGCTGTCGATCATTTAAGTTTTCGTCTGGAGCCAGGAAAGATTTATGGCTTTCTTGGTCCAAATGGAGCTGGAAAATCAACGACCATGAATATGATGACCGGATATATCGGCCCTACAGAGGGAACGATTTTAATTAATGGTCACGATATCGTGAAGGAACCAGCAGAGGCAAAGCGCTGTATAGGCTATTTGCCTGAGCTTCCGCCGCTGTATACAGATATGACAGTATGGGAATATCTTGATTTTGCGGCACAGTTAAAAAATATTCCAGCGAAAAAGCGTCAGGAGAGCATTTTAAATGCTATGAAGATGACTGGACTTGTCGATGTCGCAAAGAGACTTATCAAAAATCTTTCAAAGGGCTACCGTCAGAGAGTTGGTTTTGCACAGGCTGTTCTTGGCATGCCGGAAATCATAATCCTTGATGAGCCGACAGTTGGTCTTGATCCAATTCAGATTATTGAGATTCGTTCACTTATTAAGGAGCTTGCAAAAGAGCATACCGTTATTTTAAGCTCACATATACTTTCTGAGATCAGTGCCGTGTGTGATGAGATTTTGATCATCTCTCACGGAAGACTAGTTGCAAGTGATACAACAGAAAATCTGATGCACTACATGGATAGTGACGCTATGCTTGAAATCAGCATAAAGGCGCCAAAGGAGCAGGCAAAGAACAGCTTTGCACAGCTTCATCATGTTGCAGCAGTTTTGGAAGCTGCAAAGCAGAATGAGGATGATAAGCATCTGAATTTGACCTCCTTTGAGATCCGCACAGATGGCGCTGATGTGCGCGAGGCTGTATTTGGTATCTGCGCAGAAAAAAATTGGCCTATTTATGAAATGAAATATTCAAAGGCAACACTTGAGGATGTCTTTATGGAGCTGACTGCCGACGATAAGGCTCATGAAGAAGAGATGGATGAGATTAAAAAATCGGCAGAGGAGGCCGTAAAGGAAGCAGAGCAGACAAAGCAGGCCAATAAGGAGGATGACAATGAAAGCAATATTTAACAGAGAATTTAAATCTTATTTCACATCCATGATCGGACCTGTATTTGTGGCCGCACTTGTGCTCGTGACAGGTATTTACTTTATGGTATATAACATGAGCTATGGCTATCCTTATTTTGCCTATACATTAAGTGCCTCTGCCATCGTATTTGTACTGACTGTTCCGCTTTTGACAATGAGAAGTTTTTCAGAGGAGCGTCATTCAAAAACAGATCAGCTGCTTTTGACATCACCAGTATCTGTGACACAGATTGTTTTAGGAAAGTTTTTTTCAATGGCAGCAGTTGTTGCGATTCCATGTGTGATCTTTTGCCTGTGTCCATTGATCATTAAGAGCACTGGAACAGCATATTTTCTTGTTGACTATTCAACTATTCTTGTATATTTTCTGATCGGCTGCGCTTATGTTGCCATTGGAATGCTGATCTCAGCTATGACAGAGAGTGTCATCATCGCAGCAGTTGGAACGATCATTACACTGCTTTTGATCAATTTATCAAATGGTCTTTCCACATATGTGCCAAATACAGCAATTGCCTCTTTAATAGGCTGTCTGATTCTTTTAGTTCTTCTTTGTGTCATTGTCTATGTGATGACAAAGAGCAATGCAGCTACGTTTGGTCTTTTGATCGGTGGGGCAGCAGTTTTGATTATTCTTTATGTTGTAAAGCCAGCTCTTTTTGAGGGACTTGTTCCAGGAATGATCGAAAACATAGCATTTGCAAAGGTAATGACAAGCTTTGTTTCTGATTATGTGTTTGATGTAAAGGGTGTTGTGGAGCTGATCTCAATTTGTGCGGCATGCATCTTCCTTACCACACAGGTAATCCAGAAGAGAAGATGGAGCTAAGATAAGCGCTGGATTGGTGTAAGAAAAAAGCCGAAAAAGCGGCAGAATGAGAGGAAAGCAGGCAGGAATGGATATCAAAAAAAAGAAAGAAAAAAAGCCGTCAGGCAAAAATATTTCATCTGTAGTGCAGCTGAAAAACGGAAGCTTCAGCCTTGCAGTGACGGCAATTGTGCTGGCAATTATTGTAGTAGTAAATTTGATTATAGGACAGCTTCCATCAAAGTTATTAAATTGGGATTTAAGCGAAACTGGAATTTTCAGTGTTTCCGATACCTCCAAGGAATTATTAAAGGACTTAGACAAGGATGTTACTGTTGAGGTAGTGGCAGAGACGGGAAATATAGATTCTCGTATTGAAAAGTTTATCTCTATATATGGCGATCTTTCATCTAAGTTAAAGGTTAGCTATGTAGACCCTGTTCTTCACCCTGAAATTCTTACAAAGTATGGAATTTCAGCAAACTCTGTTGTTGTATCATGCGAGGAAACTGGAAAGAATCAGGTAATTTCCTTTAGCGATATAATTGTAAGTCAGCAAAATTATTATGGCTACAGCAGCGAATCAGAATTTGATGCAGAGGGTCAGCTGACAAGTGCTGTGGCAGCTGTTACCTCCGATAACGATAAAAAGATTTACATGTTAAGAGGCCATGGTGAGTCAGCAATAAGTCAGGAACTTGGCGAGCTGCTTACTAAAAACAGCATGACAACATCAAATTTAAATCTTCTTGAGACAGCATCTGTGCCGGATGATTGTGATCTTTTGATTATCAATAATCCTACAAGTGATCTTGGAACTGATGAATATACAGAGCTTCATAACTACCTGTATCAGGGCGGAAATGTTCTTTTGCTTCGCGGCGTTACCGATAAAGAGCTTACAAACTTCGATGAGCTGATGGAAGATTATGGTATGACTATGGTAAACTCATATATTGGAGATCGTGATCGTTATTACCAGAGAGCACAGAGTGCATTCTACTTCTTCCCGGTGATCACAAGCAACGATACAAATGTAGAAACAACAAGCAGCATCTTAGTCGGTGCAGTAGCAGGTATGACAGCATCGGAAAATACACCGGATGATGTTACACTGACGACTCTGCTGACAACCAGCAACAATGCATTCCGTGAAGGAAACAGCAATGAGGCAACGCAGTTTATTTTAGCTGCATCAGCACAGAAAGCAGCACCAACAGATACAGAAAACGAGAGCGAGTTAGAATCAGGTAGTGATACAGCAGAAACTGAAAAGACATCCACTGAGAGTGTTTCAGAGGAAGCTTCAACTGAAAATGCATCCGAGGAAGTTACGTCTGAAGCAGCATCTGAGGCAGAATCTACCGAGGAAAGCACTCTTGAGGATGTTCTGACTGATATTTCAGTTGGAAACACAGATGGCTGGCTTGAGACACCATCAGCAGATTCTAAGCTGACTGTTATCTCTGCATCCACAATGATTGATTCCAGTCTGATTGGAAACTTCACTGGAATTGAAAACTTAAATGAGTTCATTAACATTGTATCATCTTACTTTGATGATGTTCAGAATGTATCAATTCCGGCAAAGAGCCTTTCAGTTACCTACAATACTGTAACAGGAAGCAGCATCTGGAATTCATTGTTTATAATCATCATCCCAATCTTCTCAATTGTCGCAGGATTGGTTGTATGGATCCGCAGAAGAAAGGCATAATGGTGTGAGTATATGACAAAGAATACAAAAAAGCTACTTGGTTTAGTCGGTGCGCTTGCCGTTCTTGGCGGCGCATACGGCGGAATCGTGTGGATTAACCAGAATAATGAAGAAAAGGCAGCAGAGCAGTCAAAGGCAGAAAAAGAGGCAAATACCTTTTATTTAAGCCAGATGGAAGAACCTGTCTCCATCAGCTACACAAACAGCTACGGAACCTTCGCATTCAGCTATGACACTGAAAACGAGACTTGGAGCTATGACAGCGACGAGCACTTTCCAGTCACGCAAAGCTATTTGACTTCCATTTCAAGTGATTTAAAATCATTTACTGCAGAGCGCAAGCTAGAGGAAGTACAGGACGACTTGTCAGTGTATGGTCTGGACAATCCAAGCTGTACGATCACAGCAAGGGGATCTGATGACACAGAGGTAACGATCCAGATAGGAAGCCTTAACAGCTATAATTCAGACTATTATGCAAAACTAGAAGGCTCAGATGATATTTATACAATAGCATCAAGCTATGTCTCAGATATCAGCAACGATATTTCTGCGCTGCAGGAAAAAGAAAGCTTCCCAACCATCACCAGCACATCCATCACAGACGTACAGCTATCAAAAGACGGCATCACGCTTGATATGGAAAAAGAAGTTACACAAGAACCGGCAACCGAGGAAGAGACGACCGAAAACGCATCCGAGGAAGTAGAAACGGAAAGTGAAAGCAGCGAATCAGAAAGCGAAGTGTCAGAAGAAGAGACAACGAAAGCTGTATCAGATTCTACAGAAGAAGGATTAACAGAAGAAGAATCAACCGTAGAAATGGTTGATGTAACACGTTGGGTATTCACACAGGATAATAAGACACAGCGCGTTGACGAAAGCGATGATATTCATGATTTGTTAGTCAACATGGTAGGTCTGACCTTCAACGACTGCGCAGATTATTACGCAGACGAAGAAGAAAAGGAATCCTATGGCTTAACAGACGATGCAGCAGTTCTTACAATAACATACCAGTCAGGCGAAGAAGAAACCACCTTAAAGCTGACAATAGGAGCCACAACAGAAGACGATGCATATTACTACATCTCCATGGACGACTCAGATCAGGTCAACACAGTCAGCAAAGAAAGTTTAGACGCGGTCTTAGATGCTATTTCTGGGTATGAGATGTAATTAGTTACAGTTCACGCAACGACCAATATTTACAGCATAGCCCGAAGGTGAATGGCTTTCGTAACATGACGCGTGAACAGTAATCCGAATAAATATACACATATAAAAGAAAAAGAAAAATCATTGACGAACTTTTTATTATCCAGTAAAATAAGAATAATGCAGGAAATTAGGCAGTTGCGCATGCAGCTGCCTGATTTTGAAATTTTGTGTGCAATTTGGCACAGCAAAAGCAGGTATTTACAAGCAGGAGGACTCGATTATGGGTATGACGATGACGCAAAAAATTCTGGCTGCAGCAGCAGGGCTGTCAGAGGTAAAGGCCGGACAGCTGATTGAGGCAGATCTGAGCCTTGTTTTAGGCAATGACATTACCTCTCCGGTAGCGATCCACGAGATGGAGCGCTTTGATAAAAAGGGAGTATTTGATAAGGACAAGATTGCACTAGTACTCGATCATTTTGTTCCGAATAAGGATATCAAGTCTGCCGAGCATTGTAAGTGTGTAAGAGAATTTGCAGGCTGCAACGAAATCACAAATTTCTTTGATGTAGGAGAGATGGGAATTGAACATGCACTTCTTCCAGAAAAAGGACTTGTAGTTGCAGGAGACGTTGTAATTGGTGCTGATTCACATACATGTACATATGGTGCGCTTGGCGCATTCTCAACTGGTGTGGGAAGTACAGATATGGCAGCAGGTATGGCAACAGGAAAGGCATGGTTTAAGGTACCGTCCGCAATCAAATTTGTACTTACTGGAAAGCCGGCTGAGTATGTAACTGGCAAGGATGTTATCTTACATATTATTGGAATGATCGGTGTTGACGGAGCACTGTATCAGTCTATGGAATTTACAGGAGATGGTATTTCTTATCTTTCAATGGATGATCGTCTTTGTATTGCAAATATGGCAATTGAGGCAGGCGGAAAGAATGGTATCTTCCCGGTAGACGAGAAGACTATCGCCTATATGAAGGAGCATTCCACAAAGGAATATAAGGTTTACGAGGCAGACGAGGATGCTGAGTATACGGCAACATATACTATTGATCTTAGCAGCTTAAAGCCAACAGTATCCTTCCCACATCTGCCAGAGAACACTCATACTATCGATGAGGTAGGCGACATCGCAATTGATCAGGTTGTAATCGGTTCATGTACAAATGGACGTATCGAAGATCTGCGTGCAGCAGCAGAGATTTTAAAGGGCAGAAAGGTAAAGAAAGGCCTTCGCTGCATCGTAATTCCGGCAACACAGGCAATCTATCTTCAGGCAATCGAGGAAGGACTTGTTCAAACCTTCATTCAGGCAGGAGCTGTTGTCAGCACACCGACCTGTGGACCATGTCTTGGCGGATACATGGGTATTCTGGCTGCGCATGAAAGATGCGTTTCTACCACAAACCGTAACTTTGTAGGACGTATGGGCGATGTAACAAGTGAAGTATATCTGGCAAGTCCATATGTTGCAGCAGCAAGTGCTGTAACCGGAAAAATCTCCGGACCAAAGGACGTTTTATAAAGAAGTCTCGCAGACTGTGACATAAAAACAGCTGGTCAGGCGATTCAGAAAGGTATGGTAAAGAAGATATGAAAGCAAATGGATGTGTATTTAAATATGGCGACAACGTGGATACGGATGTAATCATTCCGGCACGTTACTTAAATTCATCAGATCCAGCAGAGCTGGCAAAGCACTGCATGGAGGATATCGATAAGGATTTCGTTTCAAATGTAAAGAAGGGTGACATCATCGTTGCGGATAAAAACTTTGGATGCGGCTCCTCAAGAGAGCATGCACCGATTGCAATCAAGGCAGCAGGTGTAAGCTGTGTAATAGCAGAGACCTTCGCAAGAATTTTCTACCGCAACGCAATCAATATTGGTCTTCCGATCATTGAATGTCCAGAGGCAAGCAAAAAGATCAAGGCAGGAGATCAGGTAGATATTGATTTTAATACTGGTGTCATTACAGACCAGACGACAGGAGAAACCTTCCAGGGACAGGCATTCCCGCCATTCATGCAGAAAATCATCAGTGAGGGCGGCTTGATTAACTACATTAATCATAAAGAATAATTGTAACTATTCAGAGCCATGCAAAATTGCTTTCTGTGAATGCTTGCATTCAGAC
>OLPV01000412.1_pt1 | contig 37864 bp, 36 predicted proteins | sample 1671961 | NCBI WGS metagenome assembly OLPV01 (sample SAMEA3136630, study PRJEB25190) | human gut metagenome | biome: human gut; feature: human-associated habitat; material: faeces | place: Austria | collected 2013 | reverse complement strand
GGAAAAGGCGCGAGCAGATGGCGCAGGTGAATTTGGAAATAGTATTATCAGTGAATCTCAATATCCCCCGAAACGCTCCGGATGCCGCCCGTCACGGTTCTGCTGCCCATGCGCCCGGAGCGGCGCATCGAAATGTCACCCGAACGGCTGTGGACGTCGATGTTGTTTGTCCCCGTGTCGTCCGGCAGTTCCACGTCGATGTCGCCGGAGGTCGTGCTGCCGTTGATGAGCGACAGCGCGCCCGTGAAGCGCAGGTCTAAGTCGCCCGAAACGCTGCTAAAGTCGCACTGCCGCACCTTCGCTTCCAGCTCCACATCGCCGCTGGTGCTGGCAAATTTCAGATGGTCGTAATCGCCGTGAATCTCTACGTCGCCGCTGACGGTGGAAATCTGCACATCGTTTGCATCGGCTTCAATGTTGATATCGCCGCTGGTGGTGGTGAATGCGCCGCGATTCAGCGGGGCGAACAGTTCGATGCTGATGTCGCCGGCTGTGCTGGTAAAGTTCAGGTCGGTGACGTGGATGTCGCGCGCCTCGATGTCGCCGGAGGTCGTCAGGACGCTAATGGGCTTGTCGAAGATGCGCGGGATGCACAGCGTCACGTCGCCAATGCTGCGGGAAACGGTGATGTTCGGCTTGATGCTGGAGAACAGCTTGCCCAGTTCCTGCCCGAAGCGGGAAGCGGTGCTGGCGAAGCTGTCAATCATGCTTTCGATGCTGTTCGCGTTCTTGCCGTCACCCGTACTTTCCTGCTTGAACCCCATCTTCGACATGTTGTCCGAGAATTCTTTAGCGTGCTGCTCGAATTCCTTGGCGTGCCGCTCGGCTTCCGCTTCCACCTGCTTGTCGCTCTTCTTGTCGCCGAAGAAGAAGTATTCGCCGTTCGGCTTCTTCACATACAGCCGCCCGTTGGCGAAACTGCCGCTGACGGTGAAGCTGCTTCGGTTGCGCTTCGGGGCATCGGGGTCGCGGCAGACACGCAGAACGCCGTCCTCAATGCGGCAGATGGACGCCTTTGCGCCTTCCACATCCTCAAAGCGGACATGTACGTCTCCGTCCGGCGATTCCTCCAAATGCACGTCGTCGCACACCATCGTCATTTCGATGCGCCCAATATCCGCCGGATGGAAAGTGAAATCCGTCTGCTCGCCATCCCCGCCGTCATCGACCGGCACTTCCGCGCTCTTCGGCGCTTCTTCCGCTTCGGGCGATTCAGACTTCTTCGGGTACTGGCTGATGACATCCTCCATGCCCTTCAAGCTCTCGACGACGGCGGCAATCGCGTCATCGTCGCTCAGCCCGCGGGACGTCATGTCCTGATAGCGCTCTTGGCAGTTGCTCATCGTCTCGTCGTAGAGTGCCTGCACCTCGTCCGTCATTTCCACATCCTGAAAGAGCAGATTCACAATCCGCTCGACCGTTTCGTTACGCATCGTGCTGTTCCTCCTGATTCTCCTGATTTGCGTTCTGCAGCCGCTGCCGGCTGATTTCCTCCCACGAGATGGTATCACCAATTAAGCGCTCCGCCAGAGAAAAGTCCGAAAACGGCGTTACCCGGCGGAATGCGAAAATTTCTTTGCACATAATGTTATCCCTCCAATAGCTGGTCAAGCTGGCGTTTCGTGTCCTCCCACGCCGCCAAATCGCTGATGAGCTTTTCCTGCCCCAGCGCCGTGATGGCGTAGTAGCGGCGGCGCGCGCCGGACGTCTCGCTGCCCCAGTAGGACTGAATCAGCCCGGCAGCCTCCAGCCGGCGGAAAGCGGTGTACAGCGTCGCTTCTTTCAGCTCCACCTCGCCGCCGCTGAGCGTCGAAATGGTCTTGTTGATTTGGTAGCCGTAGCTGTCGCCGTGGGAAAGCTGGTGCAGAATAATGGTGTCGGTATAGCCGCGAAGAATATCTGCGGACAATGCCATATGCTTCACCTCCTATGGTTCATCCCTTGTCTTGGTATCTCACCTTGACGAGTATTACTATATCACAAGATACATCGCCTGTCAAGGTATCTTGCAAGAAATATTTTGTTTTTTTGCATGCCGCAGCCGCTCCTGTTCTTTTGCTGTTTCACCCTTGCGAAAAGGGAAAGCGTGGGGTACAATGGAAGCGTAAAAAAATCTGCGGTGCAAGGAAGCATCAGCACGATATAAGATTGCTGAGGAGGGATATTCCCCTCTGCGGCTCGGCCCGTAGAAAACCCCCTGTTTTGCATCAAGCAAGACAGGGGTTAACGTATATTGTGGGAAAATAACCGAAATAATGTAGGGGAAACAGAGGGCCCTGTGTCCCTCCATAGACATTTTGCAAACTTTTTCAGATTCATGGCAACAAAGCAAAGCTTCACCCAGTTGGTGACCTGAGCCAAGCCTTTGTATCTGGTATACCGCATCCCGTGCTTCTCTTCGGTATCTGCAAAGACACGCTCGATGGTTTCTTTTCTCATTTTGTACATCTTCTGGTAAATGGGTGTGTGCCGAATTTCTTCTGCCATTTCCTCGTAGTCTTTCCAGATGTGTCGGGTAACGGTTTTAACGCAATCCTTGCTCCTTGTGCATAGATGTCTGGTGGGGCAGTTTGCACAGACCTGTGGATTACTTTTGTATTCCCGGTAGCCGTCTCGGTTCGTGGTGCTGTAGTTCAAAACTTGGTATTCCGGGCAGATGACGCAGTCATAGAATTCATCGTACACATATTTTCACCACTCGTGTTCGCCCCCATCGTCATAGGGCGCTTGTAGGCTGTGGATAAAACTCTGTCGTCTTTGAAGACTTTTTTGCAGATATGGGGCGTCTTATATGCGCCGTCCGCTACAAAGGCACGGACATCCGGGAACTGCTCAACTACCTGGTCATATACATCATCAAATGCAACGCTATCATGGACATTGCCGGGGGTGACTTTCACCGCCAGAACGACACCGTGGACATCACAGACGGTATATCAATCAGATTGATGCAGTTCAGAAGACCTACCGCTACGCAGTCCGTGTATTCCTCCAGGGCGCACAGCGCCGCCGGATCCCGGTTTGCTGCCGCGTTGATGGCGATTCGGAAAATGTCCCCTTCCTCCTCATCCTGGAGCAGCCGACCGCCATGGCTCAGGAAACTTTCCATCAGTCGGTGTTCGTGGCGTAGAGCTCCAGGCAGCCCCGATTGCCGCAGGTGCACTGAGCACCCCGGAAATCGATGGAGGTATGGCCCAGTTCCCCGCACAGGCCGATGACTCCGTCATAAACGTTCCCGTTGAGTACCATTCCCAGACCGATACCGTTTTGCATTTGCAGATAAATAAATTCGTTGTCCTCCCGGCAACTGCCATAGAGGAATTCCGCCAGAGCGCCGGTGGGTGCATCGTGAATCAGAAAGCAGGGCAGCCGGAGCTGGGTTTGCAGATGCTCCCGGATGGGCAGGTCATGGATCCCGAAGAAGTTCGGTGGGGAGATGATGATCCCCGTCTGGGCGTTTACCGGCCCCAGAGAGGCAATGCCGATGCACAGTATTTTCCTGGGGCAGACCTTGACTGCGTTTTCACAGAGGGCGGCCGTAATTTTCAGCAGCTCCCGGCCGGTCATATTTTCGCTGTACGGCTGGAATTCCTCGGTGATGATTTTTGCGGAAAGATCCGTCACCAGCACGGTGCAGTGCTTCCGCCCGATGTACAGCCCCATGACGCAGGGAGACAGGGGAGAAAGCTCCAGCAGGAGGGAAATTCGCCCGGAAATGCCGGAATGAGAGTCGGTAGAGGCGGTTTCATTGATCAGCCCGGCATAGATATCAGATCACTGGTGATATTGGAGATGGACATTTTGGACAGTCCTATAGCTGCCGTGATGCTGGCTCTGGAAAGGGACCCTCCGGTGGCGATCATCTGCAAGACCCGCAGACGATTTTCGTATTTCATATCCTGGGTATTTCTGCATTCCCGTTTTGTCATGGCAACGTTTTCCTCTACTTTTTTACAATACAATTTAGTTCTAACATACACAATTCCCAATGTCCATGGGAAATCAGACTTTACGCATATCTTTTCGGGCGCCGGGGAGCTGTGGAAACGGACAACGTTCTGTTTTTGAAAAAGATATACTGCGCAAATCTTGGCAGGCCTGACAGATTTACCAACGGAAATGTTCTGTACTGGAGAACAGTTGTATAGATTGCTTATTTTTCAAGAGAAGGTTTGTATATTACTCAGAATTGCATTTGCGGAGATATTGTGCTATAGTATCTTCATGAAGATAGCTGTTACGCAATACAGAACAACTATCATAAATAATGAACGGAGGACTTAAAATGAAGAAAGCAATCGCCATGCTCCTGACCATTGCCCTTTGCCTGTGCAGCTTTGCGGGCTGTGGTAAGACGGAGAACACCCAGACTGCCCCTGCTCCCACTGCCGCTGCAGCAACAGCCGCAGCCGGTGCCGTACCCGCCGGGGATATGACCCTGAATATGCTGAGCCACACCTATGCTGCACTGACCTACTTCGCCGACCAGATGGTTGCCAATGCCCCGGACGGCGTTACCGTCGTGCCGGAGATGACGGACTACACCTCCTGGCAGGAAAAGATGAGACTGAACCTTTCCTCCAAGTCCAACGCTTACGACATTACCTATATCACCCCCTCTGACCTGGGCGAGTTTGCCTCCAATGGCTGGCTGGTGCCCCTGGACGATTACATCCAGAAATATTGGGATGAATACAATTTCGGTGATATTCCTCAGTACCTGTGGGATGCCTACACCTATGACGGACACATCTATGGCATTCCCAGCCATCAGTGGGCTATGGATCTGTTCTACCGGGCAGACCTGCTGGACGAAGCCGGTATTGCGGTTCCCGAAAATCTGGATCAGCTGGTGGAAGCGGCCAAGGCTCTGAATAAGGACGGCCGCAGCGGTATCTGCCTGACCCTGCAGGCAACCGACATGCTGATGGTCACCTACCAGTCCTTCCTGACCGCTTGCGGCGGCTGGTTCTGGGATGACAATTACGAGCCCCAGTTCTCCAGCGAGGCTTCCCTGCGGGCCATCGACTATATGCTGCAGCTGTATCAGTACACCCCCGATGACTGCAGCAGCTATGGCAACAACGAGGCAACCGTTGCCATGTGCCAGGATCTGTGCGCTATGACCATGATGCAGACCACCCGCTCCGCGGCGATGAACGATCCTGCTCAGTCCCAGGTTTCCGGTAAGATCTCCTTCGCGGCGGCTCCTATGGACACCAAGGGCGGCAAGTCCGCGGCTATCTGGAACACTGCCGGTTATTCTATCTGCGCCAGCTCTACGAATGACCCTGAGACCTGCTTTGTGACCATTGCCAACGCCCTGACGGAAGAGACAGAGGCCGGATGCGTCTCCATCACCATGCCCATCCGGGAATCCGCTCTGACCGACGAGCTGTTTGCCCAGTATCCCGATTATGCCGCTGCCTGGAAGGCCATCCAGAACGGCGCCACCATCCGTCCCGCGATTCCGGAATTCGCTGAGATTATGGATGTTTCCATGACCGCTCTGTCCACCGTAATTACGGGTCAGGCAGATCTGGAGAGCACCATGCAGGCGGTTGACGCGGATGTCAGAGACATTCTGGACGAGGCCGGTTACTACGGTTAATCTCGGAAGACGTGATTTGCAGCTCCTGTTGAAAACGGAAAACCAAGGGGCCTCCCGGTGAAGGCCGGGAAGCCCCGACGTGAAAAGGACACTTGCAATGAAAAAGAAACAACGAACCCTACACAATAAAAATAAATATCTTCTCTTTTCCGCGCCAAGCTTGCTGATTATGGCGGTCATTATGATTTTCCCGGTCTGCTACGCCGTTTACTACAGCTTTTTCAGCATGAAGTTGGGCGGGATTGCCAAATTTGTGGCGTTCAAAAACTATATTGACATCCTGACAGATCGTGAGTTTCTGGAAGCACTGCGCTTTTCTCTGCTTTATACCGTCGTTACCGTGACCTTCCAGGTGGTACTTGGAATGGTCGTCGCATTGCTGATGGACAACATCACCAAGTGGCGCAAGCCCATCTCTGTTTTGATCTATCTGCCCTATTTTATTTCCGCATCCGTCAGCGGCATTATTTTCCGGTGGTTGTTTATCTCCAACTGGGGCCTGGTAGCACAGTTCCTGGGACAGCTGGGGATCCCGGCACCAAGCTGGTTTGACAGTCCGGCACTGTCCAAGGTCATTGTAATGGCGGCGGAAATCTGGCAGAATACACCCTTTGCGGTCATTATCTTCTATGCGGGCCTGCAATCTGTGTCTCTGGAGCAGTTGGAGGCTGCCAAGCTGGACGGTGCCAACGGCTTTCAGCGTTTCTGGCATGTCAAGGTGCCCCATCTGCGCCATCTGCTGATCCTGGTGCTGGCCATGCGGATCATGGATGCATTCCGGATCTACGACCGGATCGCCACCATGACCAAGGGCGGCCCCGGCACTTCTACCCAATCGGTTTCCCTGTATGCCTATAAGTTGGCCTTTACCAAGCTGCGGGTCGGCAAGGGCTGCGCGGCGGGCGTTCTGATTCTGGTCGCCATGGCGATTCCCGTGTTTATTCTTCTGAAAATGATGCGTTCCGAGGAGGCAGACTGATGAAAGGAAAAAAGCTTCGCGTAACTCTCAGTTACATCGCGCTGATCCTCATTGCGCTTATTTCCGTGATCCCCTTTTGGTACGTGATTTCTATTGCGCTGAAAAATCCTCTGGATGCGTTTTCCACGGATTTTAAGTTCTTTTTCAAGCCTACCCTGGAAAATTTCAAGCAGATCTGGGTTCACGATAATTTTGGCTTCTATTTTAAGAATTCCATTATTGTCACTGCCATCTGCGTGCTGATTTCCGTACCTATGGCCACCTTCGGAGCCTACGGCCTGATTCGTCACGACAGCAAATTCTCCAATCGGATCCTGAACTCTATGCTGGGTCTGCGGATGTTCCCGGCCATGCTGCTGGTCATTCCCTATTTCATGCTGGCGACGACCCTGAAGCTGACGGATACCTATACGGTGCTGATTCTGATCATTGTCGCCTCCAACCAGCCCTTTGCCATCTGGCTGATGCGGGGCTTTCTGTTGGGAATTCCGAGAGATCTGGACGAGGCGGCCCGGGTGGATGGCTGCAATCTGCTGACCACTGTGACGAAGGTGGTGCTTCCCCTGTGCATGCCAGGCATTGGCACGGCGTCCATTTTTACTTGTTTGCTGTCCTACAATGAGTACCTGTTTGCTCTGGTGCTCTCCGGCAAGCGCACCATGACGCTGCCGGTGGCCGTGGGAAAGTACGCAGGAGAAGAGTTGGTCTACTGGTGCCAGAACGCGGCGGCGGTCGTCAGCATCATCCTGCCGATCTGCATTGTCATGATTTTCCTGCAAAAGTGGCTGGTAAAGGGCCTGACGGCCGGTGCCGTCAAGGGCTAATCCGATCATAAAAAGAAAGGTGATGTATTATGAGTACAGTTACTGTCCGAAATCTTCGCTGTGAGTACGGCAAGAATCCCATTGGCATTGACCAGACGCCTAGATTCTCCTGGGTCATTGACGCAAACAAGAGAGGAGCCGGCCAGCAGGGCTACCGGCTGCGGGTTTGCCTCAAGGAAGGGGAGGTTTGCCTCTGGGATTCCGGCGAGGTTAAAAGCAGCCAGAGTGTGAATGTCCGTTATGAGGGAGAAACCCTGGAATCCTCCACGGCTTACCGCTGGACATTGCAGGTGCAGGATCTGGCGGGCGCGTGGACGGAGCCGGAAGAGGCAACCTTTGAAACGGGTATTCTGGATCCCGCGCTGTGGAAGGCTACCTGGATTTGCGGCGGCAATCTGCTGCGGAAGGAGTTCTGCCTGAAGAAAGCGGTCAAGGAATCCCGGGTGTACATCAGCGGTCTGGGCTACTACGAGCTTCGCATGAACGGACAGAAGGTGGGAGACCATGTGTTGGATCCCGCCTGGACGGATTTTGAGCAGAAGGCCTTCTATGCTACCTATGATGTGACTGATCTTCTGCGCACAGGCGGCAACGCCATCGGCGTGATGCTGGGCAATGGCCGCTACAGCCCCAACGACAGCACCGTAGCCAAGAACTGGCACCCCCTGAAAAAGTACGGCCCCAGTCCCGTATTGTTCTTCCAGCAGCTGATTCGCTACACCGACGGAACCCGGGAGCTGGTGGTGTCCGACCTGAGCTGGAAGGCTGCGGAGGGTCCCGTGGTGTTCAACGATATCTACGACGGTGAGCACTATGATGCCACCCGGGAGCAGCCCGGCTGGGACTGCCCGGACTTTGACGACAGCCAGTGGGCACCGGCTCAGACCGTACAGGAGCACATGGGCCGTCTGGTTTCCCAGGGCACCATGCCGGTCATTAAGGTGATGAAGCCCCGTACCGGCATCAGCATGACTCAGCCTGCCAAGGACACCTACCTGTATGACTTCGGTCAGAATTTTGCCGGTTGGGTGCGCCTGAAGGTGAAGGGTTATCCGGGCTGCAAGATTCAGCTGCATTTCGCCGAGCTCAAGAACAAGAAGACCGGTATGCTGAACCCTAACACCAACCGGGGCGCGGAGGCGACGGATATTTATATTTGCCGGGGCTATGAGGAAGAGATTTTCGAGCCTCATTTCACCTATCACGGCTTCCGCTACGTGGAGCTGACCGGCTATCCCGGAACGCCCTCCATCGATTCCGTGGAGGCCAGAGTGGTACACTCTTCCGTGGAGCGGATCGGCAGCTTCTCCTGCGGCAACGAGCTTATCAATCGGATCCATTCTAACTACATCTGGACCCAGGTCAGTAATCTGCACAGTGTACCGACGGATTGCTGCCAGCGCGATGAGCGTATGGGCTGGGTGGGCGATGCCCAGCTGTCCGCGGAAGCGGCGGTGTATAACTTCGACATGGCCAGCTTCTATACCAAGTTTGAGGCGGACATCCGGGAATCTCAACTGGAGACCGGCAGTGTGGCCGGCGTTTCTCCCGCCTATTGGAGTTGCTATCCCGCCGACCCTACTTACGCCACGGCCTGCGTGGAGTTCCCCTGGATCGTCAGCCGGTACTATGATGACGATCAGATTATCCGTCAGAGCCTGAACGCCATGACCCGTTGGGTAGATTACCTGGGCAGTCAGGCCGACGAAAACGGGATCGTCAGCTTCGGCTTGTTTGGCGACTGGTGTCCGCCCATGCACGCAAATCCTGTGGACACACCCTTTGAGATCACCTCGACCTGGTACTATGCCCATGATGCCTATGTGGTCAGTCAGATGGCAAAGCGGGTCGGGGAGCAGAAAATCGCGGATAAGTACTATGCCGTTTACGAAAAGGCGGCCCAGGCCTTTAACCGCCAGTATCTGAAGGGAGACCGGTACTCCGCCTCCAAATTCTCCGATGAGGAGCTGGCGGAAAAGATCAAGTCCTGGCTGAACGTGCTGCCGCCTGAGCAGCGTCCGGCGGTAATGAAGCGATATGCCACGCTCTATTCTTCCAGCAGCCAGACCTCCAATCTGCTGCCTTTGTATCTGGGCATGGTTCCCGAGAAGAACGAGGCGGAGGTTTTGCAGACCCTGATCCAGGATCTGGAGGCTACCCGCTCCTGGCATATCAACACCGGTGTGGTAGGCCTGAAATTTCTGCCGGATGTGCTGATTCAGTATGGGTATGAGAATCTTGCCTTCAAGCTGATGACCCAGGATACCTTCCCCTCTTTCGGCTACCAGATTTTGAAGGAAGACGCTACCACCCTGTGGGAGCGCTGGGAGTTCCTGGACAGTGACAAGGTATTCAATTCCCACAGCCATCCCTTCGCCGGAAGCATCGACGTGTATTTCTACAAGACGCTGGCAGGCATCGGCCTGGAGGGCGACCATCCTGGCTTCTCTTCCTTTACGTTGAAGCCCGTCATGTCCGGCGACCTGCCCTACGCCTCGGCCTATGTGGACACCATCCGGGGTCGGATCAGCTCCAGCTGGAGCCGCAGTGAGAATAGCCTGGACTATGCCATCGAGGTTCCCGGCAACACCGCCGCCGATCTGGCCATTCCCAAGAACAAGTGGCAGAAGGTTCGCATTACGGAAGGGGACAGCCTCCTCTGGGATGGCACCGCCGCCGACAGCGTAGAAGGCCTGAAATTTGTAAGCGAGGATGACAAGTACGTTTATTTCCGCACGGAAGCGGGCAAGTATTCTTTCCGGGTCGTCCCGGTCTGACAGAAAGAAGGAATTTTGATGGTGTTAAGTGGAAAAATCGCACTGATTACTGGCGCAAACCGGGGTCTGGGCAAGGCTATTGCGGAAAAATTCGCGTCTGAGGGTGCTCTTACTGTTCTGGTTGGACGGAAGGAAGCGGAGCTGGCGGCGGTACGGGATGCCATTATTGCCGCGGGCGGTAAGGCCGATTACCGGGTGGCAGATGTGACTGATCCTAAGCAGGTGCAGGAAATGGTGGATTCTGTGGTCAAGGAGCACGGAACCATTGACATTCTGGTGAACAACGCCGGTATTTCCAAGGAGATCAAGCTGATGGACATTCCTTTGGAAACCTGGTATGAGATCATCAATGTGAATCTGAACTCCGTGGCCATTGTGACCAAGGCGGTGCTGCCGGTGATGGCAGAACACAAGTCCGGAAACATCGTGAACATTTCCTCTGCGGCGGCGCTGCGGGGCCTGCCCGGAAGCTGTGCCTACGCGGCAAGTAAGGCAGGCGTGCTGTGCCTGTCCCAGGCCCTGGGCGACGAGGTTCGGCCCCTGGGCATTCGGGTCAACGCCATCTGCCCCGGCCCCATCGACACGGAGCTGTTCCAGAAATCCGAGCGCCGGGAATTCATTCTGGCAGCCGGCGGCGACGTTTTCACCCCGGAGACCATTGCCAATGGCGCTCTGTTTCTGGCATCCGATTTGTCCAAGGGCATGAGTAGTCAGGTTTTGACCATGCGGGGCTTTAACCGCTGGTAACACCCTTAGAAAAGAGGTATTTCAATGAACAATCAGAGTGAATGCAGGCTGCACGGCGTAATCCCCGCCATCGTGACTCCCATGAACGAGAACGGCTCTGTGAACTACGGACTGCTGGAAAAGCAGGCGGATTATTTGATGAATGCCGGTGTGAACGGTCTGTTCGTGTGCGGCGGCACCGGTGAAGGCGCCTATCTGACGACGGAAGAAAAACGCCAGGTCTACAAGACCATCCGCGCTACCGTGGGCAAGCGGCTGTTCCTGTGCCTTGCGGCGATCAATTCCAATACCCCCGCTACTGTGCGGGAGATGGCGGCACTGGCGGACTGCGATGCGGATTTCTGGGTGTCTACCACGCCCTTCTACCATGGCGCCAATCAGAATGACATCCTGGAGCACTACCGGCAGGTAGCGGCTCAGGCAAACGCTCCCATCATCGTCTATAATATTCCGTCTGCTACTCATAATAATATCGAGCTGGAGACGGTTCTGACGCTTTCTCAGCTGGATAACGTGGCAGGCACCAAGGATTCCTCCGGAAACTTTATTGCTTTCAGCAAGGGCCTGTTTGGCCCCCGGAAGAAGGGCTTTGCCTGGATCCAGGGCGAGGATTATCTGTGCGCGCCCGCACTGCTGTGCGGTGGGGACGGCATGGTTTCCGGCCTGAGCAACGCCAGAGTGGAGCCTTATGTTGCTATGTATCGGGCCCATTTGGCGGGGGATATTCAGACGGTAAAGCACTGCCAGAGCCGGATCAACGACATGTACCGGATCATCCACTCCTGCGGCAATGGAAACGCGGCTATCAAAGCAGTGACAGAGCTCAGCGGCCGCGGCACTCGCTGGATGCGCCAGCATTCTTTCTCCCTGAGCGACGAGCAGGTGGAACGCATCCGCGTTATTATGGAGCAGTACGAAGCCAATGCGTAAGATGGCTTTCCCGTCCGGGGCAGCCCGGACGGGAAACACAGGAGGAAATTATGGCTAAGAAAGTGCTGGTAACAGCAACTAACTATTCTACCTATTGCAGCGCAGCGAAAGCACTGCTGGAAGAAAACGGTGTCGAGGTAATTGAAAATCCCTACGGGCGGCCAATGACCCGGGATGAGCTGCTGACGGTGGTTGGAGATATTGACGGCGTTGTCGTGGGCGTGGACACCTGGAATGAGAAGATTTTTGCCCATGCGCCAAAGCTTCGTGCTATGGCACGGTTCGGCGTTGGTGTAGACAACATTGATCTGGCAGCGGCAAAAGCGTACGGCATCCAGGTTACTAACGCAAAGGGGATGAATTCCAACCCGGTGGCAGAGCTGACAGTGGGACTGATCCTCAGTACTCTGCGCAATGTGCCCGCCTTCAATGCGTCAATTCGGGAAGGAAAATGGGATCGGTTTATGGGCCGGGATCTGGCAGGCATGACAGTGGGGCTGCTGGGCTTTGGAGATATTGCCCAGAGGGTTGCGAAGAAGCTGTCCGGCTTCGACGTGTCCATCTGTGCCTATGACCTGTATCCCAATCTGGAGAAGGCCAGGGAGCTGAACGTGGAGATGGTATCCATGGAGGAGGCCCTGCACCGGGCGGATGTGGTGTGCATGCACCTGCCGAGCCTGCCTGCTACCCATCATATTATGGATGCGCGAACATTCGGCATGATGAAGGACGGCAGCTATTTTATCAACACCGCCCGGGGCGCACTGGTGGACGAGACTGCTCTGGCTCAGGCATTGCGATCCGGAAAGCTGACGGCTGCGGCTATCGACGTGTTCGACCAGGAGCCTGTGCGCAGGGATAACCCTCTGTTTGCCCTGCCCAATCTGTTCGCCACCCCACACACCGCGGCCGAGACCTACGATACCTACCATAACGTGGGCCTGGCCACCGCCCGGCAGCTGCTGGATGTGTTTGCCGGGAAGAAACCAAATAATTTGCTGAACTAATCTGTTTTACGGCTGCTTTTTGTGTATCAGCGCAAAATTTATCTTCCATTTTCTGGAAATGACGTATATAATGGGGCATAAGGAGCGAGAAAGCTGAAATATTGTCGAAAAGGTGAGGAATACGTTATGATGGAATCCGATGGCGCAAAGGTCAAATCTCTGGCAAAGGCACTGAATCTGCTGGAGTGCTTCAAATCGGACACACCGGAGCTCGGTATTACACAACTGAGCCATATGCTGAACCTCAACAAAAGCAATGTGTCCAACATTGTCTCGACATTCGAACAGGTAGGCTATCTGGAACAGAATCCGGAGACCGGCCGGTATAAGCTGGGGCTGAAGCTTCTGGAGTTTTCCTTCATCATCAACGAAAGGCTGGGCTACCAGCGAATGTTTCACGATATTATGCAGGGACTTTCCAAGCGGCTGAACGCCATTACGTATTTCGCAATTTATCGCCAGCAGCAGGTGTTCTACCTGTGCAACAGCTATCCTCCGGATGAGGTTTATAACTATCCCTTCCGGAACATCATGGGCGAGTGCGCTCCACTCTATTGCACTTCCCTGGGAAAGGCAATGCTGGCGTATCTGCCTCAGGAGGATTTTGAAGCATGCCTCCGCTTAGAGCGTGTAGCCTATACGGACTATACCATTTTGGAAGAAGATACCCTGCGGCGCGAGATTCTGCTGACCAGACAGCGCGGCTATTCGATGGACAACCAGGAGCATGAATATGGCATCCGCTGTGTTGGCGTGCCGATTTTCAATCCGGATAACACCCTTCTGGGAGCTATGAGCGTGTCCTCCGCCTCCTTTGATTTCGAAAATCGCAAGGAACTGGAGGAATGCGTCCATCAAATGAAGGCTGCCGCCCGAGTCATGCGGGAGCGATTGTAAGATACTACCGCAGGGAATACCGCCTGATTCACAGAGAAAAGCCGACTTAGGACGGATCAGATGCTGTGATGTTAGGAGGCAGTACCATGAAAAGACCCAAGATTCTGGTCGTTGGCAGTTTTGTCATGGACCAGATCGTAACGACGGATATTTTTCCCCGCCAAGGGCAGACCATTCTTGCGAAGACCTTTCGCAAGGCCCCCGGCGGAAAGGGCGCCAATCAGGCTGTTCAGATGGCCCGGCTTGGTGCGGATGTGACCCTGTGCGGCAAGCTTGGCAGGGACGGCAATGGGCAGGAGATGCTTGCCGTCTGCCAGGATGCCGGGATTCATACGGAGCACATCCTGTTTGATGATCACACTGCCTCTGGCTGCGCTGTCATCGTTCTGGAAGAGAAGCCCGGTACTTCTACGGAAAACCGGATCATGGTTGTTCCGGGAACCAATATGACCATTACCCCCGCGGAGATTGCCTTCCTGAAAGAGGGCATTGCGGACTTTGATCTGGTGGTGCTCCAGCTGGAGATCCCCATGGAGATCAACGTGCAGGTTGCGCAGTATGCCCATGATAAGGGCGTGCCGGTGATGCTAAATTCCGCACCCAGTGCACCGCTGTCGGAGAAGCTGCTTTCCTGCCTGAGCTATCTCTCTCCCAACGAGCATGAGGCCTTTGATCTGACGGGAATCGAAATCGGTCGCCATGGAGACGGTGTGGATATGGATTCAGTGAAGGCTGCCGCAAAGGCCTTGCAGGCAAAGGGTGTTTCCAATGCCCTGATCACTCTAGGCTCTGCGGGAGCGGTGCTGGCCCGGGGCAATGACTTTTTCTTCAGCCCTGCGGTGCCCAATGTCAAAGCAGTGGATCCCACCGCTGCGGGAGATTCCTTTGTGGGTGCCTTCTGTACCGCAATCTGTGCCGGAATGGAGCCGGAGGAGGCACTACGATTTGCGAATCATACTGCCGCTCTGACGGTGTCCGCTATGGGTGCCATGCCCTCTCTGCCTTGGCTTGACCAGGTGAAAGCAATGCTTCCCTGGAAGCCGGAACTCTCTGCATTGGAGGTGGGCGTATGACACAGCAGCAGTATATGGATTATGAAAAGTTCGTCACCTCTGTCCGGAATAATACGGACTTTGTGCTGCGGCAGCTGGATCGGGAGGCCCTGGATCAGGCGGCGGCGCTGATTTTGCAGGCAAAGGCCAATGGTGGGCGGCTGCACATTTCCGGGATCGGAAAGCCTGCCCACATTGCGGGCTATCTGGCTTCTCTGATGTCCTCGACCGGTACACCTACTTATTTTCTCCACGGCACGGAGGCTGTCCATGGTTCCTGCGGGCAGTTGGTGCCCGGGGACGTGGTGATCTTCATTTCCAACAGCGGGGAAACAGCGGAGATGAAGGCGACGGTTCTTGCGGTGAAAAACAATGGCTGTCGGGTGATCGGTGTCAGCGGCGGCAGAACCTCCTGGCTGGCAGAGCAAAGCGATGTTTTCCTCTATGCGGGTGCGGAACAGGAGGGTGGCCCTCTGAACCGGGCACCCCGGAACTCCATCCTGGCGGAGACCATCGTACTCCAGGCACTCAGCATTCTGCTCCAGACGGATGCGGCAGTAACACCCCAGCAGTATGTGAAATGGCATCCTGGCGGAAGTCTGGGAAAGTTGCGGGAGGGGGAGTAAGATGCTGACATCCAAACTGATTCAACCGCAAATTCAGGAGGCGTTGGCTTATTGCGGCCATGGCAGCAAAATACTGATTGCGGATGGAAACTATCCTCTGGCGGAAAAGACAGGAAATGCTCGAAAGGTCTATCTGGGCTTGACAAGAGGAAATCCCCCCGTGACGCAGGTGCTGGAAGCGGTTTTATCTGCGGTCAACGTGGAAAAAGCGGAGGTCATGGTTCCGTCCGAGGGGCCGGAGCCGGAAATTTTCCGGGAATTCCGACAGTTGCTGGGGGGCATGGAGCTGTCTGGCCTGGGACGGTACGAGTTTTACGACGCCTGTATGGCGGACAATGCAATTGTCCTGGCCGTGTCCACCGGCGAGCAGCGGGTGTTTGCCAATATTCTGTTGACCATCGGCTGCGCCTGAGAGCCACAGAGGTTTCAGAATTTTTCTATAGTTTCAAGGGGGTAAGGCGGCAGCCTTGCCCCCACTTTTTTGATGTTCCCGCAAGGAATAAAATGCGACTGCGGAGGGAAATGCCCCTCCGCAGTCGTATTTACCCAAATCAGGGTAGGCGGAAGAGCAGGGTTTTGACCTCGAAGGGGGTGAATTCCAGAGTCACCTTCTCCGTGGGGGCACGAAGTGCCTCCAGAGACTTTTCCATCAGGTTGGTCTCGCAATAACCGCTCCAGGCAAAGCGGGGAGTCAGAATCATCTTTCCTCTGGCACCCTTGTATTCGTGCAGCCGCAGAATGATGCCGCTGTTGTCTTCGGCCCACTTCACTGCGTCCAACGCGGCGCAGTCTCCGGCTATGCCGAGAAGCTCCATGGGAAGATGGCTTCCGGCGTAGACCCGGATGGGGTTGTTCAGATAGAACGCTTCCTTTTCCGTGGCGCAGTGGTGCGCATCTCCGGCGTGGGGATACAGGGAATAGGTGAAATGGTGCTCCCCCTGATCCTGGAGATAATCCGGATAGGTGGCGGATTTCAGAAGAGTCAGACGCATGACGTTGTTGTGCACGTCGCAGCCGTACTTGCAGTCGTTGAGGAGGCTGACGCCATAATCCGCGTCGGAAAGGTCAACCCATTTATGCAGCACGGTCTCGAATTTTGCCATATCCCAGGAGGTATTCCAGTTATTGGCCCGGCGGACGTTGCCGTACTGAATGTCATAGGTGGCAAAGGTCGTCCGGATGTCTGCCGGGAAAGCCACCTTCAGCAGCAGATGGTTTTCGTGCATCTGAACGGTGGTGCGGAAATCGATCCGGCGGCTGTCGGCATAGAAGAGAAGCTTCTGCTCAATTTGGCTGGCCTGGTATTCCCAGGCCAGACCCAGCACAAAGCACAGAGCACCGTCTGCCTCCACCTGGAATTTCGTCAGCTGATCGACCTCGTAGACCTTCTCCTGATAGTACAGGTTGATGTTCCAGGCGTCGCACATAAAGGGGCGGTCTTCAAAGAACTGGAGCACGTTTGCCTGCTGCCTGACAGGGAGAATTTCTCGCTCGTTTTCCAGATCATAGATACTTACCATCTGGCCCTTTGCATTAAAGGAAATGCGATAAAAGGGTGTCTCCAGGGTTTTACCGTCAAAACGGAAGGGGGAAGGGGCTGCCTGGAGCTCACCCTGGGCGGGATAAACATTGTGGCTTGCCAGTGCCGGAATCCGGCAGCGAATAAAGGTTTTTCCGTCATAAATCTGAGATGCCAAGCAGTTTCCGTCCGCGTCTGCCACGGCTTCATAAACTCCGGGCAGTTCCGCAAGGCTTTCGTAGTCCCAGCTGCCGGTATTCAGCAGCGTAAAGCCGGTATCCGAATGCTTCAGGCTGTCCATGGCCCGAAGCCCGATTTCGTCCGCAATGGCCTGGGCCTCGTCATACTCCAGGCGGGTGTCTACGTTTGCCTCACGGACGGCAGAGCCGGGAATCACATCGTGGAACTGATTGCGCAGAATGATCTTCCAGCCCTCCGTCAGTCGGTCTCTGGCAGCGTCTGCGTCCAGTTTGCCCTGGAGCCGGGCCATGACCGTCAGAAGCTCCGTATCCCGGTAGGTAAATTCCAGACGGCGGTTCTTGTACTTGTTATAGGCCTGGCTGGTGTAGGTGCCCCGATGGTTTTCCAGATACAGCTCCCCGTCCCATTCCGGGAAGAAGCCCTGCTTCTGTTCCACCTGCCGGTGCAGTCTGCGGAAATATTCCCCAGCGTTGCCCGGGGTAATGGAGGGCAGTCCGGGAATTCGATCCATCATCCGTCGCTGCTCCAGTTCTTCCCGGTTCACTCCGCCGCCGCCATCGCCATAGCCATAGGCCATGAGCAGTTCGTTGGTCAAATCCTTGTTCTTATAGTTATTCCAGATGCCTGTGGCGGCACTGGGCACCATTTCACCGTTGTAGGTATAGTACCAGGTGCCCTGTTCCTCGGAGGCGGCGGGGGTGGTGATGAAGTGGGCCAGAACCCGGCTTCCGTCCATGCCCACCCAGGTGAAGGTGTCGTAGGGCATCTGGTTGCATTCGTTCCAGCTGATTTTGGTGGTGACAAAGGTATCAATTCCGGATTTTTTTAGGATCTGGGGCAGCGCCCAGGAATAGCCGAATACGTCCGGCAGCCACAGATACTGCATGGTTTTTCCGAATTCCTTCTGCACGAACTGCTGACCCACCAGAAACTGCCGGGTGAGAGACTCGCCGCTGGGGATGTTGCAGTCCGCTTCCAGCCACATGCCGCCGTCGATTTCCCAGCGGCCTTCCTTCACGCGATCCCGAATCTGTTCGAAAAGTTCCGGGAAGTCCTGCAGGATGTAGGCATACAGCTGAGGCTGAGATTGGAGGAAGGTATACTCCGGGTACAGTTCCATCAGCCGCAGAACGGTAGCGAAGGAGCGGGCAGCTTTTTCCCGGGTGTGCTTATAGCGCCAGAGCCAAGCTACGTCAATGTGGGTATGGCCCACGCAGGTCAGGTGTACATCCGCATGCTTTTCCAATGCGGCCACTGCATCGTTGAGCCTATCATAGGCGGCGCTGACTGCGGCGTAGAAGGTCTCTGTTCCGGCCTGGGCCCAGTCAATGTGCCAGAAAGCCTGGCTCAGGGCATCCAGTAGCCGGGCACGCAGAGGGTGATTTGCGTCCATGGTGGCGGCGGCCTGCAAAATCATGGAGCCCAGGCAATACAGGTGATCGGTGGGCTCGTCCAGCCAGGCACTGAGGGCCGTCCGGAACACATGATTCTGGGGCTGGGGCAGTCCGCCGCCCTCCAGACCGGACCAAATCCGGAACTCCGCCCGGACAGTGCGGCCTGCCCACTGCCTGGGGAAAAACACCTCGCTGTGATGGGTGTCCACACCCTGATAGATTTTCCCGTCTACATACAGCAGAGCCTCAAAGCCGCTGCAATTGCAGCTTCCGGTTTTGCCAAAGTCAAACTTGCCCACAATCTGTCTGCCCTGCCACTGCTCGGGCAGCTCCAGTTCACAGCGCAGCCACAGATAGCTGTCCCGGCCGCTCCACTGCTGACCCAAGGTCACCGGCTCCCAATTGGCCTCCACGGGAGGCTGAGGATTGACCGTATCTGCCGGGCAGGGGGTGCTGGTCATGTTCTTTGCCAGCCGGGCATCCCGGAGGCGGTAGGGCTCCAGCATATCCAGCTGCATTTTGAGCTTTTCTTCCGTAAAAAAGACGTTCATAAGCGCAACCTCCTCAGCCCTTTACCGCGCCGGCACTCAGCCCCTCGACCATGTACTTCTGGGCAAAGGCAAACAGGAAAATGGTGGGGATCAGCGCCAGAATCGAGCCCGCCGCCATTTCGCCCCATTTGATGTCGTATTTCAGAATCAGGGAATTCAGACCAACGGTAATGGTTTTGTATTTTTCGGTGTCGATAAAATAGGTGGCCATGAACAGCTCGTTCCAGCTGTTGATGAAATTGAAGATCACCGCGGCGGCAATGCCGGGCTTCATAATGGGTAGTGCCACCCGAACCATGGCCCCGATGCGGGTGCAGCCGTCGATCTGAGCGGCTTCCTCCAGGGATACGGGCACATTGGCGTAGAAGCCCCGCAGGGTGACGACGGAGAAGGGAATGCACATATTGATATACAGCAGGGGCAGCACGAAGGCCGTGTTGCGCAGCTTCAACTTGGACAGAATCTGGTATTGGGGTGCCAGAATGGTAAACAGAGGAATCATCTGGGTAACCAGGAAGAAAATCAACAGGGCCCGCTTGCCCGGGAACTCAAATCGGGACAGTACATAGGCCGCGCACAGACCGATGGCTACCGCAATGACGCTGGCAATGGAGGAATAAAGGAAGGAGTTGCGGATGTAGGTCAGAAAATTTCCCTTCCAGAGAATCTCTACATAGTTGGCAAGGGACGGAGACTCAGGCAAGTAGGTCACAGGGAAGGAGTAGAGCTCCGTCATGGAGGCTTTCAGAGAAGTGTTCAGCATCCAGTAGAAGGGGAACATGACCAGGATCAGATAGATGGCCAGAAATACCGTTTTTGGTATTTTTTGGAGCTGCTTTCGAAGTTTCATAGCCGTCCTCCTATTCCGCGTTTTCCATCTTCAGCGAGGAAACGTAAATGGTTGCGAATATGGTCAAGACTACGATGCACACGACACCGGTGGCACCGGCCATGCCGTAGTCGTAGGAATCGATATATTTCATCATCAGCGTTGTCAGAATCTCCGTAGAGCCGGAGGGACCGCCGTTTGTCATCGTATAAATAATTTCGGCAAAGTTGAAAATCCAGATCACCCGCAGCAGAAGCGTCAGCTTCAGCACTGCGTTGATGCTGGGCAGGGTGATGGCTTTGAACTGCTGGAACTGGTTGGCGCCGTCCATGTCGGCAGCCTCATACAAGGTGGGATCGATACCCCGCAGAGCGGCGGAAATCATGATCGTAAAATAGGGAACACCGTACCAGATGTTGGTGAGAATGCAGCAATACAGCGCGGTTTTTTTGCTTGCCAGCCAGGCAATGGGCTCCTGAATCAGATTCAGACGCATGAGCATGTCGTTGAACACGCCGCTGGTTCCGTTGAACATCCAGCGCCACATCAGGGCGATGACAAAGCCGGATACCGCCCAGGGAAAGAAAACCAGTCCTTGGTACAAAGAGCTGCCTCGGAACTTTTTGCGCAGAACCAGTGCCAGTCCAAAACCGATCACAAACTGGAACAGCAGGGAGACGGCAACCCAGACAACCGTGTTTTTTACGGTCAGATAGAAGGTATTGGTCAGGGACGGAGTGAAGAGCTTTTTGAAATTGGCAAAGTGATTCCAATAGATGTTGTTGATATTGGTCAGCTTATAGTTTTTGAAACCCATGGTGATGCCCTGGAGCATGGGAAAATAGGTCATGCACAGGGGAAACACAATGGCTGGCAGCAGCATACAGAAAATCAGAACTCCTGTACGTCTCTTTTTCGACTGGATTTTCACGGCGGTAACTCCCTCCCTGGTATTGGGGAAGTGCCTGCCGCAAAGTCGGCTGCGGCAGGCACCTCAAGATTATGCTGTGGAAACAATGAACTGGGGAAATTTACGCTTGGACTGCGGTCAGATTACCACAGCTTGCCCTCGGTCTGGAAGGCCTCTGTCCAGAAGCTATCCAGCCACTCGATGAGCTGATCCACGGTGATTTCGTCTGAGAGGTACTTCTGGTAGACCTCGTCCACCTCGGACTTGTAGGTGGAATAAGCTTCGTACATCATGCAGGGATACACAAAATGATACTTGGAATCCGTGCCGTAGGTCAGGTAGACCTGATACTGCTCACTGCCGAAATAGCCCTCGGAGAAGGCGGCGGAGTGGATGGGCAGGGTACCGTTGTTCTCGGCGAATTTTGTGTTGTTTTCCACGGAGCTCAGGTACAGGATGAAGTCCATGGCCGCATCCGGGTTTTTGCTCAGGGTGGTCAGGCCCCATCCACCGTAGCCGTTGGGCAGGCACACGTCGCCGGAGGCGGCGGTGGGCAGGGGAACCAGGGTCCACTGATCGTCTGTCAGATCAGCGGTCATGGTGGGCACGGCGTCGGAATCCTGGAACAGGATGGCGGTGGTGCCGCCGATGAAACCCTGAACCTGCTCGGAGAAGCCCCAGGCGATGGAGTCGGCGGGGCAGCCCTTCTGGAACAGCTCCTTGAACTTGATGAGGGCTTCCTTGGCCTCGGGCAGGGTAAAGATGGTGGTGCCGTTGTCATCGATGAAGTAAGCAAAGTTGTCGTCCACGATCTTGTCATAGCCTACCGCGGCGTAGATGGCCAGGTTGGCGTTCTCATAGCAGCCGTTAACGCCCCGGAATGAGAAGCCATAAGTGCCAGAGGAAACATTGGTCAGTGCGGCAGAGGTGTCTACCAGTTCGTCCCAGGTGGTGGGGTAGCTCAGACCCTTATCCGCAAAAATGTCCTTGCGGATAAACATAGCTCTTTCGTAGAAGCCGAAGGGCATGTAGTAGGGCTCACCGTCGCAGATGCGCATAGCGGACAAAGCGGAGTTGGTCAGGGTGTCGGCCTCGTCCCACTTGTCGATGTAGTCCTGGAGATTCACCAGCCAGCCGTTGGTCACATAGGTACGCAGGGTATGATCACGGATCTCAATAATGTCCACGCTGTCACCGCTGCTGAGCATCTGGGCGATTTTTGCGTCAGCGGATTCCTGGGCAGGGGAGATAATCTCAACCTTTACGTTCGGGTGCTCGGCCTCGTAGGCATCGGCCATACTCCGCAGCAACTGTGTGCGCTCGGGGCTGGTCAGAGATTCCACCATGGTGATGGTTACCTGACTGTTTGTGGAAGACTCTGTCTTGCCGGTATTCGCGGCGGAGGCCGCGGGGGTGTCGGTCGCCGTCTGGCTGCCGCAGGCGGTGAGGCAGCCCAGCAGCATCAGGGCTGCCAGAAGAATTGCCAACGTTTTTTTCATGTCACTTTCCTCCATTTTTGTTTTTATCAAAACAGACTGCTTCTGTTCCAATACAGAATTCGCACTCTTTGCTCAGCAATCAAACAATTCGTTTTCTACTGCCGCACACAGGAAATGATAGATTTGTAGGTGGCTTTCCTGCACCAGATAGGTTTCCGTTTCCGGCGAGGGGAGGCTGAGGGTGCTGATGTGAGCCGCCTGGCCGCCGCCATTCCCGGTGAGGGCGATGGTGGTCAGGCCAAGAGCGTTCGCTGTTTTCAGGGCATTTACCACGTTCCTGGAATTTCCGGAGGTGCTGATTCCGATGAGTACGTCCCCGGGGTTCCCGTAGGCCAGCACCTGCTGGGCGTAGACATTTTCCGAGGATACGTCATTGGCAAAGGCACTGATGGCCGCCGCATGGGCGGTCAGGGAAATCACCGGAAGTCCTACCTGAAGATTTCGGGAAATTCTCTTTCCGCTTCCGGGGTACAGTTCTTCCATTTGTTGGGAAAAGGCCTCCGGAACCGGACGCTTTTTCAGAAAGCCTTTCAGAAGTTCTCCGGCGATATGGTCGCAGTCGGCACAGCTTCCGCCATTCCCACACAGCAGAAGCTTGTGACCGGCGCGCATGGCCTGGGTCAATAACTCCGCCGCCTCCAGAAGGGGTAAGTTCTCCAGCTCCGGGTGGCGGGTGATGAGGGCTTTATATAGAGCCTTGGTGGTATCTTTCATCGTGCGGCAGCCTCCCTGTTATCAAAATACGCCGCCGTGGTTAGTGCCGCCAGGTCGCCCACCGACTCGGACAGAGCCGCCGGAAGCACCTGACAGACACTTGCCGTCTGGAGCAGGCCCTCGCGGGTGATGACCTCCCGGGCTGCGGGCCACAATTCAGCCCGGGCTCTGGCAAAAATACTTCCAATGATAATCCGCTCCGGATTCAAAATGTCCATGAGCACGGCAAGTCCCCGGCCGAGCATGGTGCCGCACTGCGCCATAATTTCCTGAGCCAGTGGATCGCCTGCTTGGGCTGCCTTGGCTGTCGTTTCCGCCGTCAGACCGGGGATATCCGATTCCTTCGGGCAGAAAGCCGGGCGATTTCCTTTCTGATACTCTCGTCGGACATAGATTTGTGCCAGCTGGGCGATGCCGCCGCCGCTGCAAAAGCCCTCGAAGGAACCAATTTTTCCGTAGCCGCTGGGGCCGTGTTGGCTCAAACGGATATGCCCGATTTCCCCGGCAAATCCGGAGGCACCCTCGTAGAGTCTGCCATTCAAGATCAAGCCCGCGCCCAGCCCTGTACCGAAGGTCAGGAAAGCCATATTGCTGCATCCCTGGCCCGCCCCCAGCTTCCATTCCGCCAAAGCACCGGCATTGGCGTCATTGCACAGGTAAGTGGGGATGCCCAGCTGCCGGGACATGTGTCCGACGATGGGAATTTCGTCCCAGCCGGGAAGATTTGGGGGCGAGAGAATCAATCCTCTGGACACGTCCAGCGGTCCGCCGCAGCTGATCCCCAGGGCCTGTATTTTTTGGGGAGCCTTGGAAATGAGAGCGCCTGCATCCGTACACAGGGCGTTCAGCATGGCTTCCGGCGTGTACTGGGCTGTCGGACGGGGTGGACACCGCACCAGAAGCACCACCCGGCCATCTCCTCCGGCTTTTCCCAGGGAGACTGCGCACTTGGTGCCACCGATGTCCATTCCCAGATAGTATTTTTCCGTATTCATAGGGCGAGTCTCATCCATTCTGCCAGTGTTTTCGGGTCAGAGAAATCTCCTGCCAGGGCATCCGCACCGGCCTGAACCAAACGCCGTGCTTTTTCTGGCTGTAAGCCCCGGCGATGAACCTCGTCCGTGGCCATGCCCAGGGTATAGGTTCCATTCTGGGCACCCAGGGCGATTTCTACCTTTCCGTCTCCGATGAGCACCAGCTCCTGACCGGGTATTTTCTGCTCTTCCAGTAACTGACGGATAACAAATTCCTTGGAGCAAGCAATCGCCCGTTCCGGGGCACCCTTGATCTGCTCAAAGAAGCTATCCACGCCCAGAGCCTGGGCTTCCCGCAGAACATCTGCGTGATCGGTTCCACTGGCCAGAAACAGCCGTACACCCTCTTCCCGCAGCGCTTTCAAAAACGCCTCGGAGCCCGCAATCTGATATTGAGACGGTGCCTCTTTACCGGCTTCCAGCCGCTCCAGTCGCTGGGAGACCTGACGCATCAGGCGGCGATTATACTCGTCCTTGTACCACCAGATATCCCGGTAGGCGTACTGAGGGTATCGGGCATCCACCTGGGTCTTAAGCCATTCCATTTGATAGGCGGTCTGAATGCCTGTGGAGCTTTCAATGTAGGCATCCACTTGATCGATCAGTTCCCGAGGGGCTTCCTTTAGGGAACACTGGCTGATAAATTCCACCATGACTTCACGCATGACTGCTTCCCAGCCACAGCGAAGGGTGGAGATGGTTCCGTCAAAATCCAACAGAACCGCCCGGATCGGGGCCTGAGGGCAGTGGGCAGGGTGGAGGATTTGCAATGTCTGTTCCATAGGTTATCTCCCGGTTTCTTCATTGGACGCTTCTGTTTTCCGGTACTGGGCCCAGATTTCCTCGCTGCTTGCGGTTCCGGTCATGCCGATTTTCTGCACGGTTACCGCCGAAGCTAGATTGGCAAAGGCCGTGGCTTCCGACCCGGGAATTCCCGCCGCATAGGCACAGGAGAAGGCTGCCAGGAAAGCGTCTCCGGCTCCCACGATGTCCAGCGGACCGGATAAATGCGCTGCCGGAGCATAGGCCTGATTCTCGACCTCACACCAGATTGCACCCTGAGAACCCAGGGTCACGATTACCGGCTGCCCGTTCTTCCGGCTTAGCTGGGCACCCAATTCGGCGTAACCGGCTATGTCAGAAGGGGGTGAAGCCTGGCCGCTGGCGGCCAAAACCTCTACCTCGTTGGGTTTCAGCATGACGCCGGTATAAAGGGCGGCCCGCTCCCGGCTGTCAACAATCACCGGCTTTTCCCGGGCCAGAGATTGCAGATAGGCCCGGCAGGCCGGGGTAATGACCCCGTTCCGGTATTGGTCAGATACAACGATCATGTCCGCTTCTTCCGCCGCAGCGGCCAGATTCGAAAGCACCTTCGCTTCCTCAGCCGATGCCAGATTTTCGTAGTTTTCAAAGTCCAGCCGGGGATCCTCATATACCACGTCAGAAATCCCCTTGCGCATGGGCTTGCAATAGCAGGGCGTGAAGGCTTTCCCTATGGTGACGATACGTTCGGTGGAGATTCCACGCTGCTGCATCCATCCCACCAGCAGTTCTCCCCGCCAGTCCTTGCCGACGACAGAGACGGGCAGCAGCCGAGCTACGCCCAGAGCATGGATATTATTGACCACGTTTCCGCCAGCACCCGGCGCGCAAATCTCTTCCATCACGGGAAGGGAAAAATGGGGGGTCTCCTTGGAAAGGCGGCTGCGGGTCATGTCGATGTGCCAGTACATATCCAGGCAAAAATCTCCTACCACGCAGATTCTGGCGTTTTTTACCCGCGTTAGAATCTCCTGGAGCCGGGCTTGGGACAAATCAATTTTTTTCAGCAAGGCTCAATCCTCCTGCAACCGGGCATACAGGCTGGGGATGGTCTGCTCATGCAGGCCGTTGATGTAAAGCCCCATGCCGCCCCGGGAGGTGGGGCGGTTGATGACGTTTTTCCGGGGGCGGTAGTAATACGCACAGTTCTGCTTGGATACGTCGCTTTTGTAATCCCCCAGGGGAATGATATCGAAATTCGCGGTAGTGATATGCTGGGTGCTGTGGCCCTGGTTTCTGGCGATGGACAGTGCTTTCAAAAACACCTCCGCACCGGTGACCGCTGAGCCGATGTTCATATGCACGCCGCCCTCCAGAGCCGAAATGGAGTGGCAGAAATAGCCGAAATCCACGCCGCTGGTCTGCCCAATGGCGGCAAAATCCGCATAAGGATGCTGGTCGATGATGTCCGTGCCGATGGTAACGTGATAAGTCATGGGGATTCCCATCTGATAGGCCCGGTAGAACACGCAGTCCTCTTTATAGGGGAACTTCTCCGAATTCTCTTCCACATAGGCGACTAGGCTCTGGCCGTAGCCATAGCCCCGGGCGGCACCCTGGCGGATGGCTTCGTTCATCCAGCGACCGGTTTCCTCCCACATGCCGAAGCTTCCATCCTCAATGGCCGTGGGTACATATTCCGAGGTGCCCCCCAGATAGGCCAGCTCGAAGTCGTGGATGCTGCCTGCGCCGTTGCTAGCCAGATGAGTGATATAGCCATGCTCCATCAGCCAGATCAGGTACCGGGACAGGCCGCATTTGATCACATGGGCGCCGATAAAGCAGGTGACGGTTTTTTCGGCTACCTTTGCCTGGTTCAGCTTTTCTACCAGAATATCGAATTCCGGGCTTTCAAACAGATTGTCTGGCTGAGCACCGGGGGTGCGGAGATTGGCGATGTTTACCAGGTTGGTGCGGCTGCGGGCAGAATAAACAGTAGTTTTGGAAAAATCAATGGATTTTGGCTGAAACATGGCAGTATTCCTCCCGCGTGTACAAGTTTCCTAAATTAGAAAAATGATTTTACAAATTTGCCTGCGAATAAAGCCAATTTCTCCCGCCGCTTCCCGAGCTGCAGAAAATTGGCTGTAGGCCGGGATCATTACGAATCCCAGTGTTGTTTCTGATAATTAGTATAATGGATTTACTATCTGATGTCAAGAGAAATGCACGTTTGTGCAAAATATTGTATACATCTCTGAAATGGAATCGCTGGATTTGTGAATTTTGCTGCCAATTCAGGCCTCCGTGATTTGAATGGGCAGATCGCCGCAGAAAACATGCCGAGCGGCCAAAGCTGCCGCACCGATGGTTGGCGCCCGGTACAAAAACGTCGAGCGCACGACTTCAATCCTGCGAACCTCCCGCACCAGTAACCGCCGCTCAATTTTCCGCTGAATCATTTTCTCGACCAGACCGTTGTTGTCACCCCGATAGCCCAGTACGATTTTATGGATATCAATCAGATTGATGCAGTTGAGCAGACCCACCGCTACGCAGTCCGTGTACTCATCCAGGGCGCACAGCGCTGCCGGATCCCGGTTTGCCGCAGCGTTGACGGCAATTCGGAAAATTTCGCCTTCCTCCTCGTCCTGGGGTAGCTGGCCGCCGTGGCTCAGGAAGCTTTCCATCAATCGGTGCTCGTTGGCGTAGAGCTCTAGACAGCCCCGGTTGCCGCAGTCACACTGGGCGCCCCGGAAATCGATGGAGGTATGGCCCAGTTCCCCGCACAGACCGATGGCCCCGTCATACACGTCCCCGTTGAGGACCATTCCCAGTCCAATGCCGTTCTGCATTTGCAGATAGATAAATTCGGTATTCTCCCGGCAGATGCCGTAGAGAGACTCTGCCAGCGCGCCTGCCGACGCATCGTGAATCAGGAAGCAGGGCAGTTGGAGCCGCTCCTGTAAATGCACCCGGATGGGAAGATCGTGGATTCCGAAGAAATTCGGCGGGGAGATGATTACACCCGTCTGGGCGTTTACCGGCCCCAGAGAGGCAATGCCGATGCACAGTATTTTCCTGGGGCAGACCTTGACCGCGTTTTCACAGAGGGCGGCCGTGATTTCCAGCAGCTCCGGCCCGGTCATATTTTCACCGTATTGGTAGGATTTCTCGGTGACGATTTTTGCGGAAAGGTCCATGACCAGCACGGTGCAGTGTCTGCGCCCGATGTACAGTCCCATGACGCAGGGAGACAGGGGCGAAAGCTCCAGAAGGAGGGGAATCCGTCCGGAAATTCCGGAATGGGAGTCGGTGGACGGGGTTTCGTTGACCAGCCCTGCGCAGATCAGGTCGCCTGTGATATTGGAGATGGACATTTTGGACAGCCCTGTAGCTGCCGTGATGCTGGCTCTGGATAGAGGCCCCCCGGTGGCGATCATCTGCAAGACCCGCAGACGATTTTCGTATTTCATATTCTGGGCATTTCCGCATTCCCGTTTTGCCATGTCAATGCTCCCTTCTGACGTAAGAGATATGTTGATTCTAGCATACGCGGCTTCAATTGTCCATGCCAAATCCGCAAGCAGCCAAAATCACGCTGAAGAAGCCGAATAACGACGAAAAGCCCCATCTGCTGCCCGATTCGTCGGCGGATGGGGCTTTTAGGGCCTATCTGAAGACCGTCAACATGCCCAAACAGCGGGCCTTTTCCGTCTGCTGTGCGCCATTTTCCTTGCAATACGCAAAGTATTCCAGCGAAAAAATGGCTTCATCAGGCAAAACCCTCGTTGTTGGTCATATTTCCGGTTTTCAAACAGACCATAATAAATATCGCAGAAAATCAGAGATTTGCGGCCAGAAGCGTCTCAACTTCGGCTCGTTCGGGCATGCCCGGATGGCGCCTTTTCGGGTGGTGACGATGTAGGCTGCGGCGTTGGCAAAGCGGAGCATGTCCTTCCGCTGCTTCCGGGTCAGGCCGGTGATGCCCTTTTCCAGAAGAAAACTCAGCACGCTGGCGCAGAAGGTACCCCCCGCTCCGGTGGTTTCGGTGGTTCCGCCCAGGGTAAAGGCCGGAACATACACCGGTTCCTGATCGGCGTAAAAGCTGTGGTAGCTGCCAACGGCAGAGGCTTCGGTAACGGCAGCGGTGGCAGCAGTGGTGGACGTGGGGCCGCAGGCGGCAAGGGACAGAACCAGAGCCACGGCCAGCAGCAGACTAACGAGTTTTTTCTCCATATTGTGTTTGTATTTTGAATGATTATGGATGACAGAATCAGCGGGTTTTGCGGTTTGCAAAGTAATCCAGCAGGGCGTCAAGCTCATGGACGAGCTGTCCCCGGCGGCGGAGATCATCGGCGCCATCAACGTGGTGGTGAACAAAGACGGCAAGCTCTGGGGCGAGAATACCGACGGCAAGGGTCTTCTGATTTCCTTCCATAATGAAGGCGTGGATGTGAGGGGCAAGAACATCTTCATCCTGGGTGCCGGCGGCGCGGCTCGGGCAATCAGCGTGGAGTGCGCCCTGGCCGGGGCGAAGAAGATTACCATTGCCAATATCTTCCGGGAGCAGGGCGAGGAGCTGGTGAAGCTGCTGAACACCCGCACCGATGCCCAAGCGGAGTTCGCCTTCTGGGATCATCCCCTGACCATCCCCGTCGATACGGACATCCTCTCCAACGCCACCTCCATCGGCCTGTACCCCAATGTGAATGACAAGCCCAATATCAACTATGATTCCATCCAGTCCTATTTTGTGGTCAGCGATGTGATTTTCAACGATCCCAGAACCCTGTTCCTGGGAGAAGCGAAGAAGCGTGGGGCGCAGACTATCAACGGCCTGGGAATGCTGGTCAACCAGGCGGCTTTGAATTTCAAGATCTGGACCGGCGTGGATGCGCCGATGGATGTGATGAAGCAGACGCTCATGAACGAGTTCGGCCTGTAAATATGTTTTGTCCGCCAGCCGGAGTCTGATGTTCTCAGGCTCCGGCTCGTTTTATCCGCCGCCGGGGGCTTTTCCCCGCGAGAAATGGAGGCAGAAAAATGTCACTTACCGATTGGATGACTGGCATCCAGCACGTTGGCATTCCCACCAACGACATTGAAAAAACCATTGCGTTCTATGAAGCCCTGGGCTTTCAGAACATTTACCGTACCCGAAACGAAGCCACTGACGAAGAGGTGTGCTTTCTGCAAATGAAAAACCTGTGCATCGAGACCTATCAGACCGGAAAGGCCGCTTTGAAGGCCGGTGCTGTGGATCACATTGCCATTGACGTTACGGACATTGAGGAAGCCTATCAGGCCGCCCGGGAGCTGGGCTGTCCCTTCTTTGAAGAGAGAATTTTCTTCCTGCCCTTCTGGGAGCGGGGCATCCGCTATTTCATCCTCCTGGGCCCAAATCAGGAGAAAATCGAATTTTGCCAGAAGCTTTCCACTTGACCCGTGAATCTCCAATTTCCCCGATGCGGCTTTTTGCATCGGGGAAATTTGCGCGCCGGGGCATTCTGCCGGGAAAATGGGGCGAAAATTGGAAAAACTGCCCGAATTTTCCGGGGTTCTATTGCAAATCAACTCCGGAAGTGCTATGCTGATAGAGAAGTTACAGGACGCAGGTATGTAACATGCGGACTTTTGACGATGTACGAACAAAAACGAAGGAAGAAGGTAGTTGTTATGAAAAAGCTGCTGGCGTTGTGCATGGCGTTTATACTGACATTTCAGCTGGTGACTCCGGTGTTTGCCGAGGAAATTGAGGAAACCCAGGCCGCAGCGGAAGCGGTGGAGGTGGAAACCGAGGCCCCTGTCACGGAGATTCCCACCACCGAGCCGCCTGTCCCGGAAACGGCTGTGCCGGAGGAAACCTCTGCGCCCACCGAGCCTCAGACAACCACCGAGGTTACGGAGGCCACGGCTTCCACGGAGGAGACCATTGCATCCACCGAACCCACCGAGGAAACCACCGAGCCTACCCTCGACCTGTTTGCCAATGACAAGAGTATAATCGCCGCTGGCACTTGCGGTTACAATGGTGACAATTTAATTTGGGTGCTCAGCGGGGATGGTGCTTTGACTATCTCCGGCGAAGGAAAAATGATGAATTACAGCGATTCTTCCGTAGCCCCCTGGTATTCTAATCGGACGAAAATTCTCTCCGTTGTAGTAGAAGATGGCGTGACGAGTATTGGCAGCAGAGCATTTTTTGGTTGCAGTGTGTTAACTGATGTAACGCTTTCGGATGATATGACCAGTATTGGTTATGATGCTTTCAGAGACTGCGGAAGTTTGAACGACGTAATTATTCCTGAAAGTGTGACAGAGATTCCTTATGGAGCCTTTTACAATTGTACGGCATTAAAAAATGTGACCCTGCCAAAGGGACTGCTTAGCATAGAGAATGCCTATACCTACATCTGGGATGTATACGGCGCATTTCAAAATTGCAAGAGCTTGACCGAAGTGACAATTCCAGAGGCAGTAACTAGCATCGGCGTAGCAGCTTTCCGCGACTGTGACAGTCTAGTTAGCATCGAGATTCCTGAAACCGTGACAAACATCGGCGAATATGCTTTTTCCGGTTGCAGCAATTTAGCAGGCATTACACTTCCGAAGAGTATGACTAGCATCGGCGATTATACTTTCCAGGATTGCGTCAGACTAACCAGCGTAGCGATTCCGGAGGGCGTAACAAGCATAGGCCAGTGTGCATTTGAGAATAATGGTTTAACCAGCGCAATGATACCTGATGGCGTAACCAGCATCGGCTACTCAGCATTTTCTACATGCAAGAGGTTGACCAGCGTGGTAATTCCGGGAAGTGTGACCAGTATTGGTGACTTGGCATTCTCGTGCTGTGATAAACTGGTCAGTGTGACGATGTTGGATGGTGTGACGAGCATAGGCGAGGATGCTTTTCTTAGTTGTCAAAGGCTGACGAGCATAGCACTTCCGGAAAGTGTGACCAATATTGGTGTGGGGGCATTTTCTGATTGTAGCCGTCTTGCCAATGTGGCAATGCCTGGCGTAGTCAGTATCGGTTGGGGGGCCTTTTATGGATGTAGTAGCCTAACCAGCGTGACAATTCCGAATAGCACAACAAGGATCGAGGGCAATGTCTTCGATGGGTGCAGTAATTTGGAGAAAATATCGGTCGATAAGGGAAATGAAAATTACACCTCAGTAGACGGTGTTTTGCTTGATAAAAAATGTACGACTTTGATCGCTTATCCAGCCGCGAAAAAGGATACAATCTATAAAATTCCCAAAAGTGTAACAGCAATTGGCGATAGTGCCTTTTCTGGCTGTGAAAATCTGAATAACGTGACGATTCCGGACAGCGTGACAAGCATTGGCGTCGGTGCCTTCGGTGATTGCATTAGACTGACTAGAGTAGTAATTCCGGATGACGTGACTGAAATTAAAAACGTTACCTTTTCTTGCTGTGCTAGTCTGACGAGCGTAGTAATACCGGATAGCGTGACAAAAATTGGAAGACAGGCTTTCTTTGCTTGTAGTGATTTGGCTACTGTGGTAATTCCGGGTAGTGTGGCGAGCATTGGCGATCAGGCTTTCTACGATTGCAGGAGTCTGACTAATCTAATTATTTCGGAGGGCGTAGCCAAAATTGGGGAAGGTGCATTTGAACGCTGTGGGAAATTGGGTAAACTCTGGCTGCCGAGAACAGTTACGTTCATTGACTATGATGCCTTTTCTGGGTGTGACAACCTGAAAAATGTCTACTACAGCGGCTCCAATTCAGACTGGAACGCAATTACCATTGAAGACGGCAATGCCGCTCTGGAGAACGCAAAGCGCACCTATGGTGTAACCGAAACACCCGGAACTGAAATTCGGCCGATTGATACAACCGCTTTGACTTCTGGCGGCAAACTGACCTTGACCGCCTGGGCTATGCCCGATAATAAAAAGGTGAAAGCCAATTGGAGCCTGAGCGAGGACAGCAAGGCCTATGCCTCTATCAGCAGCTCCGGTGTTCTGAGGGCCAAAGCCGTGAGCGAGGTGCAGAATATCACCGTCATTGCCACGCCTACGGATGGCAGCCTGGAGGCCCGGAAAGAAATTCAGATTTTGCCGAAAATCACGGTAAAGCAAACGGAAAAGCTCAATTTGTTCTACGGAAACGGCAGGGCAAAGCTGGCCATCACCGGCGGCCAGGTGGCTTCTGCCCGGTTTGTTGAGCCAAGCGATTTTGTCCTGGAAGACAGTGACGGGCAGTTCTATATCCGCCTTGCGCAAGGGGCTTCGGCAAAGCCAAAGACCAAGGTCACCCTGGAAATCACGCTTTCCGGCTGTGACACCCCGATCAAGCAGGCCTTGACCGTTGCCACCACGAACACCGCCCCCAAGCTGAAGTTGAACCCCACTGCCAGCATCGTGAACACCACCCTGACAAATAGCCTGACGGTGGAAACGGCGATTCTGGGGACTGAGGACAGCCTCACCGTCCGGTCTGCCACCAAGGGCGTGACGGCTTCCGCGGATAACGGCATTCTGGCCCTGACGCTGGACAACGGCAAAACCACCACCGCCACCGTTTATCTCAAGGGTTCTGATTGGGCCAAGGAGATCAGGCTGACCCACAGGATCACCGTTACCGACAAGAAGCCCACGGTGAAACTCTCGGCCAAGGGCAAGCTGGACGTGCTGAATCCGGCCAGCGAAATCGTCTACACCCCCAAGCTGAGCAACGCCACAGAGACAATTACGGATGTTCGCCTGGAGGGCCAGGACGCGAACCTGTTTAACGCCGAAGTGGTTGACGGCCTGGTTCACCTGAAACTGGCAAAATCCGGCGAGAATTACGCTACCAAGAAGACCTATAAGGTCACTCCTGTAGTGACGCTTCTTGGCAAGGATATCACTGCCCCCACGCTCAGCATCAAGGTCGCCCAGAGTGCTCTCAAGCTGGCGAAGCTGCCCAACCGGACGGTGTACCAGTCCCAGACTGCCCCGCTGATGGTGAAGCTGGCTGTCACCAGCCCTGTCAGTGCGAAAATCGGGGACGTGCAGTTGAACGCGAAGACCACCGCTGCCCTCCGGAACGCCCTGGAGGCAGCGGGCGGAATCCAGGCCGATGAAGCTACCGTCTCCTTCCCAGCGAAGGCCTTCGCCGCTTTGAAGCCCGGCCGGTACACGGTCATCCTGGACGTCACCCCCGCCAACGCCGCAAGCGATACCAAGCCTACCCAGGCTAAATTTACCTTGACCGTCCAGAAATAAAACACATCATACTGAACTCCAATTAAAATCTTTTTTAAAGATTTTAATTGGAGTTCAGTATTATTCTTTCGCCCTTCGGTGCTTTCTAGCACCGGAGGGCCTTTTTCCGAGGCGGCGGAAGAGCCCTCAGGTGCGTTTTCCTCCCCAAAACGGCTATGCAACTGCCAGTTGCGCAAATGTAAACTCGAAGCGGTTTACTATTTACACGTTATCTGTTAAAATGAGGTGCAGTGGAAACGAGATTTGAAAAAGTTTTTCAAATGTGTCCGATTTTGAGATTCCAGGACGTTATGATATTTTCATAGAATGATATAATATAAGGCACATTACCTAGACTAGAAAAATAATGCGTTACAAATCAAGCAATTTATGCGATAAGCAAATTACAAAATATCAAGAGATGAACCCCATGGAATGAGAAGCATTGGGGGTTATATGAGAATTCATGCGTGATTCCGGTTGCGTGCTTTGAATTCCCCGTGTTACGATGAACAGTTTGAAACCATGACACGATGCTGCTATTGTTTCACCGAGATAGCAACAAAAACACTTGATGCCGTTGTTGGTCATAATGCGGAATTGGAGGTGAGTCCAATGGGTTAGACAATTGTAAAGAGAATATAATTCGATTTTATAAGAAAGGCGGTCGCTTGCCTGTACGCTTTTATTCCAATTTATACAGGTATGCAGCGGCTGAATGGTTGACTATTATGAAAAAATTTATTATTTTATTTCTGTCTATTGCCATGCTACTCCCTCTATTTTGTACTAATGCCTATGCGACAACAATAGAAAGTGCCTCAGTATTTGAAAAAGCTTGTGAGCTTTTTCCCGAACATGCAGACACAATTCGCAACGAAGGAATTGCTCCTTATGGTCGTTCTTCTGATACGCAAACGAGAGTGAAAGTTTTTGAGGAAACCAGAAAATATTCTGACAATCAGGCTATTACGTATACTGAATTTTCTGACGGCTCGGCCTATGTTACTTCTAGCAATTTTAAAAGAACATTTAAACAAACAAATAGCGAAACACTTAGCCCTTACCTGATTCGTTATACATGCAATTTCTCGGTTTATGCCACCTATGATAGGGCTAAAAAGTTGGGAGTAAACGGAATCAAATTTATCATTGATTCACTTTCGTACGATAACATTACTAGCAGAGGAACCATTACTTCTGACTCTGTGTCACATGCATTCATCAATAACACTTGGAAATCTTGGGAAGATAGTTCAGGCCACGCATATGCCAGTTATTCAGCAGATCTTCCTGATTCTAGCGGCCAGATTCTGGATGTAACTATTAAGTTCTGGGTTGGCGGTGACTCCTGTTACATTACGGCAAACGATGAAATGACTAAGTAGTAACCTAATATTGTCTTGCAGCTAGGTGCAGAATCCTTCACGCAAAACTACTTACGCAAGGAGAAAAAGATGAATCATACAGACAGTCGACACACAAGGCACATTTATGCAATCGTTCTTGTGGTGCTTGCCCTTCTGCTTGACGTTTGTGCGGCTTTTATCGTGAAATCCGGGGACAGCGTATCGCCTGCGGAGCAAGCCCTGATTCCGGCAGAGGTGACGGTAACCGCTCCGGAGAAATTAACGGTAAGCGGCAATCAATCTTTAAGAATGGAGGCGGAAGCAGAAGACGGAGCGGAACATACCGCAATCTTTCCGGCTGGAATCGGAAGCGACTGTAGGACGGAACTCCATTATGTTGATGTCTGCGATGTTCGCGTGGAAGTCGATGGTACGGTCTATTATTTGGAAGATGCCATGAGAGAAGAACGTATCTCATTGGAGCAAATTTACGCATATTCCAGAATAGATGCAAGACTTGGTTACTGTGAAACATTCACCAAAGTTCGGAATGGATTGACGTTTCTTGTCTTCCGCTATCCCGAATATGAGCTGCGCTTTACTTATGATTATGATTCCTTACCGGATGGGGAACACCGCCTGGTCAATGAACTGTATATCAGTAAAAATCACTATGATGTGAATAGCGGTGACAATCGGGTGGTTCAGGAAGACTGGGGCGTGACATTTGAAGTGCGTGAAGTGAATTCTTCGTCAATTACTTTACGCTGCACCCAGTCCGGTGGGCAGCAATTGGGGGAACTGGTTATCGACCTTTTCTTCATCGACTCTGCCCGGGAAGAAGCTTCCCTTCCCAGATTAGACGGCGATACTGACATCGACTCCTATCAGCCGAGGACAATTATTTTCAGGGATACCGTGTCCGAAATCACTTTGGATTGGAAAGATATCTATGGAGAGCTTTCCCCAGGCGACTACTTGCTGAGCCTTAGGGTGACAGATGCCTATGATCCGGCAGATACCCATCCGGTCATGTCGAAGTTTGAATCACGCCAGAGCTACACCATTCCGTTTGCAGTTTCCTGACGAACAAGGAGAATCAAAGGATTTCTGACTTGATTTGCGCCACCGTACAGATGGCGGATAGGGTATTATATCCGATATTTCATTTTAGACCGTTTTCCCGCCCTTCGGTGTTTTCTAGCACCGGAGGGCCTTTTTCCGCGGCGGCACTTGCCGGAAGCACCCGGGCGTACTATAATAGAGGAAAACGTCGGTTCCGGGAGGGAAAGAAAGATGTGGGCTCTCTTCGCGTTCGGCTCGGCACTGCTTGCCGGACTGACATCCATTCTCGCCAAGTGCGGCATCCGGAAAACGGATTCCACCCTGGCCATCGCCATCCGCACCGTTGTGGTGCTGGCCTTTTCCTGGGGGGTGGTGTTTCTCGTGGGCTCTCAGAGCCAGTTGGGAAGCCTGTCAGGAAAAAACCTGCTGTTTCTGGTGCTGTCGGGCCTTGCCACCGGAGCCTCCTGGCTGTGCTATTTCCGGGCACTTCAGCTGGGAAATATCAACAAGGTGGTGCCCATTGACAAATCCAGCACCGTTCTGACCATCGTGCTGGCTTTCCTGTTCCTGGGAGAGCCGATTACGGCGATTAAGGCGGTGTGCGTGGCGCTCATCGGCGTGGGCACTTTCCTGATGATCGAAAAGAAGGAAGGGCAGAAAAGCAAAAGCGGCAAGTGGCTGCCCTATGCCATCGGCTCCGCGGTGTTTGCCAGCCTGACCTCCATTCTGGGGAAAATCGGTATTTCCGGGGTGGAGTCCAATCTGGGCACCGCCATCCGCACCGGAGTGGTGCTGGTCATGGCCTGGGGCATGGTATTCGTCACCGGCAAGGGCGGTGAAATCCGGGGGATTTCCGGCAGGGAGCTGGGCTTCATCTGCCTGTCTGGTTTTGCCACCGGCGGCTCCTGGCTGTGCTATTACAGGGCATTGCAGGGCGGCCTTGCCAGCGTGGTGGTGCCCATCGACAAGTGCTCCATACTTTTTGCCGTGGCACTGTCTGCCATCTTCTTAAAAGAGAAGCAGACTCGCCGCAGCCTACTGGCGCTGACACTGGTGGTGGCAGGCACTTTCATGATCGCCTTGGCCTGACCGGATATACATAGAATGCAAAAAGGACCGTATCTCTCAGATACGGTCCTTTCCTCTTTGCTTTATACTCACTGATTATCCCCGCGCATAGGCCAGATCGCTTGCAGTGTCCGTTGTAGGCTTCCCCTGCGCATACCCATAGGCAGTGGGCACAAAATACATCTTGGTGGCCTTGCCGTCCTTGGTGATCAAGCTGACGGCATAACCCTGCTTCGCCTGCTTCAGCCGTTCCATTTGGTCAGCACCCGGCTGTACACCGGCAAGCGTGCGGGCAAT
>OLPV01000411.1_pt1 | contig 37924 bp, 32 predicted proteins | sample 1671961 | NCBI WGS metagenome assembly OLPV01 (sample SAMEA3136630, study PRJEB25190) | human gut metagenome | biome: human gut; feature: human-associated habitat; material: faeces | place: Austria | collected 2013 | reverse complement strand
AACTGCCGCTAAGAGTTTTGGAGACTCCTGTCATACCATTTGACCAATCCCCTATATGAAATTGTTGATTGCTGAAGCAACCATGGACTATAATAACACAATGGCTGCTTCCTGTCAATCATTTATTCAATATTTCCTTTGCGTCCTTTGCAAATAATTTCTTCGCGCAGGTTTCACTTACAGATTGCCCCTGCTGATCTGATCGATCTTTTTCAGTTCTTCCCGGGTGAACTTCGTATTCTGCACAATCTCCACATTCTGAATGATCTGCTCCGGTCTGGACGCTCCGATCAGCACACTGGTCACATCCTCATCTTTCAGGATCCAGCTCAGTGCCATCTGTGCAAGAGACTGTCCTCTCTCACCTGCCATCTTGTTCAGAGCCTCGATCTGCGCAAGCTTTTCTTTCGTCAATGCATCGGCATGTAGAAATCTTCCATCCACCGCAATCCGGCTGTCTGACGGTATTCCGTGCAGATATTTATCTGTCAGAAGCCCCTGTGCCAGCGGACTAAATGCAATGATTCCTTTTCCCATCTGGTTCGCCGTCTTTTTCAAGCCGTTCTGTTCAATCGTCCGGTCAAAAATGGAATACCGGTTCTGGTTAATGACAAACGGACATTTCAGATCTTCCAGAATCTCCGCTGCACGTACCATTGTCGGACCATCATAGTTAGAAATTCCGACATAAAGTGCCTTCCCACTCTTTACGATGGAATCGAGTGCTCCCATGGTCTCTTCCAGTGGGGTATTCGGATCCATTCTGTGATGATAGAAGATATCTACATAATCCAGCCCCATTCTCTTCAGGCTCTGGTCAAGGCTTGCGAGCAGATACTTCCTGCTTCCCCAGTTCCCGTAAGGTCCCGGCCACATATCATAGCCTGCCTTGGTACTGATGATCATCTCGTCCCTGTATGGTGCAAAGTCTTCTTTTAAAATCTTCCCAAAATTCGTCTCAGCACTTCCGTATTCCGGTCCATAGTTATTCGCAAGATCGAAATGGGTGATTCCCAGATCAAATGCTGTCCTCAACATTGCCTTCATATTCTCCGGATCCGCATTGGTTCCAAAATTGTGCCAGAGTCCTAAAGAAACTGCCGGCAGCAAAAGCCCGCTTTTCCCACAACGGTTATATACCATGGTATCATATCTCTCAGATGATGCTGTATACATAATTCATTTTCTCCTTCATTATCTCTGAATTGAAACTTTACTATTTCTTTTACAGATTTCTCTTATCAGATATGATACCTTTTTCCTGCATAAATGTCCAGTAAATCCCGGCATCTGCCCTTTTTCTTCCGGAAAACGGGATTCTTTTTGTAACCGTCAGCTGGAAATTACATCTGTCTCAGAAGATTTACCATTTCGATTGCAGAAAGTGCACAGTCATATCCCTTATTTCCGCCTTTACTTCCGGCTCTTGAAATTGCCTGCTCGATATTTTCAGTCGTGATCACACCAAATAATACCGGCACTCCGGTTGCAAGTCCGACCTGTGCGATCCCTTTGGATACCTCATTGCAGACATAATCATAATGCGTCGTGTCTCCACGGATCACTGCTCCCACACAGATCACTGCATCATACTTTCCGGATGCCGCCATTTTAGAAGCTGCTGTCGGAATCTCAAATGCTCCAGGTACCCATGCTGCCGTTATGTTTTCATCTTCCACGCCATGGCGTACCAGCCCGTCTACCGCACCACCAAGTAGTTTATTAACAATAATCTCATTAAATCTTGAAGCAACAATTCCTACTTTCATTCCTTCTGGTGCTACTACTTTTCCTTCTAATACGTTGATCTGTTTCATGTTTTTTTCCTCCTGTAATTAAAGCGTTTCTTCTATAATAAATACTGTTTATTCTCTTTTTACTTAAATTGGATTTCTTTAAAGATATGTCCCATCTTTTCCTGCTTCGTCTTCATATAAAATGCATCAAATTTCTGCGGTGCTATTTCAATCGGTACTCTCTCATGGATTGCAAGCCCGAAACCGGAAAGTCCATATACCTTCTCCGGATTATTTGTAAGAAGCCGGAGTGATTTTACTCCCAGATCCGATAAAATCTGAGCCCCTACCCAGTATTCCCTAAGATCCGGTGCAAATCCCAGACGGATGTTGGCTTCCACGGTATCGTATCCCTGTTCCTGAAGTTCATACGCTTTCAGCTTGTTGATCAGACCGATTCCCCTTCCCTCCTGTCGCATATACAAAAGAACTCCTCTTCCTTCTCTCTCGATCTGCTGCATCGCCGACTGCAGCTGCTTTCCACAATCGCAGCGGAGAGATCCGAAAGTATCGCCGGTCAGGCACTCGGAATGTACACGGCACAGAACATCTTCCCCATCGCCAATCTCACCTTTCACCAATGCCACATGATGTTCACCGGTGATGTCATTCACATACCCATAAATCTGAAATTCTCCATACTGGGTTGGCATCTTTGCACATGCTTCCCTTACGACATGTTTTTCATGGATCCTGCAGTAATCCTGCAGATCTTTGATCGTAATAAATTTCAGGTCGTACTTCTTCGCCAGCTTCCAGAGATTCTCTGTCCGCATCATCGTTCCATCCTCTTCCATGATCTCACAGCAGATTCCACATTCTTTCAGTCCGGCAAGACGCATCAAATCAACCGTTGCCTCGGTATGACCATTTCTTACCAACACACCTCCATGCCTTGCCACCAGCGGAAATACATGTCCCGGTCTTCGAAGGTCCTGCGGTTTCGTTCCTTCTTCTGTCAGGCTGCGCATAGTATATCCGCGCTCTGCTGCTGAAATTCCCGTTGTCGTATCCACATGGTCAACGGATACCGTAAATGCAGTCGAATGGTTATCTGTATTTTCGGAGACCATCTGTGAAAGCCCAAGCCGTCCGGCCAGCGCTGCACTCATCGGTGTGCAGATCAGCCCTTTCGCATGGCATGCCATAAAATTGATATTCTCCTGAGTTGCAAATTCCGCCGCGCAGATCATATCTCCTTCATTTTCCCGGTCCGGATCATCCGTTACCAGAACGATCCTTCCCTGGCGCAATTCTTCAAGTGCCTCTTCTACGCTATTGTATTGATACTGTTTCTCCATTTGTTACTTCCTCCTGTCCGATCTATAACTCATTTTTATCCTGTTCTTCTGTATACTCTCCATTCCGGTCCCGGAATTTCTTCGCATCAAATTCCATACTCCTCTAATAATTCCATGGTAAGTCCACCACATTTTCCAGCCGGTTCCGATGGTGTAAGAAACTTTTTAATATACTTCCCTACAATATCATTTTCCAGATTCACCCTGTCCCCAGCTTTTTTCTTCAGCAGTGTGGTTTCCTCTCCGGTATGAGGAATGACTGATACCTGAAAGCTTTTTTCACTTACTTCTGCCACTGTCAGACTGATCCCGTCAATACAGATTGAACCTTTTTCTACGATCAGTTCCAGAATCTCCGGCGTTGTCCGGATTTTTACCCATACCGCATTTTCTTCCTTTCTGAGTTCTTCAATCATTCCGGTCCCGTCAATATGTCCTGCAACGATATGTCCACCGAATCTGCCATCTGCCGCCATCGCGCGTTCCAGATTCACTTTCTCACCGATCTTCGTATCACCAAGGTTGGTTCTTCTCACTGTTTCCGCCATCACATCTGCGGTAAATCCATCCTTTTCCAGAGAAACCACCGTCAGGCAGACACCATTTACCGCAATACTGTCTCCGATCCTGGTTCCACCGAGTACTTTTTTTGCCCGGATCGCAATCTTCCCGGATGATCCAGAAAGTCGGAGTGACCGGATAGATCCGGTTTCTTCTACAATTCCTGTAAACATTTACATTTCCTCCAAAACCTTATACTCTGCCAGAATATCTTCTCCAACCTGCGAGATTCTCATAAGCTGTAGCTTGATGGCATCGTCTACTTTCTCAATTCCAAAGCCTTCCACCGGAGTCTTGCCGCCTCTTCCGCCAAAAATTTTCGGTGCGATAAAAGCTTTCACCTCATTTACGATACCGGATTGCAGGGCATCCTCATTTAAAGTTCCACCGCCTTCAATAAGTACACTGTCAATTCCCAGCTCTCCAAGCTTTCTCATCAGAAGCTGCAGATTGATCTCCCCTTTTTCCGAAGGAACTCTGAGAAGCACGACTCCAAGCTTTTCCAGACTGCGTTTTTTCTCTTCTAAATAAATCGCATTCCCCTTTTCACCGGCATATGCAACAATCGTCCGGTATCTCCCTGCTGTCTGGCAGATCTGACTGTCCAGTGGGATCCTGAGCATACTGTCACAGATAATTCTGACCGGACTTTTCTTTCCCTCCAGACGCACATTCAGCATCGGATCATCTGCCAGAACCGTTCCGATTCCTGCCATGATCGCCATATAGTCATGGCGCATCTCATGTACCAGACTTCTTGCTTCCTCACCGGATATCCATTTTGATGCTCCTGTTTTTGTCGCAATCTTTCCGTCTGCCGTCATTGCGTATTTCATCACCACATAGGGCAGCCCTGTTGTGATATAGTGGAAAAAGACCGGATTTAACGCATCACATTCTTCGCACAGAAAATCCTCTTCCACCCGGACGCCTGCCTCGCGCAAAATCTTTGCTCCTTTGCCGGACACTTTCGGATTCGGATCTCTCGATCCGATCACAACCCGTGCGATCTTCTGTTCCAGAATCGCTTCCGTACATGGTGGTGTTTTCCCATAATGGCAGCACGGCTCCAGCGTCACATAAAGTGTTGCTCCCTCGGCGCTTTCTGTCAGGGATGCGATTGCGTTCCGTTCTGCATGAAGCTCACCACATTTTTCGTGATACCCTTCCCCGATAATGCTTCCATTCTTTACGATCACGGCACCAACCATAGGGTTTGGATTTGTCCATCCACGTCCTTTTTTTGCCAGTTCAATTGCACGGCGCATGTAAAATTCATCTGTCATTTTTTCTCCTTTCTCATCTCTCCCGGAAAAGCCCCCGGGAAATGTACTCTGCTAAACATTTTAGGTATGTTGCCGGATAAGTCTCTTTTCAAAAAAATGTGCTTTGGCATATAGGAAAAGCCCTGACAGATTCTCTTACCTGTCAGGGCTTTCTTTCTCAGTTATATCGCTGTACGCTCTGTCATACTTCTCGGAAATACCATTTTCTCATCAAATCCGGCCTCGGCATTTTATTTTCCGGAAAATAAAAACTCTGGAATGATTTCCATTCCAGAGCGTTTTACTTTTTATTCCTGCATATATGATAGAAACCACTTCTATCAGCAACGATTCAACTTCTTCCATCCAGACTTTACTGTCGGCACTGGAATCTCACCAGTTCATGCCTTACGGCTCGCGGGCTTTACCGCCGGTGGGGAATTTCGCCCCGCCCTGAAGCATTATTTGGTTTTACAAAACTTACTATAGCACGTTACCGCAGTAATTGCAAGATTATTTTTTCGACAAACCCGTATGTTTATGCTATTCTTATATGGAGATATCAGAGTCCGCTTATTACCAGGCTGGTACAGATGGTTATTTCATTTAATCTGGCTTTAAGAAAGACGAGGAATTCAAAAACATGTTTCATAAATTTTTAAAATACATTTCCCAGAGTATTTCCGGAATGATCGGTGTCTCCGTCTACATTCTGGCAGATACCTTTTTTATCTCTTACAAATGCGGTGCAGATGGACTTGCTGCCCTGAATCTGATCCTGCCGGTGTTCGGTCTGGTCTTCGCAATCGGTTCGATGATCGGAATCGGCTCCGCCACACGATACAATATCAGCACAGCCAAAGGTTCACCTTCAGACTACTATTTTACCCAGTCCATCTTCTGGTGTCTCATATGCAGCATTCCTTTTATGCTCACCGGAATCTTCATTCCGCATAAAGCACTTGCACTTTTAGGGGCAGATGCCGGGCTCATCCGGCTTGGACGTAATTATATGCGTATCGTCCTGCTCTTTACCCCGTTTTTTATGTCAAACTATACCTTCACGGCATTTGCGAGGAATGACCATGCGACCTCTATCGCCATGATCGGTTCCATTTCCGGAAGCTTCTTTAATATTTTATTTGACTATATTTTCATGTTCCCTTTGAATCTTGGATTTCTGGGGGCTGCACTTGCAACCGCTCTTTCACCGGTTGTGACGATGCTGGTATGTTCGACACATTATCTTGGAAAGAATAACCATGTAGAGTTTCACTGGCGCAAGCCCTCTCTTCACCGGATCATCGGATGCTGCCAGCTTGGTGTTTCTGCATTTTTTGCTGAAATTTCTTCCGCTGTCATTACGATTATATTTAACATGCTGATCCTGCGCATTGCAGGAAATATCGGGATTGCAGCCTACGGCGTAGTTGCAAATATTTCACTGGTCGCAATGGCGATCCTAAACGGACTTGCCCAGGGTGCACAGCCGCTGATAAGCCAGAGTTACGGAAAGCGTAAACATGATCTAGTCCGTAAATTTCTCAACTGGTCTCTTGCTGCAGCACTTCTGATCGAGCTTGTGATCGTTGTACTGATCTACGGATTTACGGATACCTTTATCAATATCTTTAACAGCGAACATAATCTCCAGCTGCTTGCTTACGCCCATACCGGTCTTAGGCTTTATTTCCTGGGCTTTTTAGTCGCCGGTATCAATATTGTGCTGGTTGCCTATTTTTCCGCAATCGACCGGGCACGTCCTGCCGTCCTTGGTTCTGTTATGCGCGGCATTATCGCAATTGCTTTCTGTGCAATCCTGTTCTCACAGATTCTGGGGTTGAATGGAATCTGGCTTTCCTTCTTAGGATCAGAAATCATCACATTTTTTGTGATTCTGATTTTCCAGAAATCTTGATTTTGTAATTGACAATTTTTCTTTTATCATGTATTCTTTAATTATAGTAATGATTCTTATTATCAAGTTTTGAAAGTCAGGAGGAATGTCATATGGATAAAAAAGCACTTTACAATTTATCTTATGGAGTATTTATGCTTGCAACACGCTCTGGGAATGTAGTAAACGGATGTATTACCAACACCTGCATCCAGGTTGCGAATAATCCGGTACGGATCGCAATCTCTGTGCTGAATAGCAACTATACCTGTGATCTGATCAAAGAGAGCGGCATCTTTACGTTAAGCCTGCTTGACCAGACCTGCTCTTTTGAGACAATCCGGCATTTCGGTTTCCAGTCCGGCAGAGATGTTGATAAATTCGCAAATATCACTGCACCTACAGATGAAAATGCAGTTCCTTACCTCGGATGGCAGACATGTTCTGTTCTCAGCGCAAAAGTAGTTTCCAGACAGGATCTTGGAACACATACCCTTTTTATTGCTGAAGTAACCGATGCGAAACTTTTAAGTGACAATCCGCCTCTGACTTACGCAGATTATCAGGCACATGTAAAGCCAAAACCAGAACAGAAAAAAGAGGATAAGAAGATTATCGGATGGCGCTGTAAGATCTGCAATTATGTATACGAAGGAAGCAATCTTCCGGAAGAATTCACCTGCCCGCTCTGTGGACACGGCGCAGATGATTTCGAACCGATTTATGAAAATGCATAGCCTGTTGGAAAATAGACGTTTCAAAGAGAGGGAGTGTATGACTTGAGTTTAAGTCACGCACTCCCTTTTCCAAATTTCCTGTTTTCCGATATTCCTTTTCTAAAATACCATCAGTTTATAAATATTTTCCACATCTTTCTGATCAAGAGTTGCAAATCCTTCCACTGTACCAGTATTTACATCTCCATAACAGCAGGTATGTGCCAGCTTTTCAATATCTTCTTCTTTGGCTCCAAGCTCTGCAAAATTCTTTGGCATCCCAATCGAAATTAAAAAGTTTCGAAGTGCCTCAATTCCTTCCAGTGCCGTTCTCTTTGGATCTGCAAAATCCATCTGACAGCCCCAGACACGGACTGCAGCCTGTGCAAAACGCATCACATTGTGTTCCAGTGTATAAGTAAATACAGCCGGCATAACAACCGCAAGCCCTGCACCGTGCGCGCAGTCATATAGTGCAGATAATTCGTGCTCGATGTTATGGCTTGTCCAGTCCTGTGTACGTCCTACTCCGCAGGAATTATTGTGTGCCATCATACCTGCCCACATAATGTTTGCTCTTGCCTGATAATTATCCGGGTCTGCAATGACTCTCGGTCCTTCATGGATCATCGTCAGAAGAAGCCCTTCGATCATACGGTCTGTCACTTCTACTTCTTCGGTATTGGTCAGATAACGCTCATACAGATGTGCCATAATATCTGTAATTCCGCAAGCTGTCTGATATGCCGGAAGTGTCTGTGTAAGTGCCGGGTTCATGATCGTGAATTTCGGACGGAATGCTTCTCCGGTTGCCCCTCTTTTGAACATTCCTTCTTCTTTTGTAATAACAGAGTCCGGTGATCCTTCACTTCCTGCAGCTGAAATCGTAATAACTGTTCCGATCGGAAGTGCTTCCTCGACAAGCTTTCCTTCATAATAATCCCAGAAATCTCCATCGTATACTGCACCTGCCGCAATTGCCTTTGCGGAATCAATTGTACTTCCGCCTCCGACTGCCAGTACAAAATCTACTTTTTCTTTCCGACACAGATCGATTCCTTCATATACAAGACCACTTCTCGGATTTGGCTTTACGCCGCCTAATTCTACATAAGAAACCCCTTCTCCGTCCAGAGATTTCTTAACACGATCCAAAAGTCCGGAACGAATGACAGAACCTCCGCCATAATGGAGCAGTACACGACTGCCGCCAAAACGTTTTACATACTTTCCGGTATCATTTTCTGTATCCTTACCAAAAGCAAAATAAGTCGGTGCATAAAATGTGAAATTTTCCATCTTTTATTTCCTTCTTTCCTCTTATGATTTTCTGCTAATTTTTAGTATAAATCCTTTTTTGAGACTTCGCAAGATGACGTAGAAAATATTATGCTCTCCCTGCTCTTCAGATAAATTTTCGTAATACATCCAAGCCAAAATCAGTATTTTTCTATATGCACACAAAATAGCTGCCACCCGGACAGCCATTTCCCATATCTCTTTATTTTCCGGCTTCTTCTACAGCCGCTTTCATTTTCTTCACATACTCAGCCACATACGGCACACAATCCTCGCCATACTTTGCGACGATCTTCACGATTGCCGATCCCACGATCGCACCATCGGAAAGGGATGCCATCTCCTTTGCCTGCTCCGGCTCGGCAATTCCAAAACCTACCGCGCAAGGAATCTCTGTCACTTCTCTTACCTTCTCGATCATCTCACCGATATTAGTTGTAATCTGCTTTCTGACTCCGGTAACACCAAGGGAAGACACACAATAGAGAAATCCCTCCGCTTCTTTTGCAATCATTTTGATTCTTTCATGGGAGGTCGGCGCGATCAGAGATACCAGTTCGATCCCATATTCCTTACATACTCCTGAAAGCTCTCCCTTTTCCTCGAACGGAACATCCGGTACGATCACGCCTGCCATGCCGCATTCCACACATCGCTGCATAAACTTCTCTTTTCCGTAAGTAAAAATTGGATTGACATAAGTCATAAATACCATCGGAATATGGATCTCATCCTTTACTTCCTTTATCGCATCAAATAATTTGTCCAATGTACAGCCCGCTAAAAGTGCCCGTTCATCAGCCTCCTGGATCACCGGTCCTTCTGCGATCGGATCAGAAAACGGGATTCCGACCTCGATCAGGTCTGCTCCTGCCTCCTGCATTGCAAGGATCAGTTTTTTCGTCACATCCAGGGACGGATCCCCTCCTGTGATAAATGGGATAAATGCTTTTTTATTTTCAAATGCTTCGCTTATCTTATTCATAGATTTCCACTCCTCTGTATCTTGCAATTGCCGCTACGTCTTTGTCTCCACGTCCGGATACGGTCACAACGATGATCTTGTCCTTGTCCATCGTCGGTGCCAGCTTCATCGCATAAGCAATCGCATGTGCACTTTCTACTGCCGGGATGATTCCCTCGGTTCTGGACAGATATTCAAATGCATTAACCGCTTCTTCATCGGTGATCGGTACATACTGTGCTCTTCCTTCGTCTGCAAGCATCGCATGCTCTGGTCCGATTCCCGGATAATCCAGTCCTGCGGAAATCGAATAAACCGGTGCGATCTGTCCGTCTTTGTTCTGGCAGAACAAAGATTTCATACCATGGAAAATACCAGTTGTACCATTTGCGATCGTTGCCGCATTTTTCTCAGTATCCACACCAAGTCCTGCTGCCTCACATCCGATCAACTGTACTTCCTTGTCCGGAATGAATTCGTAGAAAGTTCCCATTGCATTACTTCCGCCTCCGACACAGGCGATCACAGCATCCGGAAGACGACCTTCTTTTTCCAGCATCTGCGCTTTGATCTCTTCTCCGATAACCTTCTGGAAGTCGCGGACGATCATTGGAAATGGATGTGGCCCCATAACAGAACCTAATACATAAAGGGTATCATCCATGCGGTTTGCCCATTCCCTCATAGTTTCGTTGACCGCATCCTTGAGCGTCATGGTTCCGCTTGTAACAGCATGCACCTTCGCTCCAAGAAGTTCCATACGATAGACATTCAGTGCCTGACGATCCGTATCCTCTTTTCCCATAAAGATTTCACATTCCATATCCATCAGTGCTGCTGCTGTCGCTGTTGCCACGCCGTGCTGTCCGGCTCCGGTCTCTGCAATGACACGGGTTTTCCCCATTTTCCTTGCAAGAAGCACCTGACCTAGAACGTTGTTGATCTTATGTGCACCGGTATGATTCAGATCTTCACGTTTCAGATAAATCTTTGCTCCGCCAAGATCTCTGGTCATCTTCTTTGCCTCATATAAAAGTGACGGGCGCCCTGCATAGTTCTTTAACAGATCATCCAGTTCCCAGTTAAATTCCGGATCATTTTTATATTTCTCATATGCTTCTTCTACCTCATGCACTGCATTCATCAGCGTCTCCGGCACATACTGTCCGCCGTATTCTCCATATCTTCCTTTACTCATGATTTCGTACCCTTTCTATGAATTCCTCTATTTTTGTTTCATCCTTTACGCCATCCGTTTCGACTGCGCTGCTCACATCCACCGCAAACGAATTGCATCTGGAAATATTTTCGTTTACATTTTCTGCATCCAGACCACCTGCAAGAAAATATGGCTTTGTAAGCTTTGGGATCAGTGCCTTGTCAAAACCGGTTCCGCTGCCACCATATTGCCCTTTTACATAAGTATCCAGAAGCAGATAATCCACATCCAGCTTTTCTGCCTCCAGAATCTGCTCTTTTGACTGCACCCTCACCGCCTTGATAAGCGGAGTATCCGGCAGGTTCTTCCTGATCTCTTCTATATAACAGTCATCCTCATTCCCGTGAAGCTGCACCAACTGAATGATCCCTTCCCGGCAAAGTTCTGTGACATTTTGGATCGGTTCATTTACAAAAACTCCAACTGCCGGAATATCCGGATCCAGTGCTTCACGTAGTTTTTCCGCCTGTTTATTGTCAATTTTTCTCTTGCTTTCCGCAAATACAAACCCGACAAAATCCGGCTTCAGGCGATTCACGATCCGGATGTCCTCCGGTCTTTTCAGACCACATATTTTAATTTTTGTTTTTCCCATTTATAAGCTTCCACCATTCAGTTTTTCAAGCGCCGCTTTCTTATCCGGACTTCTCATCAGTGTCTCACCGATCAATACACCGTTCACTTTCGCCTCGCGCAGTTTTTCAATATCTTCCGCTGTCTTTATCCCACTTTCTGCCACAAAAAGTACATTTTCCGGTGACAGAGTGCGAAGCCGGATGCTGTTACCGATATCCACGGTGAAATCCTTCAGATTCCGGTTATTTACACCGATTACCCTTGCTCCTGCTTTAATCGCTGACTGCATTTCTTCTTCATCATGGACTTCCACCAGTGCGGAAAGACCAAGCCGGTCCGCAACTTTTATGTATCTTTTCAGTGTCTCGGTATCCAGAAGTGCACAGATCAGAAGCACCACCGAAGCCCCCAGCGTCTTTGCCTCATAGATCATATACTCATCAATGGTAAAATCCTTTCTGAGCACCGGGATCGATACATTTTCCGTAATCTCTTTCAGGTAAGTGTCCTTCCCCTGAAAATATTTTGGCTCTGTCAGACAGGAAATCGCAGCTGCCCCTGCTTTTTCATACTCCCTCGCAATCTCCAGATACGGGAAATCCTGCGCGATCACACCTTTTGACGGGGATGCTTTTTTCACCTCACAGATATAATGAATCCCCGGCTCTGCAAGTGCCTTTTCAAATGGGAAGCCGGTATTGGCATCCATCGCCATTGCCCTTCTGCAGATTTCCGAATATGGAACCTTTCTTTTTGCTTTTTCCACACGCAGCTTCGTATCTGCTGCAATCTTTTCTAAAATCATTGCCCTCTCCTATTTTGCTGTGACTGCTTTTGTTGCCTCACGGAACTCTTCGTATTTCTTAAGTGCTGCTCCGCTCTCGATCAGTTCTTTTGCTTTTTCCACGCCTTCGGCAAGCGTGATCCCGTCAATTCCAAGGTAAAGTGCCATACCTGCATTCATCAGAACCACATCTCTCTTTGCCCCAGTCTCTTTTCCAGTCAAAATATCCATCGTGATCTGTGCATTTTCTTCCGGTGTTCCTCCGATCAGATCGGCAAGCGGGCATCTGGACAGCCCGAACTGTTCCGGTGTGATCGTATAAGAAGTAATTTCTCCAAAACGGATTTCGTGTACATCCGTTTCTCCGGTGAGTGTAATTTCATCCAGTCCGTCCTCGCCACAAACGGCAACGCCCCTGGTCACACCCAGATTGGAAAGTACCTCTGCCATCGTTCCTGCAAGCTCTTTATCATATACACCGAGAAGCTGCATGGTTGCCGCTGCCGGATTGGAAAGAGGTCCGAGAATATTGAATACCGTTCTCACTCCCAGCTCCTTTCTGACCGGTGCCGCATATTTCATCGATGAGTGGTAAACCGGTGCAAACATGAAGCAGATACCAGTCTCGTTTAATACTGTTTCATTCTGCTCCGCAGTAAGTGCAACTTCCACGCCAAGCTTTTCAAGAACATCAGCTGCTCCGCTCCGGCTGGACACGCTGCGGTTTCCATGCTTTGCAACCGGCACGCCGCCTGCTGCCACTACAAATGCAGATGTTGTGGAAATGTTGAAGGTTCCCACCTGGTCTCCGCCCGTTCCGACGATATCAATGACCTCTCTCTCCGGTTTGATCTTCACACCCTTTTCACGCATCACTTCTGCAAATGCGGTAATCTCATCAATGGTCTCTCCCTGCATGGAAAGTGCCATCAAAAGACCGCCCATCTGCGCCTGCGTAGCAGTACCACCCATCATTTCTTCCATGACACCTCTTGCCTCTTCGTATGTAAGATCTTCTTTTTTTGTTAACTTTGCAATTGCTTCTCTGATCATAATTTTTGTCCTCCATCTTATCTGCCTTGTTGTCTCTGCTATTTTATGAGTTGGTTTCAAAAGGTATTTTGACACCTTTCCTCTCTACAGCCCCAGAAAATTCTCCAGAATCTTCCTTCCCTTCGGTGTCAGAATCGATTCCGGATGAAACTGTAATCCGTACACCGGATACTCTTTATGCTGGACTGCCATCACTTCTCCGTTTCTTCTCCATCCTTTTCGATAGTGACTTTTCCGCAGCTGCATTTCACACGCATCACCGGATCAAAGCCAAGGAAAGAATATCGTCCCCATTTTTCGCCACCCTCTACACTCTCCATCAGGTAATAGTGTTTACTGACTGCTGCGAGCTTCCGTAGAAGTGTGATTGGTGTAATAACGTCTGCGTAGATTTCACGGCAAACCGGAATGATGTCATAATCCGGTGCCATTTTTAAAATTACATCACAATCTGGGTACATGATTCCTTCCTCCTAAATTTTCGTTGTTGTTTTTATGTTGAGTAAGCTTTTTTTGAATGATTTACTCCGGGCGGGCATCTTTACACACCTCGATTCCGCTACGCTGCATCTCGGTCGTGTGAATACTGCTTATACGTCCTCTTTGTAGCACGAAAAAAGAGCTTTCGTCTCTGTATAAGATTTTCACTTATACAGGGACAAAAGCTCTTGAAATTCTACTTCTGCGGTACCACCCTTATTGCCGATTTTGATCGACCTCTCAACTGCGTACTGACATACACATCTCCTTGGTAACGGGCGAGCATCCCGTCAGCGTCTACTCCTGCTCTGCAGTTTCAAGCTGCCCTCACAAGTCCATTCGGTAAAAACTCTTACTACTGCCTTTCCACCACCGGCAGCTCTCTGGAAATAAATATCTTTACTTACTCCTCTTGTTCATCGGTTTATTGCTTTAATTAGCTGTAGTATATGCTGATATTTTCCATTTGTCAACTAATTTTTCTATTTATTTTTGCAAAATTCCGCAATTGTCTTGTTCCGAATTCTCCCAGTATATTTTTTTATCCATAGCCGTATTTTCTCTTAGTTGTCCGCCAGTGCAAACTCTGCAAATTTCTCCATCTCTTTTGTCTTGAACTTATTTTTATGATAGAAAATCTGACGATACATCGTAATTTCTATATCTTTCACATCCAAAAGTGTGAGTTTCTTTTTCTCAATATCATCTTCTACTGCAAAACGTGGCAGGAATGAAACGCCTCCCCCACGCATCAGCATTTTTTTGATAAATGCAGTATCACTGATCTCCAGCATCGGAGAAAGCTCTTTTCTTCTTAACGCCAGCTGACCATCAAGTGCCTGCCTGTAATTGGCATTGCGCTCTGTAAGATAAAAAGACTCTTTCAGCAGATCATCAAGCAATAAATTTCTTTCTTTTGCCAGCCGGTGACTGACTGATGTCACAAACATAACCGGTTCTGCCTTCTCCATCACCTTGATCCAGTTGCTGTCCCATCTTGGTGTATCCAGAATATAGATCAGATCCAGTTCATTATGTTCCATCATCTGGATCAGCTTTTCCGGAGAATCTACCGTGATCCGGATAGAAACCCTGGGATACTGTTCCCTGAATTTCCTTATGATCTTTGGAAATTTCACCGTACACAGAGACTCGATCGTCCCAATGTGAAGTGGATTTTTCAATTCATCCGTATCATTCATGGATGCTTTCGCCTGATGAACATCATAAAGGATCCGGTTGGCATGCTCCAGAAATTCTTCCCCCTGCGGGGTAAGCACCACTTTCTTTCCTGTCCTGTCGAACAGCCTTTTCCCAAGTTCGTTTTCCAGCTGGCGGATCTGAACCGTCACTGCCGACTGCGAATACCCCAGCATCTCTGCCGTTCTGGAAAAACTCTGCATCTGCGCGATCTGTATAAAAGTCTGTAATTGACGTAATTCCATCTTCTAACTCCATTATGAAAAATTTTCAACGTCTTCATAAAATCTATGAATTTGTTTCACTCATAAGTTGATGGTACAATATAACTAATAAGACGTCAATCCTTTTTACTTACGTAAAACAATTATTTTACAGGAGGTTTACTATGTCCTTTATCAGTGTTTTTGATGTCATGGGACCGAATATGATCGGACCATCAAGCTCCCATACTGCGGGAGCTGCCAGAATCGCTCTGCTTGCAAGAAAGCTTCTCACCGGTTCTCTTAAAAAAGTAGAATTTACCCTTTATGGATCTTTTGCCAAAACCTATCACGGTCATGGTACGGACCGTGCTCTTCTCGGCGGTATTATGGGATTTGCCACCGATGACGTGCGCATCCGCGATTCCTTCCAGATCGCGACAGACAACGGAATCGAATATTCTTTCATTCCGAACAACGTAGAAACCGACGTACACCCGAATACCGTCGATATCCTGATGATAAATGAAGAAGGGCAGGAGATGACGATCCGCGGAGAATCTCTCGGTGGCGGAAAAGCCCGCCTGTGCCGGATCAATGGTGTGGAGGTTGATTTTACCGGAGAATACAGCTCGATCGTCGTCGTCCAGAAAGATGCACCGGGCGTTGTTGCTTACATTACCAAATGCCTCAGCGAACTTGGAATCAATATCGCATTCATGCGTCTGTTCCGCGAATCCAAAGGAAATACCGCTTATACCATCGTAGAATCCGATGATCTGGTACCGGAAGATATCGCAGATACAATTAGAAGAAACAAAAATGTATACAACGTTATGGTTGTTCAGATGTAATTGGAAGGAGAATACAGATTATGGATTTTAGAAATGCAAAAGAATTATTAAAAGTCTGTCAGGAACAAGGCCTTTCAATTTCTGCTGTGATGCTTCAGAGAGAGCTCACAGAGGGAGAACAGGATCCGGAAGAGACAGACCGCAAAATGGATCGTGTTCTTGAGATCATGAAATCAGCCGCTTCTACTCCGATCCATACCCCGGTCAAATCCATGGGTGGACTGATCGGTGGCGAAGCAAAAAAGATCTCAGATCACAAAGATACCGGAAAAGGTCTTTGCGGAGATCTTCTGGAAAGAGCTGTCATTTACGCGATGGCAACTCTGGAAACCAATGCTTCCATGGGTGTGATCGTAGCTTCCCCGACTGCCGGATCTGCCGGTATCGTTCCGGGACTTCTGCTTGCCCTCCAGGAAACCTATGATCTTTCCGATGAACAGATCAAGCAGGGACTTTATAATGCCAGCGCGATCGGTTATCTTGCTATGCGCAATGCAACTGTCGCCGGAGCAGTCGGTGGATGTCAGGCAGAAGTCGGAATCGCATCTGCAATGGCGGCATCTGCAACCGTTGAACTGATGGGCGGATCCCCGGAACAATCCCTTGCCGCAGCATCCACTGTTCTTATGAATATGCTCGGTCTGGTCTGCGATCCGGTCGGCGGGCTGGTCGAATATCCTTGCCAGAACCGTAATGCTGCCGGTGTGGCAAATGCAACGATCGCTGCAGAGATCGCCCTTTCCGGAGTACGCCAGCTGATTCCATTCGATGAAATGCTGGAAGCGGTGTACACTGTAGGAAAGCGACTTCCGGCAGAGCTTCGGGAGACAGCTCTCGGCGGATGCGCAACGACACCGTCTGCATGCGCAGCCTGCCATATGTGTGATTAAGCTGTGTAATGTTTTGCAAATATAGACCAGCACACACTGCTTACAATTTTACGATATAAAAAGCTTCTTTTTCAGAAACGGCCCTCCTGTTTTTCTGAAAAGAAGCTTTTTTGTTTACTTATTTTGATTTTCTCACTTACTATTATGACATCTCATAATAATGCGCATAAATTCCACCCTGCTCAAGCAATTCATCATGATTTCCCCGTTCAGCGATTCCATTATTTGCAACCACAAGAATCTCATCCGCATTGCGGATCGTAGAAAGCCGGTGTGCGATCGTGATCGTGGTCCGGTTCTTCGCAAGCTCTTCCAGGCTCTGCTGGATCCAGCGCTCACTCTCATTGTCAAGCGCACTGGTCGCCTCGTCCAAAATCAATATCGGCGGGTTCTTAAGAAATACTCTTGCAATCGAAATCCTCTGCTTCTGTCCACCCGACAGACGGGTTCCTCGTTCTCCTACAAAGCTGTCATATCCATCCGGCAGGGACATGATAAATTCATGGATATTTGCCTTCTTCGCCGCATCGATAATTTCTTCCATCGATGCCCCCGGTTTTCCATAAGCAATATTTTCCCTGATCGATCCACAGAACAGATAGACATCCTGCTGTACCAGTCCGATCTGGCTTCTCAGACTTTCCAGTGTCAGCTTTCTTACATCCTGCCCGTCGATCGTGATCACACCTCCGGTCACATCATAAAATCTTGGAAGCAGGGAACAGATCGTCGTCTTTCCACTTCCCGACGGTCCCACAAGGGCAATGGATCTGCCAGCCGGGATCTTAAAAGATACCCGATCCAGTACCGGCGTATCATCATCGCTGTAATGGAAAGAAACATTTTTATATTCCACTTCACCCTTTACATTTTCAAGTGGCTCCGCATCCGGTGCATTTACAATCTCCGGCTCCGTCTCCACAACATCCAGAAAGCGCCGGAAACCGGAAAGACCTTTCTGCATCATCTCGGTAAGCTCCACAAGAATCTGGATCGGGCTGATAAAAATTCCGATGTAAAGCGCATACATGGCAAGATCGGCAGCTTCCATTTTCTCATGTGCGATCAGCCATCCGCCGAACACTAATGTGATCAGATACATCATTCCCTGGAAGAAAAGATTGCCACTCATAAAGCTTCCCATACAATGATAGTTTGCATCCTTGGATACCAGAAATCCTTCATTGCTTTTCTCGAATTTCTCCCGTTCAATCTTTTCATTTGCAAAAGACTGCACCACACGAATTCCCGCAAGTGTATCCTGCAGACTGGAATTGACATCCCCGATCTTTCTCCGGTTGTCCATAAAAGTCTCCTGCATCTGACGGTTCTGCTTATAAGAAAAGATCAGCATAAATACAACCATCACAAGCAGCGGAATCGCCAGTCTCCAGTTAATAAGAAACAAAAATGTAAACGAACCAACGATTTTAATTACAGATATAAATAAATTCTCCGGTCCATGGTGCGCAAACTCGGAAATATCAAACAGATCCGACACCAGCTTACTCATCATCTGTCCGGAATTATTCTGGTCATAATAAGAAAAAGAAAGTCTCTCATAATGATCAAATAACTTCTGGCGCATATCCCGTTCCATATGTGCCCCCATCATATGGCCCTGATAACTGACATAATATTTACAAAATGTCTGTATGATATACATCACAAGCAAAGCCAGTCCGATCGGCAGAAGTGCTTCAAGGATCTGTGACGGATCCTCTGTAAATAAAGTCTTTGTCAGTGATCTTAAAATCTGTGGAAATGCAAGATCCACCAGACTGATGATCGCCGCACAAATCAGATCCAGAAAGAATACTGTCCTGTACGGCGCATAATATTTTACAAATTTTTTCAGTGTATGCATCACTTTCTTTTGTGCAATGTCCGGATTCCCCGTTTTATCACACTTTACCTCCTTGTCCCCAAAATCACATATTATTATATCTGGAATCTTTCGTTATTTCCACCTTATTCTCAAATTACTTTGGGAATTTTCCTTCCTTCATCTTTTTATTCTGCTGTTTTTATGCTATGATAGGACAGATTGTTATGAGAGTAACTTATTTATTTCACTTGAAAGGGGTATTTCTATGAATTTTATAACAAAAAGCTGGAAAGGCATCTTACTTTGTCTGGTCATCGCCATTCCATGCTGGTTCCTCGGACAGACATTTCCGATCATCGGCGGACCGGTATTCGGTATCCTTGCCGGAATGATCATTACTTTATTATTAAAAGACAAATCCATGTTTCAGGACGGTATTACTTTTGTGTCAAAGAAGGTTCTTCAGTACGCTGTAATCCTTCTCGGTTTCGGACTGAATCTCTCCGTGATTCTGGAAACCGGAAAACAGTCACTGCCAATTATCGTTACGACGATTTCAACGTCCCTGATCATTGCATATCTGTTACATAAAGTTATGCATGTACCGGGAAATATTTCCACACTGGTCGGTGTCGGATCTTCCATCTGCGGAGGCTCTGCAATTGCCGCAACAGCACCGGTCATTGATGCGGATGATGAAGAAGTTGCACAGGCAATCTCTGTTATCTTCTTTTTCAACATGCTCGCCGCACTGTTCTTCCCGTCACTTGGTGCACTGCTTGGATTCTCAACCAAAAGCGGGGAAGCCTTCGGTATCTTTGCCGGAACTGCGATCAACGATACCTCTTCCGTAACTGCAGCAGCTTCCACCTGGGATTCGCTCTACGCTCTCGGTTCTGCCACACTGGATAAGGCAGTTACGGTCAAACTTACCAGAACGCTCGCGATCATCCCGATCACACTGGTTCTCGCATTTATCCGGACACGCAGCTCCAAAGCCGAAGGAAAGAAAGTGGAATTTAAAAAGATTTTCCCGATGTTCATCCTCTACTTTGTTCTCGCTTCCGTGATCACAACAATCGCAACTTCAGCCGGCGTATCCGCAGATGTATTTACTCCACTGAAGACACTCAGCAAGTTCTTCATCGTCCTCGCCATGAGTGCAGTCGGTCTGAATACGAATATCATCAAGCTGATCAAAACCGGCGGCAAACCACTCGCTCTTGGTTTCTGCTGTTGGATCGGTATCACGATCGCCAGTCTTTCCATGCAGCATGTGCTTGGAATCTGGTAAGCAAAATAATTTTTCTTGCACCTCTTCGCGTCGAGCGTATTGCGGAGCACAGACCGCTTGCAACATCTTTCATATTCGCATGAGTGTGCATCTCTCCTATACTTCAAAAGCCTTGCATAAAGCAGGGCTTTTGCTATAATAAAAGATAGATTTTTTACAAATGATTTACGGAGAATTTTACCATGTATCACAATTTAACCAAAGGAAATATTTCAAAATCTTTATTACTTTTCGCATTTCCGATGATCGCCGGAAATTTACTTCAACAGTTTTATAATATCGCCGACACCCTGATCGTTGGACGGGTGCTTGGGAAAAATGCACTGGCAGCCGTTGGCTCAGCTTATACCCTGATGACATTCCTGACTTCTATTTTTCTCGGATTGTCCCTTGGCTCCGGCGCACTCTTTTCCATCTATCGTGGAAAAAAAGATGACCAATCACTCCGACTTTCCATCTGCCATTCTTTTCTTTGGTAATCAATGCACTCGTCTACCTTTTCCTGAATCCGATCCTCACTTTTCTTAGGGTTCCGGCAAACGTATGGGATGGCATGCGCGACTATCTGCTGATCATTTTTGCAGGACTGATTGCGACGTCACTTTATAATTTCTTTTCCTGTCTGCTCCGCGCACTGGGAAATTCATCCATCCCGCTTGTGTTCCTTGCCATCTCAGCAATTCTGAACATTGTGCTGGATCTGCTCTTTGTAGCAGTCCTTCCATTTGGAATCAAAGGTGCTGCACTTGCCACCATCCTTGCACAATATGTGTCTGGAATCGGCATTCTGATCTATGTGCTGCTTCGTTGCCGGGAACTTCTGCCTGCAAAAGAAGAACTGCATTTTGACCGAAAGATCCTGAAAGAAATCCTGAATCTTTCGTTCATGACCTGTGTGCAGCAGTCTGTAATGAATTTCGGAATCCTGATGGTACAGGGACTGGTCAACAGCTTCGGCTCAATCGTCATGGCAGCCTTCGCCGCAGCCGTGAAGATTGATACCTTCGCCTACCTTCCGGTACAGGATTTTGGAAATGCATACTCTACTTTTGTTGCACAGAATTGTGGTGCCGGTAATAAAGACCGGATCCGAAAAGGAACACACCAGGCATTTGCACTCAGCATCTTTTTCTGCGTGATCATCTCTGCTGCGGTCTTTGTCTTTGCATCTCCACTGATGCAGATCTTCGTCAGCAAAGCGGAAACTGCCGTGATCGCATCCGGTGTCCATTATCTTAGAATCGAAGGAACATTCTACTGTGGAATCTGCTGCCTCTTCCTTCTATACGGCTACTACCGTGCGATCAAACGTCCGGAAATGTCGGTTGTGCTGACCGTGATTTCACTCGGAACCCGTGTTCTTCTCGCCTATGTCCTTTCTGCCTGTATCAGTGAAACCGGAATCTGGCTTGCAATCCCAATCGGATGGGTTCTTGCGGATGCGACCGGACTGTTGTGTATGAAGATGAAAAAATATGCATTATAAAAGGAGCAGTCACCTGCTCCTTTTTAAACCTCTTATCTTCCGTTCTACCTTCCAATCGTCTCCCCATCATAGTCATCCCAGTTCTCGTCCCTGTGACTAACTCTTGAGCTGATTTCTTTTGAAACAACAACTCTGGCCGGCCGATACAGCTTTCCTCCGGAGAAGTAGCCTTTCTGCACCTCACTGACAACCCTGTTCTCTTCTACCAGATCTGTCTCTTCTATATGTACCGCTTCATGAATATACGGATCAAATACCGCACCATTTGCTTCAACCGGCACAACATTTAACTGATACAAACTCCGCTCCAACGCTTTACGAAAATCTACAAGAAGCAACTTCTCTTTCATATAGTCCATGCGCTTCGTCGTTCTTTCTGCACTGGCAATTCCATACTCTATGTTGTCTTTCAAAACCAGCATCTTTTCAATCAATGTGCTGACCCTGATAGCCGTATTCCCACTCCGGCAGTCTGCAAAGACTTCTTTTGTCTGTCCGGCAATCATCTGGATTCCCTTTCCAATTGCAAAATCTGTCTTTGTATTATCCAGACTTTCTGCACCCTGGCAAAATTCTCTCCCGGCATGAAGTACACTTTCCACAATCGATTTCGGCACAAAAGTCGACACATTAGAGAAACAATCCAATTTCTCTTCATGGTATTGGTTTAGATCAATTTCAGTTTTCTTCTCTCTTGCCTGCAATATCAGTGTAAGATTTCCTCCTTCCGTTCCTATTTCGATCCATGCCTTCATCCGGCTTGTGTCCTTTGGAAATTCCAGACATATCTCTTCCATCTTCCAGGTTCTGATTTTTCTTTTAGTACCATCATTCTCCAGGTACAGATTAAGTCTTTTCCCTTCAATTCCTGAATCCAGTGAAATGTCAAGACAGTCTGTTCTCATAGGGATCACATCCTGTTCCTTAATTAGCCAGGTTAATGGAATGCATTCCTTTCCCCATCTGATGGTTTCAATTTCAATTCCAGCCCTCCATGGGAAAAACACAAGCATTGTAATATGCTTTGCCGCAACTTTGGTAAGATTGACTCCCTGAACTGCTGCCCCATCTGCCGCAATCTCAGAAAGTGATTCGTATCCGGCTGCTTTCCGTCCAAGCTCTTTTCTGGATTTATCATCACTTAAATAATAGCATTTCACCCCCGGAGTCATCTCTGGCATTTTCTCTCCGAATGTATATTCCTGTCCTTCCAGTATGTTAAGTTCTTCCATACATCCGGAATAGTCGGTTTTCAGATTCTGTTTCTCCTGATTTGCAATCACATGCACCAGAAATTGCTGGTCATTATTCATCAAATAAGCTTTTGACAGTGCACATGCTTCCACTGCACTCATCGCCCGTAACACATGAAATCCCGCCTTCTCCAGGGCAGTCCTTACATTTTTCTGTATTACAATCTCCGGTACAGAAATTGTAACCACACACTCTTTTATCTGTGCAAATGCAGTTTTTTCAAGCTCTTTTCTCAGCTCTTTCATCAGCACAATACAATCTTGTATCGCACAAGACTCCATTGTAGAACCAACCAGTCCGGTTGCTTCCTGCATGAATGCAATCACCGAATGTAAATTTTTTCCCTGATGCATTTTGGCATGAACAACGGCACGGCTGCCTGTCAGAACCTCTTCCAGCTCATCCAGAATGTAATACGCCGGCATGCTGAGAACTGGTCTGCTCTTTCCATTCATCCAGGTCCGTACATGAATTATCTCTGTATCCACGTAAATACCAAGCACACTGTCAGGAGATATCGTATATTCTGAACGTCTATACTCTTCTGATTTTTTCAGAATCTCATCCGCATATGCGATTCTCCATGCATTTTCTTCTGCTGTAATTTTATTCTCTGACTGTTGCTCCTTATCAATCTGCTGTCCTCTTTGCGTTCCCTGTACGCCTTCCACTTTTGGCAACTTTTCTATTTCTAAAAGAGCTTCTAACATTTCTTTTCCAGAACGATAACGCTTCTCTTTGTCAAAAGAAAGTGCCTTTAACACAACTGCTTTTAGCTGTGTGCTTCCCGCTTTCGGCTCTGGAATCTGTTCTCCTCTCATACGGAGTCCGTAAGCTGTCTGCATATCCTTTACCGAAATCCGGTCTTTTTCAGGAACAAATGGCAGGCGTCCGTCATTCAGCAACCAGTAAAGTACCAGACCAAGGGAATAGGTATCCACACTTTTCCCATACTTCATCTTCTTCGCCACTTCCGGTGCCATATACCAGTCTGTCCCAGCCATGGACGCACTCATGGTCTTCTCCATCGTCCGCGCAATTCCAAAATCGCCCAGCTTGAAATTTCCAAACTCCGACATCATAATGTTGTCCGGCTTGATATCCCGGTGGATGACATCTCTCCGCTCACAGATTTCCAGCGCACGGCAGATATCGATTCCGAGCTGCACAATCCTCAACTCTGAAAATGTTTCCGTTTTCAGGACTTCTTTCAGTGGTTTCAGAAGCTCCATCCGGATATAAAGCGCACATCCCGGCCCGTCCGGATTTGGTACAACCGAAAAATCGTGACAGTTTACAATATTGCTGTGCCCCTTAAATTCCAGCATCAGCTGATATTCCTTTGAAAAATAGTTCTGGATATAGGTATATTTTTCCCGAACCTCTTCTTCGGTCATGCCACTGTTGTAATCATCATCCAGATCAGACTCCTCTTTCGGAATCCGGATAACCTTCATTGCGGCAAGTTCTTCTTCTCCATAGAAATCCCGCTCAATCTCATAGACGGTTCCAAAACCGCCTCCGCCTAACCGGCGCACGATATGCCAGTCTTTCCATGGAATCTGATTTTCATAATTATTCATCGTTTTAGTTTCTCCTGTTTCATTGGAAATCTTTATCGTTCCATTAACTTTCCATTCGCATCATATACTCTAAGTTGTTGTCCTGTTGCACCACTTTCCGTTTTTATATCTTCATATTTTCCATATTCTTTAACATTTCCTTGTGCATCATATGTTGTATAATCAGGAAATTTACCATCTTCCGCTTTTTCATAAATGCGATATTCCAAAACATTTCCTGATTCGTCATACTCCGTATCTTTAACCGGATTATTATCCGAATCATATTCTGAAATACGATAACTTTTTACCTTTCCCGTTCCATCATAATAAGTTATCTTAATCCTGTTTCCATTTTCATCATATTCCATTGTATTGGTTTGAGTAATTTTATCATTTTTATCATAAAATGTTGCCTTAATCTCATTTCCATTTTCATCATATTCTGCTGTATTATATGATTCTAGTTTTCCACTTTCATCATAGGATTCATGTTTAGTCATAGCACCACTTTCATTATTTTCCCATGAACTTTTAATCGTTCCATCTTCTCTATAATAAGTTTCCTTTCTGATAGTCCCGTTTGTATCATGTTTTAATACACTGGCAATATTTCCATTATCATAATACGTTGTATTTGAATCAGCTTCTGTGCTATTATCTGATGTACGATTAGTCGAAGCTTTTTTCGTACTCTTTCCAGATTCCGTCCCTGAAATCAGATGATATCCACCTACAGCAATCCCGCTTACAATAAGAAGCACAAGAATATTCTTCAATCCGCCGGACTTCTTCTTCGCCTTTACCGGCACATCCGCCACTACAGTCGTTCTCTCTTTTTTTTTCTCTTTTTCCTTCTGACGCTGATACGCATCTTTTACGTCTTCCGTTTTCTTCTCTGGTTCATCCTGAAAATTCGATTTTCCCGTCTTCGGCTTTTTCTCTGGCTTTTTTTCGACCGTAACAGGACCGTCTCTCCAGGAATTCCCTCCCGTCTTGCCATCATCAACCAACACTTCTTCCGGTTTGACCGTTCCGCCTGCTGTCTTTCCCGATCTCAGCGTATCCAAATCATCATACATCTCCTGCGCTGATGCATACCGATCCTCCGGGTTATATTCACAGGCTTTCAGCACAATCTTCTTCAGCTTCGCACTTCCATTTTTCGGTGCAGGCAATTTTTCGCCTCTGTATCGTCTTTCCATTGCCTCATTTTTCTGTTCCAAAGTTAGCTGTTCATTCGCTCCGATAAATGGCATTCTCCGATTATTCAGAAGCCAGTAAAGTGTTATTCCCAGAGAATAAATATCCACTGTCTGTCCGTATTTTCCCATATGTACGACTTCCGGAGCCTGATATTCCGGCGTTCCCATTTTCGTAGCATAAGTTGCATGATCCATAATTTTTGATACGCCAAAATCTCCCAGCTTATAATTGCCAAACTGAGAAACCATAATATTTGCAGGCTTGATGTCTCGGTGAATAATATTCTTCTTTTCGCACAAAATCAGCGCACTGGCGATATCTTTTCCGAGTTGAATAATTTCCTCAACAGAAAGCGCTCTCTCCTTCAGCACTTGATTCAGCGGAGTCAGTAATTCCATTCGGATAAATACCTTTCCGCCAATTCCATTTTGATTCCAAACCACAGTAAAATCGTCGCAGCTGACAATATTTGTCTGCCCCTGTAGTGTCCTCATCAGCTTATATTCCTGCACATAATTCTGAATCTCACTTTTGTAAGATTCGATAATGCTTTCTTTATCGTATCCACTTACCTCATATTCTTCGATTTCATCCTCATCTTTCGGACGGGATACGATTTTCAGTGCCGCTTTTTCCTTCTCCTGCATCCCAGAAATCGTTCTCTCAATTTCATAAACCTTTCCATATGCTCCGCCACCGAGATACCTTACAATCTTCCAGTCCGGCCATGGCAGGCGGATATTTTCAAAATTTCCCATATATACACTCTCCCATTTTCCTGTTCAACTTACTTTCTTGAACCTCTTATTTGTTCCACTACATCCGGGTTCAAACGATTCATATACTCAAGCAAATATTTCTTTCGGCATTTTTCATAATATAATCGCCTTGCAAATTCTGGATTTGTCCTAATATATTTATCAATATCTTCGATCTTTTCCTTATTTACTTTCATCCACTCTGAAAAATCTGCCGCACCCATTCTGGATAAAATCCAATAAAGTGCCCCAAAATGTACAAATAATCCAATTATCATAATTAATCCAGATTCTATTGAAACTCCTGCCATAAAAATAGCTATTCCTATTCCCCATGCTATAATTCCACGAATAATTGTCCGTATTACATTTTTTGCAGTCAGCTTTTCCACTTCTATCTTGGAAAGTAATCGTTCTGCTTCTTCCGCACAATTTGAAAAATGTTCTCCATTCCTTGGAACTTCCGGCACATCCACTGCATCCAATGCATCATACAACTCCTGCACAGACGCATAACGATCCTCCGGTTTATACGCACAGGCTTTCAGCACGATCTGCTTCAGCTCCTCGCTTCCGCGCTTTGGCGCAGGTAAATTTTCCATATAACTCATTCCCATAAAGTGCATCGACTGTTGATTCAAAAGCTCATACATCACGATTCCAAGAGCATAAATATCTGCTTTCGGTCCACCTCTATGTTCCGGAGCCCAATATACCGGCCTCGCCATATGATAGCAGATGCGAGGAGCATCAGGATCATTATCACCAAAATCCCCCACTACATAATCTCGCAGTTTCCAGTTTCCTAATCCTCTTTCTGAAAGCATAATGTTTTCAGGCCTAATATCATGATGACTGATTTCCCATGTTTCGCACACAAGCAGTGCTCTGGAAATATCTTTCCCAAGTTCAATAATGTCCTCTATAGAAAGATTTCCCTTCTTTACCACATCCCGCAAAGATTTTTCAATAAGCTCCATCCGGATAAAAATATCTTCGCCAATTCCATTCTCATGTGGAACTACAGCAACCTCATAACAATTGACAATATTTGGATCGTCTTCCAACTGCCTTATCCGTTCATATTTCTGCACATACTTTCGTATCTCGTCTTTATAATGCGCAATGATACGTTTCTCGTCATAACTGCTGAATTTAAACTTTATTTCATATTCACTATTTGGGAGTGAAATGATTTTCAGTGCCGCTTTATTCATCTCATCCCGGATGACAAATGGGCTTTTCTCTCCACATCTTTTTATTTCGTAAACTTTTTCATTTCTCCCTCCACCAAGATCGCGTACAATCTCCCAGTTCGACCATGGTAAGTGAATTTTCTCAAAATCTTTTCTCAAGTCATCCTCACTATGCGCCTTATCCTCCAACACCTCTAATGCCTCATACAACGCCTGCGCAGACAAATAACGATCCTCCGGTCGGTACTCACAGGCTTTCAGCACAATTTGTTTCAGTTTTTCACTTCCATTCTTTGGCGTTGGAATCCTTTCTCCTCTATACCGCCTTTGTGTTGCTTCCTCACACCGTACCAGAGTCAGCCGTTCATCCGCTCCGATAAATGGCATTCTCCGATTGTTCAGCAACCAGTAAAGTGTAATTCCAAGAGAATAGATATCCGCTGTCTGTCCGTATTTTTCCAAATGTACAACTTCTGGTGCTTCAAAACCCGGCATTCTCGTTGCAGCTACGCAGTTTTCTTGATCCCCAATTTTTGACACGCCAAAATCTCCCAACTTGTAATTGCCAACCTGAGAAACCATAATATTTTCTGGTTTGATGTTCATGTGAATGATATTTTTTTGCTCACACAAAACCAGCGCATGGGAAATGTCCTTTCCAAGCTTGATAATCTCCTTTTCGGAAAGACTTCTCACTTTCAGAAGCCGCGGCAGCGAAGTCAAAAGCTCCATCCGGATAAAGATATCTCCACCAACCCCATTTTCATGCGGGACTACAGCAATATCATCACATCTGACGATATTCGATTGTTCCTGCAGTTCTTTCATCAGTCTGTATTCCTGCACATAATTCCGGATTTCTTTTTCGTATGAAGCGATAATTCTTTCCTGAACATAGCTGTTGCTATAATAATCGTCGATCTCACTCTCATCCTTCGGTCTGGACACAATTTTCAGTGCCGCCTTCTCCTGAACTCCGGATACATTTCTTTCTATCTCATAAACCTTTCCATATGCTCCACCACCGAGATACTTTACGATCTTCCAGTCCGGCCATGGCAAACGGATATTTTCAAAATTTCCCATATGTACACTCTCCAATTTTCCTGTCTAAATTGCTTTCTTGAACCTCTGATTTGTTCCACTACATCCGGATTCAAGCGATTTATATACTCAAGTAAATTAATCTTTTTTTTCCGGTTTATAGAACTTGCCATTTTCATCAAATGTATATCCCATTTGTTTTAGAATTTCATTTCTCTTTCTTACCATCTCTTGGATTTGTTCTTCTGATGGTTCATCGACAAATTTTAATTCCATCGTCGGAATTTCTTTTTTTTTCATTCTTATTCTTTTGAAATCTTTGATTCTTATTCTTTTGGAATCTTTGATTGATTTCACTACATCTGGGTTCAAGCGGTTCATATACTCAAGCAAATATTTCTTTCGGCATTTTTTGTAATATAATCGTCTTGCAAATTCTGAATTTGCCTGAATGTATTTATCAAAATCTTTGATCTTTTCTTTATTCGCTTTCATCCACTCTGAAAAATCTGCCGCACCCATTCTGAATAAAAACCAATAAAGAACCCCACAAGGCATAAGTGATCCAATTTCCGCAATAAAATCAATTCTTGCTGAAGCTCCCACTATCACCATAGCAATTGCTATTCCCAAAACTACAATTCCACAAATAATTGTCCGTATTACATTTTTTGCAGTCAGCTTTTCCACTTCTATCTTGGAAAGTAACCATTCTGCCACACCCACTGTATCGCAATCTTCAAAAAATGATACTGTCGGATGCCCATATACTGGATTCGAAGATGATATTGTCGAATATCCAATTCCAATCTTATCCAACGCATCATACATCTCCTGCGCAGACGCATACCGATTCTCTGGTCGATATGCACAGGCTTTTAGCACAATCCGCTTCAGTTCATCACTTCCATTCTTTGGCGTTGGAATCCTTTCTCCGTTATACCGCCTTGTCGTTGCTTCAACTATCCTCCTCGGAGTCAGTTGTTCATCCGCTCCGATAAATGGCATTCTCCGATTGTTCAACAACCAGTAAAGCAAAATTCCAAGTGAATAAATATCCGCTGTATATCCATATTTTTCCATATGTATAATTTCCGGTGCTTCGAAATTCGGCATTCTCGCTGTAGCTACGTAGTTTTCTTGATCCCAAAGTTTTGACACGCCAAAATCTCCCAGCTTATAATTGCCACCCTGAGAAACCATAATATTTGTCGGCTTGATATCCCGGTGAATGATATTTTTGCTCCCGCACAAAACCAGCGCATGGGAAATGTCCTTTCCAAGCTTGATAATTTCCTGCTCCGAAAGACTTCTCTCCTTCAAAAGCCGCGGCAGCGCAGTCAGAAGCTCCATTCGTATAAACACGTCCCCACCGATTCCATTTCCATTGACATGCGGGACTACAACAATGTCATCACATGTGACGATATTCGATTGTTCCTGCTGCTCTTTCATCAGTCTGTATTCCTGCACGTAATTCTGGATTTCACTTTCGTAAAGCGCGATAATATCTGCCTTGGTATAACCGTCGCTATAATACGATTCAATTTCCCATTCATTCTTCGAACGTGACACGATTTTCAGTGCCGCCTTCTCCTGAATCCCGGAAAACGTTCTTTCAATTTCATATACTCTTCCGTATGTTCCACTGCCGAGATACTTTACGATCTTCCAGTCTGGCCATGGCAAAATGATTTCCTCAAAATCTTCCATATGTACATCTCCCATTTCCCTGCTCAAATTACTTTCTTCTGTTCTTTATTTAATTTGAACTTCTTCATTTCTTTCTCCTCTTTCCGGTCAATTTCAGTTACTTATTCCATTGACTTTTGAGTTGCCTGGTCAGTTCTTTCTCCGCCTGTTATTTTTCTTCTTTATAACGCATACTAGAAACAAATACTGCTCCACCGATAAAGAATCCTAAAATCCATACCACAGCTAAAAGCCATATCAAGATTCCCAAAAATGTTCCTTGTGACTCTAAATCCAGTAATTTTGTAATGTCTAAACCAGTAGCTTTATAAAGCAAAAACCACGGAATCAACGAACATCCAAAAGCCATTTCTCCATCCGTAATCCATCTGCAAGCTGCAATTACCGCAGGGTAATTATCATATCCTCTGATTAAATCTATCAGCTCTGATATTCCCATAAATCCAACCATCACCAAAATCATTATGTTGTCATCTGATGCTGTTGTCTCTGTCATAACTTTAGACGCCATCCATACAGCAAGCCCGATAATCAAAATATTCCATACATATCCAAATGCCGTTCTCTTATACTTCGGCTTATTTACTTCCGCAATGACTTCTCCGGTTTCCCCAGCTTTTCCCGGTTGTTTTGGTCCTTTCGGCTGTTTTGGATCTTTCTTGCCTCCTGACCACGGACCTACAGTCTTCGGTTCCTCCTGCTCTCCGCCAGTCGGTTGATCCGGCTTTTTTGTGCTGCCAGGTGAACCAATTGTTCCTCCATCACCGCGCCATGAATTTCCTCCTGTCTGGTCACCGGTACTTTCCAGATCCTCTACAGTCACCGGTTCCATCGAAATCTCATCTGTTCCACTGGTACTTTCCGGATCCTCCACAGGCAACGGATCTGACAAAATCTTCCCATTTTCCAACGCATCCAGTACATCATACATCTCCTGCGCGGACGCATACCGGTTCTCTGGTTGGTATTCACAAGCTTTCAGTACAATCTTCTTCAATTTCGCACTTCCATTTTTCGGTGCAGGTAACTTTTCACCTCTGTAACGTCTGTCCATTGCTTCATTTTTCACTACTAATGTAATCTGCTGGTTTGCATCGATAAATGGCATTCTCCGGTTATTCAGAAGCCAGTAAAGTGTAATTCCAAGGGAATAAATATCAGCGGTCTGTCCATATCTTTCCATATGTACAACCTCCGGTGCCTGATACTCCGGCGTTCCCATTGCCGTTGCAAAGGTCGCATGATCCATGATTTTCGATACGCCAAAATCTCCCAGCTTATAATTGCCAAACTGCGAAACCATAATATTTGCCGGCTTGATATCCCGGTGAATGATATTTTTGCTTTCACACAAAACCAGCGCATGGGAAATATCCTTTCCAAGCTTGATAATCTCCTGCTCAGAAAGACTTCTCTCCCTCAGAATCTGCTGCAACGAGGTCAGAAGTTCCATACGGATAAAGATATCTCCACCGATTCCATCCTCATGCGGAACCATGGTGAAATCATCACAGCTGACAATGTTGGACTCCCCCTGCAGTTCCTTCATCAGCTTATATTCCTGCACATAATTCTGGATCTCGCTTTCGTAAGATGCGATAAGATCTGCCTTGCTGTAACCTTCATTATAATAGGATTCAATTTCATCTTTATTCTTCGGACGGGACACGATTTTCAGCGCCGCCTTCTCCTGAATCCCGGAAATCATTCTTTCAATTTCATATACTCTTCCGTATGTTCCACCGCTGAGATACTTTACGATCTTCCAGTCTGGCCATGGTAAACAGATGTTTTCAAAGTTTTCCATATGTACCTTCTCCCATTTCCCTGTCTAAATTGCTTGTTTTGTTGACCTATTTCTGGTTTTTGCACTTCTCAATCAACTACTAATCTCTACTTCTTTTCCGTATTTCTCCACTCTACACGATATCATTCGTGTGAAATATTACTTAAATAGATCTTTGACCTTTCCAAAGAAACTTTTCTTTTTCTTTTCAACCGTTGTTGGCATGTTTTCACCACTTTTGCCGATTTCCAAATGCAACAATAAATTTCCGTCTTTTGTTTTTCCAAGTCCCTTGATTCTCAGAATTGTCCCGTCTGATACATTCTCTGGGATATGTACCTCTAGCTTCTTTTTCTGTCCGTCTGGAGAATTTACCAATAGCTTTACGGTTTTCCCAATTTCACTTTCTTTTATCTGAATCGTTCTGTGTAAATCCTCATCTTTCTCAGAATCAGTAACTTTCTCAACCCCCGGTTTAATTGCTATATGCAGCAACAAATTTCCAGCACTTGTCTTTCCCTGTCCTTTCAGGCGGATAATCGTTCCATTGGAAACATTTTCCGGCACTTTGATCTCAAATGATTTCTTTCGTCCATCCGGATAATTGACATGAACCGTTGTTTTCTGACCAACCTCAATTTGGGATATCCGGACATTCATATGCAAATCATTATCATTTTCTGTTTTCTTCTCTTCCTGCTGCTTTCCACCAGAATTTCTTACACCAATCGTTTCCGTTTCTATCTCTTCGTAAACATTTTCCTTTTTCTTCTTTTCTTCCGGCTTACCTATGGTTTCACCACCACCCCAGGAATTATCTGCAGTTTCTCCGCCATTCCATCCACCTCTGGTTTCCTCTGTAATCTCGCCATTATCCGAAAATGATGCGATATGATTATTCTTCTGTGTATTCTGTGTATGAGACTTTTCACTTTCATTCTTCGGGACTTCTGGCTCTTCCTCTGCAACTTCCGGCTCTTCCTCTGCCTCCAAAGCATCATACATTTCCTTCGCAGACGCATACCGATCTTCCGGTCGGTATTCACAGGCTTTCAACACAATCTTTTTCAGTTCGTCACTTCCATTCATTGGAGCAGGTAATTTTTCACCTCTGTAACGTCTTTCCATTGCGTCGCTTTTCAGTCCTGGTGTCAGCTTTTTCTCTGCATCAACAAACGGCATCTTCCGATCATTCAGAAGCCAGTAAAGCATAATTCCCAGAGAATAAATATCTGCTGCCTGCCCATATTTTTCCATACGTACAATTTCTGGCGCCTGATACTCCGGCGTTCCCATTGCTGTTGCATACGTTGTATGATCCATAATTTTTGATACACCAAAATCTCCAAGCTTGTAATCTCCAAACTCAGAAACCATAATGTTCGCAGGCTTAATATCACGGTGAATAATATTCTTTCTTTCGCATAAGATCAATGCATTGGAAATATCTTTTCCCAGCTTAATAATTTCCTGTACAGAAAGCGTTTTCTGTCTCAATACCTGTTGCAGAGATGTCAACAATTCCATTCGGATAAACACATCTCCACCGATTCCATTTTCATGCGGAACAACTGTAAAATCATCACAACTGACGATATTGGTCTGCCCCTGCAGTTTTTTCATCAGCGTATATTCCTGCACATAATTCTGAATCTCTTTCTCATAAGATGCTGCGATACTTGCTTTGTCGTAGCCTTCATCATAATAAGTTTCGATTTCAATGTCATCTTTCGGTCTGGATACGATTTTCACTGCCGCTTTTTCCTGCACACCTGAAATATTTCTTTCTATTTGATAAACTTCTCCATATGCTCCACTGCCGAGACGCTTTACGATTTTCCAATCTGACCACGGTAAACAGATTTTTTCTAAATCTTCCATATGCCCCTCTCCTGTTTTCGTTTTACTTGCTATTGTTACTCATAGTCATAACACCTATCATTGATCCATTCTTTTCCTACAACATAACATATAGAACAGAATTTAGAACTCAAAAGAAATACAATTATCAGTACAAAGATGTTTAACTGTACAAATGTGTTTACATCACCAATAATATTCAGAACTGCCACCGTCAGCCTTATCCCTATTAAACAAGCTGCAATTCCATCCAGTTCCTCATCTCTTTGGAGAGCATCTTTTTTTGCATCAAACAATAAAAAACTTATTTTTGATAACACTATAGTAAAAGGAATTGTTACAATTATTATAGTAATTAACGTATTATATATAACCGTATTAACCGTATAGTTGGAATTGCCGGCAGCAAAAATGTCTAACACAAAGCCTGCTAGTCCTTCTTTATTCCACAATTCATATATTAAAAAGCAGGAAAATCCTATAACCAAGACACTCCATATATATCCGAACTTCGTCTTTGTTACCTTTTTCGGTTTGTTTTCCGCCGTTACTTCCTTCTTCTCCTCTGCTTTTTTCTCCTGTTTCTGATATGCTTTCTTCACACCAATGGTTTTAGGCTCTTCCTGAACCTCTTTCTGTTTCTTTTCCGTATTTCCTTTTAGCTTACCAATGGTTCTACCAATGGTTCCACCGCCACCCCAGGAATTCCTCGCAGTCTGTCCACCGCTAAAGCCACCCTCAGTTTTTCCTACGGTCTTGCCACTTTCCATCCATTCATCCCCAGAAGATGGTTCTGCCTGATATCCAGATACTGTATTCTTTGTATAAGACTTTCCACTTCCAATCTCCTCCAGCGCATCATACATTTCCTGCGCCGTCAGATACCGGTCTTTCGGCTTGTATTCGCACGCCTTTAACACAATTTTCTTCAGTTCATCGCTTCCGTTTTTGGGTGCCGGGATCTTTTCTCCTTGATATCTTCTTATTGCTGCCTGATTAACATTTACTAATGTCACCTTTTCATCTGCACCAATAAACGGCATTCTCCGATTATTCAAAAGCCAGTACATTACGATTCCGAGGGAATAAATGTCGACTTCTTTTCCGTATTTCTCTATATGAAGTACTTCCGGCGCCATATATCCTTCCGTTCCGGTCATAGTCGCACCGGTCGTATGGCTCATAACCTTTGATACACCAAAATCTCCAAGTTTATAATCACCAAATTTGGAAATCATGATATTATCCGGTTTGATATCCCGGTGAATGATATTTCTGCTCTCGCACAGGATCAGAGCTTTGCAGATATCTTTTCCAAGCTTAATGACTTCTTCCTCCGATAAAAGTCGTTCCTTTGTCACTTTCTGCAGAGGTGTCAAAAGCTCCATACGGATATAAATTTTTCCTCCGATTCCATTTGGATTTTTTTCCAGAGCAAAATCATCACAGCTGACAATGTTAGACTGCCCCTGTAATTCTTTCATCAACTTATATTCCTGGATATAATCCTGAAGAATCTCTGTATACTTTGCTACAATACTCTCATGATCATATCCATTCTTATCGTCTTCTTCGATTTCACTTTCATCTTTTGGACGGGATACAATTTTCAGTGCCGCCCTTTCCTGCATGCCAGAAATATTTCTCTCTATCTCATAAACCTTTCCATATGCACCGCCGCCAAGATACTTTACAATCTTCCAATCCGGCCATGGTAAACGGATATTCTCAAAATTCTCCATCTGAATTCGTCCCCTTCTCTCTTTCTCTTTTGCTAATCTGCTCTGTCCGGGCTCCAGCTGTCCTGCAGCGTTCCGTCTGCCCGGTAGATACTCGTTTTCAAAAGGCTTCCTTCTTCGTCATATTCGCACTCACTGTAGCTTCCCATCTGTCCATCCGGAGTATGTCTCTACATTTCCATCTGAATCGTATTTCACCTTCGCCTCCAGATTGCCATTCTCACGATACATTGGTTCAAATTTTGCTTTTTCATTGGCATCACACTGATATGTGATGCCAATGAAAACTATGATTACAATTGTTACTTATTCAATATCCGGAAAATCTGTTGTCATAGATTACTTTTTTGTTCTTTTAAAAGAACAAAGATTAAATATACAACACGTCCTAAGAAATAGAGGAAAATCATTCCGACTATAATAGTTCCAATAATGTCTGACATATCTGATTCTTTTCCAAGACTATGCAAATATATTTCTTCACAAGTCATTGCAATTGCACTAATAATTGCATGAATTTGCAAAATTGGCCCTATTATCTTGATGCTTTTCGATGCATTCCACATTTTTACAAGCGCAATTGCCAGAAGCAGTCCAATACATACAAAAACAGACATTCCAACCTCATAAATACTTTTTCTATACAGAAATTCTTGTCTGGAGTTTCTATATTCTGAATGAAGTCTCATAACATTGCCTATACTAGTCATAAATCCAAACCCAAAAATTAAAACCGCTATCACACCATAAACTTTTACCAAAAAATCTGGATTATTGGCTTTCTTTTTCCCTTTTTCCTCAGCAACTACCTCCTTTTTCTCTTCTGCCTTCTTTTTCTGTTTTTTATACGCATCCTTTACCCCAACAGTTCCTGGATCTGTCACTTCCGAATGTCCTTTATCTTTGTCCTTATTCTGTCCATTCGATCCGCCCGGCTTCCCAATCGTTCCTCCGTTCTCGACCCAGGAATTCCCCTGAGTCTGACCGCCTCCATTCCGATCACTCTCTGATCCAGACGCTCCATTTCTTCCGACAGTTACACTTCCATTTCCGCCGTCATCCGGATTTTCAGGCTTCTTCACAGGTATCGGATATACAGTCGGCTTTTCATTTCCAAGTGCATCCAATGCATCATACATTTCCTGTGCAGATGCGTAACGGTTCGCCGGATCGTATTCACAGGCTTTCAGCACAATTTCTTTCAGTCTCTTGCTTCCGTTCTTCGGTTTCGGTAACTTTTCTTTCCCTGCATAACGTTTCTCCATCGCTTCGCTTCTTCGTGCCGGTGTTATCTGTTCATCTGCCCCGATAAATGGCATTCTCCGGTTATTTAACAGCCAGTAAAGCGTGATTCCAAGCGAATAAATATCCACAGCCTGTCCATATTTTTCCATATGCTTGATTTCAGGCGCTTCATATTCTGGCGTTCCCATTACCGTTGCATGGGTTTCATGATCCATGATTTTCGATACGCCAAAATCTCCCAGCTTGAAATCTCCAAACTGAGAAACCATAATGTTTACCGGTTTGATATCCCGGTGAATAATATTCTTGCTTTCGCACAGAATCAGCGCACGGGAAATATCTTTTCCAAGCTTTATAATCTCTTCTATGGAAAGCATTCTGTCTTTTAATATCTGCTGAAGTGAAGTCAGAAGCTCCATCCGGATAAAGATATCTCCACCAATTCCATTTTCATGCGGAACCACTGTAAAATCATCACAGCTGACAATATTCGACTGTCCCTGTAATTCTTTCATCAGCCTGTATTCCTGCACATAATCCCGGATTTCATTTTCATACGAAGCGATAATGCTTTCCTGATCATAGCCGTTGGCATAGTAATCGTCGATTTCATTGTCATCCTTTGGTCTGGACACGATTTTCAGTGCCGCCTTCTCCTGAACTCCGGATACATTTCTTTCTATTTCATAAACCTTTCCATATGCTCCGCCGCCAAGATACTTTACAATCTTCCAGTCTGGCCATGGCAGGCGGATTCCCTCATAATTCTCCATATGTATCTCTCCCATTTTCCCCGTTGTAAAATCATTCTCTTATTATTTTGAAGCTTTAATTTCTTCTGCTGCTTCCGGATTTAACTTCTTGATATATTTCAGAAATGTTTTCTTCGGACATT
>OLPV01000408.1_pt1 | contig 37982 bp, 40 predicted proteins | sample 1671961 | NCBI WGS metagenome assembly OLPV01 (sample SAMEA3136630, study PRJEB25190) | human gut metagenome | biome: human gut; feature: human-associated habitat; material: faeces | place: Austria | collected 2013 | reverse complement strand
CTGAAATATTGAATTTTCAAGGTGCGAATCCCATTTTAGGTATGGGAAGTCTTAGGTGATAACTAATTAAGAGCCGGAAAACTTGGAAAATCCAAGGTTCCGACTCTTTTGTTTAATTTATTTTCTTCTGTAGATCGCAGATTTTTATCGGATAAAGTGTGTTGCTACTCTTTCTTCTTTCTCCGGAAGGCCGAACTTTTCTTTGCCAAGCGCGATGCTCTTCATCAGGAAAGTCATGTTTGCAGCAAGTGTGCGCATGGTCTGTTTTCCTTCTTCATCCTGCTCTGCTTCTCCTGGAGTTCTTCCGTGAATGCTGTTCCAGTACTGGCTGGATGCAATCGGCATGCCGGAAATGGTAAAATATTTATTGAGTTCATCAAAAGTCGCTGAACATCCACCTCGTCTTGCACAGGCAATGCTTGCGCCGACTTTCATGGTCTTGTCAAAGTGACTGCTGTAAAACAGACGGTCAAGACAGGCGATCAGGGTTGCATTTGCAGATGCATAATAAACCGGGCTGGCGATCACAAGGCCGTCGGCCTCTTCAAATTTCGGTGCAAGTTCATTCACCACATCGTCAAACACGCATTTGCCTTTTTCATAGCAGGAATTGCACGCCACACAGCCACGGATGGCTTTGTTGCCTACTGTAACGATTTCTGTTTCTACACCATTTTCTGTAAAAACTTTTTCCATTTCTCTGAGTGCGATGGAGGTATTTCCATTCGCCTTCGGGCTTCCGTTGATCATAAGTACTTTCATAATGCCGTTTCTCCTTTTCCTTTATTAACATCCAAACAATTTTGCAGTCTTCTCCATCCGCTCCGCGATCGGAACACCGAATGGACAGCGGGATTCGCAGGCGTGACAGGCAATGCATTCGGAAGCTTTGTGTTCCAGCAGCTCGTAATGGGACTGAACAGTTGCCGGAACTTCCGGCTGCATGGTCGCGAGGTCATAAAATTTGTTAATCATTGCAATATCCAGATTGGAAACACATGGTTTGCAGTGGCCGCAGTATGTACATTCTCCACGATAAGAATGGAACGGTGCATTTGCGATCACAGATGCGTAGTCTTTTTCTTCTTCGGTTGCAGTTTCATATGCAGCTGCCTGGTCTACCTGCTCTTTTGTGTCATAGCCGCACATGATAGAACAGACTGCCGGTCTGGTCAGGGCATAATGGATACACTGCACCGGTGTCAGACTTACTCCAAACGGGGAGTGCTTTTCGTCAAACAGTCTGCCTCCCGCAAAACCTTTCATGACAGTGATTCCTACGTCATTCTGCTCGCAGACTTTGTACAGACGTGCACGGTCCGGATCGATTCCTTTGAGGCTTGTGTCAAATTCCTCTGCAAACATCGTATCAATATTTTCGCTCGCCGGAAGCATGTCAAACGCCGGATTGATGCTGAAAAGGATCATCTCTACATAACCGGATTCTGCTGCTTTGACTGCAACCTTCGGGTTGTGGGAGCTCATACCAATATGACGGATCACACCACTGTTTTTTAATTCCATCACATACTTGAGATAATCAGAATGCTGAATCTGTTCCCACTCTTCTTCGGAATCCACATAGTGGATCATCCCAAGATCAATATAATCTGTCTGCAGACGCTTTAATAAATCCTCAAACGCCGGACGTACATACTTCATATCTCTGGTACGGAAATACTGCTCGTCCTTCCATGTAGAACCAATATGTCCCTGGATAAACCACTGGTCACGGTTTTCTTTGATTCCCTCACCAATGATGTTTCTCGATTTCGGATCTGCCATCCAGCAGTCCAGGATGTTGATTCCTTTCGAAGACGCATAACGGATCAGCTCAATGCTCTCCTCCTCAGGATGCCGCTCCAGCCATTCACCACCAAATCCAACTTCACTTATCATAAGACCGGTTTTGCCTAATCTGCGTGTTTTCATGATTTTCCCTCCATTAATCTTTGTCATATTCCTCATATACATATGCAAAGTATTATAACATCAATGTCATTTAGTTAAGGTACTTTCCAGTGGCTTCATCAATATGAAGCCGCTGGTTTTTTATGTTGCCAAATTAAAAAATTGTTACATAGCAAGTACGTCTGAGCTCATAATACTAAAATTCATCTCATTTCCTGTTATCTCTCTTCCCATATATCCCTCAATAAAGTCAAAGTATCCATCTGAACCTGAGTGTTTTTCCCATGTATCAATGGATTCCTTTATCCTTAACAGGCACATTACCGGAAATTTATAGTATTCTTTCACTTGTTCCAGTGACAGCATATCCACCTGGAATTGTTCTTTTAACAGTTCCATTATCTCTTTATTCGTATAAGGATCAAATGCCATAAGCAATGCCTTTTCAAGCCTTTCATTTTCTTTATTTCTAAAACTGTCTGTATCATATTTTTCACCACTGCAGTTCCCTTTTACATCAAATAATGCCAGTGCAATAGCCTCCCTTAATCTACGGCTGTTTGATTCCGGAAATTCACGGTGTATTTTTAATACATTTCCTTCCATTGGCAACAGCAGCATGGCGTATGTTTCTTCTTCGCCTTTTCTGATCTTCCCAAATTCCCTCTCCATCTGTGAATAAATTTTTTCAAACTGATATAACTGCATGATCATTTCCCTTTCCATTTTTCTATATATTTTTTCAAAAAAAGCTTGACAGATCAGCCAATATATGTTGCGCGAGCCTTGATTATAAATATATTTCAAGGAGGTGCCTCATGGCCCATATTTTCTTATCACAATTAAAAACTGCTCTCAATAACTGCCTTGACGAACTGGAGCAGATCCATTTTTTATTCTCCAGGAATCCAGAAACCGATTTTACCAGAAAGCGTAAACTTACTTTTAAAGAATATATACAGTTTATGCTTCTGATGCAGGGCAAAGCGGTTTCAAATGAAATCCTGGATTTCTTCGGTCATTCCCTATCTGCACCATCAAAATCAGCATTTACACAGCAACGTTACAAGCTTCTTCCTGAAGGATGGGATTTCCTGTTCCATTCCTTTGTAACACAGTGCAGATCCCTGTCAGATAACCTGTATTGCGGCTACCGCCTTCTGTCCTGCGACGGCTCCGATGCGAACATAGCCAGAAACCCGTCTGATGAAAGGACTTTTATCCATGAAGGCGAAAAAGGCTACAATGCGGTTCATATCAATGCGCTCTACGATATCATAAATAATGTCTACTGTGACTTCCACGTCCAGGGGAAGAAAAAACTCCATGAGCGCGCAGCACTGAACCTCATGGTTGACCGTTATTCAGACCCTGTTCCTTCCATCCTGATGGCAGATCGTGGTTATGAAAGTTTCAACACATTTGCACATCTTACCCGGAAAAACATGAAATTTGTCATCCGTATGAAAGATATCCATAGCAATGGGATCCTTTCCGCCTATGATCTGCCGGATGACGAGTTTGATACCCACATAAAAACAACCCTCACCAGACGGCACACAAAGGAAACTATTGGAAATCCCAATATTTATACAATTCTCCAGCCTTCCACGGATTTTGACTTTCTGGATGAAAAATGCCGTTATTATGATATCGGTTTCCGTATTGTTCGCATACGGCTTGAAAATGGAAGCTATATTTGTATTGCAACAAATCTCTCAGAAGAGGAATTTTCCCTTACGGAAATAAAAAAGCTTTACAAAATGCGCTGGAGCGAGGAAACAAGTTTCCGTGAGCTTAAATATACAATAGGGCTTGTCAACTGGCACAGCAGCAAATATGATGGGATCCTGCAGGAGATTGCCGCCAGGATGCGGTTATACAATTTCTGTGAGTTGGTCACTGCCCATGCTGTAGTCCAGGCTGCTGAAAATGTCAAACACATTTATAAAATAAATTTCGCCACCGCAGTCAACATATGCAGGGCATATCTGAAAAACGGCGGTGACGAAATTAAGATTATGCTCCTCATACAAAGACATCTGACCCCGGTCAGACCCAACCGTAAATATCCTATCAACCTCCGACCAAAGAGAAATAGGGATTTCATGTATCGAGTAGCTTAAACCTCATCCCTATTATACTTCTTAATGTGGCAGATGTGCAATCTGTCTTTTGGGTATGCCCTGAAATATTTTGGCAGCATATGTGAGTACCTTTTCCATAATGTATCTCACAAGTTTTTTCTATATTTATTCTTAACTAAACAATGCTTCCTATGTTTTTGAAGATGTGATATACTTTATTTCGTTAATCTGAACTTAACTGAATGACATTGATTCTGGAATACCACAGAAAAATCTTTCATCATCGCAACAGAATCGATCGGTGTGATATCTGTTCCGCCCAAAGTGATCTTGCCGCTATCCACATCATAAAAACCTGCTGCCAGATTCGCCACTGTACTCTTACCACCGCCGGATGGTCCGACAAGTGCTGTCACCTGTCCCTGCTTTGCAGTAAAGGAAACATCCCGAAGGACCGGTTTTCCTGGTTCATAAGCAAATCTTACATGTTCAAATGTAATGTCATATCCATTCGTCTGATACTCTTTCTGCTTCTCCTCTTCCCTATAATTCTGGATAGCTTTCAGCCGATTCACCTGCAGATCTACTGCAAACAGTTCTGCCATATTCGCCATTGCACCAGAAAGCGGATCATACAGTCTGGATGCCGCGATCAGAAAAAGGATATACGAAAACAATGTCGTCTGACCATTCAACATCAGCTGGTTTCCCACCACGATAACAGTGGCAAGTCCCAGCCGCAGAAACATCTGTCCTGTCGTGATCAGACTCGCACTCACCATTTCCGAGGAAATCTGTGCTTTCTCTGCACTGTCCATTTTTTCGTCCAGTTTCTTAAGATAGCCTTCTTCCAGATTGCAGGCCTTGATGTCCTGAACCGTTTCCAGACATTCCTGGATTCCGTCTGCCAGGGCCAGTTTTGCATCGATATGTTTCTGTCCCATTTTGCCCTGTAGTTTCCGTGACAAAAGAACAATTGCAAATGCTGCCGGAGCCACCCAGAGCAAAGCCAGCCCCATCCGCCAGTCATAGACCAGAAGTGCGATACATACGATCGCAGTTGATATAATGGAACCCCAGAACTGCGGGACTGTATGGGAAAACGCATGCTCAAAGCCGGAGCAGTCTCCCATGATCGTGTTTGTCAGATCTGAAAGATCATGTTCCTGAAAGAAATGTAACGGCATTGTTCTTAATTTTTCTGCCAGCGTGATCCTGCGGCGTTCACTTTCTTCGTAAGTCCCCATATAGGTAATGGTGTACTGTTTATAGTATATCAAAAAGATCACTGCCAGGATCACGATCCCAAGCACTGTATACAGAAAGGCATTCACTCCCTGCTCTCCATCTCCGAGAAGCGGGGCAAGCAGTGCGTTCAATACGCAGGCAAGAAGTGTAACCGGAAGCATCAGGCTTATGTACGCCAGCACAGAATACAGAATTCCTTTGAACAGATCCTTCGCACCCTGTTCGCTCAGTGCATATTTTTGCTGAAGATATTTCATCATCATTCTGCCTCCTTTCCGACTTTCCACTGGATCGAAGTCTGGTAATCCTTCCACATGGACGCATATTTTCCGTTTTCGGCAAGCAATGTGTCGTGTGTGCCTCTTTCGATGATCTTTCCTTCCTCAAATACCAGGATCAGATCTGCATTCTGGATCGTAGACAGGCGGTGTGCGATCATGAGAACGGTCTTTCCTTTTGTCAGTTCCTCAAAAGCAAGCTGAATCTGATGTTCATTTTCCGCATCTGCAAAAGCTGTCGCCTCGTCCAGAATGATGATCGGCGCATCCTTAAGGATCGCTCTCGCCAGAGCAATACGCTGATTTTCTCCACCAGACAGATAAGTGCCGCCATTTCCGACAACAGAGTCCAGGCCGTCTGGCAGACGGTCGATGATCTCTCTGCACTGTGCTGTTTCCACTGCACGCATAACTTCTTCCCGTGTCGCTCCCGGTTTTGCTGCCCGGATATTTTCAAGAAGCGTGTCTTTGAACAGTTTTGTATTCTGGAACACAAATGCGATCTGATCCATCAGCGTCTGTTTGTCGATTTTTCTTACATCAACGCCGCCTGCCAAAACGCTTCCCTCTGTAACATCATAAAAACGCGGGAGCAGCTTGACAGCAGTTGATTTTCCACTTCCGGATGCTCCGACAAGGGCCACTGTTTTTCCCTGTGGAACCTCAAACGAAATATGCTCCAGTGCTTTTGTTTCTGTTCCCGGATAGCAGAAAGATACATCCTTAAATGCTATGGAAGCGTCTTTTGGCTGCTGTGAATTTGCGGTTTCCGGCAGAGACTGTTCTTTCAGCACTTCTTCAATACGTGTCACTGCACTTTTTGCCGCCATCAGCTGCTCACCCGCAAACATGACACGGTTCATCATCGTTGTACAGATCGGAGTGAACAGACTGTAAAAAAGGAAATCAAGCAGCACATCCTGATAAGAAGCCTGTCCGCTCACGCCTGCTAGGATCATGCATGCCACCGGGATCAGCAGGATAAAAGTACCGTTCAGTGCTACATTAAATCCAGTCAGCGGAATGCGACATTTCAGCGCATATCCCGAAGCGTATTTTTCATATTCTTCGATCGCTGCGTGGAAGTTTTTAAAAGAATACACAGTCTGCTGAAAAACTTTTACTACCGGGATCCCGCGGATATATTCGACTGCTTCTTTGTTCATCGTTTCCAGTGCAGTCATATATCCTTCCATGAAATTTGCGTTATCGCCGCCCATCATCTGCTTCATGCAGCGCACACTGATCACAAGCGGAAGCAGACAGCAGATTCCAAGTCTCCAGTCAAACACAAAGATCAGCACGATCACCGCGATCGGCATGACGACTGCTCCTGTCAGGTCAGGAAGCTGATGTGCCAGGAAGTTTTCGGTCAGCCCTGCATTGTCATCGATCACTTTTCGCAGGCGTCCGCTCGCATTCTGGCTGAAATAGCCAAGCGGCAGTTTCACAATGTGGTGCATGGCTGCTTTTTTCATATTTGTCGCTGTGCGGAATGTTGCCAGATGTGAACAGCAGAGTGCAATAAAATATAACAGAATGGAAAATCCGGCTGCCCACCATGCATACACGCTGCTGTGCGCCGCAAGACGGATATCTCCTGCCGTCAGCGCATTCAGCATATCGCGGACGACAAACCAGATACAGACGAACGGAACCATTGACAGTACCGTGCTGAGTCCTGCAAGGATCATGCCGAGAACGGTAAGCCAGTGACGGTTTCCTGCATACTGGAACATTCTGGATATTTCAGAGTCCTTTTTCATAAAAAATATCCTCCTGTCATCATAATCGGCAGAAATCAGATACTTCTCCAATTCCTGCCGGACTTTTTTGTGTATAGAACTGTTTTTTTTACTGCTCTGACAGGTTCTCTGTGCAGAAAAGCCTGATACAGTTTTCAACCATTTCCTGGTCATGATCTGTAGAAATGCCGGAGCCAAGCCAGTAAGCATAAGCACCTGCATCATACTGACCAAGTGCGTCCAGATCACTGCCGTATCGTAATTCAATATGATAGGTTGTATCATTGGTGTCCGGTGCAATACAGAAATATGTAAATTCTCCGGAGTCTGTATCATCACTCTCAAATTCATACAGACCACGGATCTCTTCCATGCCTATATAATGATAAGTATGGGAAAACAGCTCTTTCTTGTCTGCATCATATTCTTTGATCGTGGAAGTATCACCGTCAAACTCCAGGGTATCCACATCCTGTGTAAACTCACAATCATACACGCCGTTACCGTCTGCATATTCTTTTACTGCTTCTTCTCCGTAGATCTTACCGGAAACCATGGAAGCCAGTTTCTCGTATGCTCCTTCTGCATTTTCCTCTCCGACCAGTTCCTTGCAGTCGTCAAGCCAGAGCTGTTTGTACTGGTCATCAAGAATCACCGGCCAGAGTTCCTGGTAGGTTCCTGTCAGATCTTTCATAAGCTGTTCGGCATCTGCCTCATTATCGGCAGTCTCGTCTGTTGTTTCTGCAGTGCTGTCTGCCGCCTCTGTAGCTGTGGCATCATCCGATGCAAAAGTTGTTACATTTCCATATCCTGCCAGCATGGAAACTGCAAGGGCAGATGCAAATAATGTACTGAGAAATTTTTTCCGTTTCATCATAAATCCTCCTGAAATAAAAAGTGCTGCAGTTAGTATTTTCTAACCGCAACACGCATTCTAAAGGATAAAATATGAAATTACAATTACCGAACAGGCTTTTTTCTATCCATTCGGACGCGAATGTTTTTACTGAGAAAAAAATATCAGAACAGTCAGGATCACACCTGACTGTTCTGACATTTTTCTGATTCATTTACTGCGCCGGAACAACGGATATTTTAATCTCTTTCTCATTTTCACTGAGATCAAAGGTACCTCCATCCTGTACCAGAACATGGACTTCATACAGGACATCTTCTGACAGGCTATCCGGAATCTCACCACTCTCCGTCTGGATATGCCACAGATCTTTTGGCACTTCCTTGAGAGTTCCGTCAGCATCATAACCATAAAGTTTCAGTGCATCTGCACTTCCTGACAGGTCCTTCATTCGCAAAGCCACTGTCGTATTAGGATGTACATTTTCCACAGTTACGGTACTCAGCCAGCCGCTCACACTGCCCTGACCTCCGTCTGCCTCAAATTTTTCCTGACTGAGCACGTTTCGCATTGCCTGATCCAGATCTACTTTGCGGTAAGGCATTTCCGGCAGGTAAACGAATCTGTCCTGAAGTCGTAACAGCTCCAGATATCCGGTTGGGCAATAGAGCGCGTTTCCGCTGTTTCCCGCATACATGCCAATTGCCATATTATTGTATCCCGGCTTGCTGGAGACATCCATTGCAAACACGGTTTCTCCTGTCTCGAAATCCAGCATGATGTACTGCCACATTCCTGTTTCCAGATTCTGAACATAACCATAAATATAGCCTGTAGCTGTAGAAAGTTTCATCATGGATGTATCTGACAGATCACTTCGACACCAGATACTCTTCATCTCATAACCATTGTCTGTCTTTATGGTATCTACTCGCTCCACACCAGGCATGATCATTTTGTTTCCCTGACTCAGCCAGTTTACATCGTAAATATTTGCGTAGCTCTGAATGGAAGAATCACTGTCCTCTTTTCCAAGATCTGCGCTTCCCGCACCAAACCAGTTGCATACGATAGTGCTGACAGTTCCTTCTCCGTTGTCGTACACGATTGCAGAATTTTCCACAGATATCTGGGTATCCTCCGGAAGTTCATCGATCACCGGAAGACTTGCAACAGTTTCTCCTGTCTTCATATCAACCGCAAGAAGATTCACCGGATTCTGGTTGTCTGTAAACATGACCAGATCATCTGTCAGCGACGGAGAACAGCCGCTGCCCCATGCAAGACCACCCCCTGTAGTGGCATCCCCTTCCTTGCTCTCCTTGGCACCAACGCTCTCATAAGGAGTTTCCCAGACTTTCTGTACTCCATTGTCGGCCCTGAACAGATAGCAGTTCAGATTCGTCAGGATCACCGCGCCGTCTTTAGAGGATGCAATGCCATTTTCTGCGCCTTCTCCCGGAGTCAGTTCATATACGAACACAGAATCTGTCAGATCTGCTTCCTCTCCGTTGAGGATCGCATCAATGACATTGCGGGAAATATAACCGACTGCGCCCTGCTGCTTCCGGTCAGGATAAATACGAAATCCTCCGGTAGCAAACCATAAGTTTCCATCATAGTCAAACACTACAGACAGAAGATTCTGATCCAGTGTTTTTCCAAGGACTTTTTCTGCAGCTGCTTTAATGTCAATATCCAGGACTTTTTCAAATTCCGGCAGTACATTTCCGTTTTCATCGGTCGTCTTGAGCATCAGCACATGATTGTTGCTGGTAGGGCACACGATCCGATTGCTCTCATCCACAAAGGAATAGGAACTCTGGATCACATAGCCGCCTCCATCATGCTCTTTTGGAGAAAAATATCCCTCTGTCTGAGTCTCATCTGCATTGATATCGCGTATCGCAAGACCGCCAAGAAGCGGAACCACCGCATGTCCATAAGAATCAAAAAAGATTGCCGGGGATGCATTTGCGTTTACTTTCTCATACGAAACATTGATCTCTGAATAAATATCAACCGGCAGTACCTCGTCAGTGCTGTCTGTGTTGTAGCAGTCATGATGGATATTAGCATCGCTTTTTGCCATATAAGGATTCTCAGCAACCACCTTAGGGGAAAGTGCTTTTATCGGAAGCTGAGATGTTTCTTCTGTTTCAGCCGCTGTCCGGATTTCTTCCGTCTGCATTTCTTCTGCGTGAAGAATGTTTACTGTAAAGTCAGAAGTAACCATAAGCATAGCTGCAAGCATCGCAAGTATTATCGTTCTTTTTTTCATTCTCATTGTCCTCCTGGTAAAAAACTTGTTGACTTCATTATAAAAAAATCCTGTTGCTTTACAATACAGTTGGCACAAAACGGGGAAAAATAGCACGAATTGTCAATTCATCAATGCATATCGTATATTATGTGCTATACTGTTTTCAGACAGACAGGAGGAAACACTTATGAGAATTGCGATTGTAGATGATATTGCCAGTGAGCGGACGCTTCTGCATGCCCGGCTGCAACAGCAGCTTGTGAAACGTGGTGTCCATGCTGACCTGGCAGAATTTGAAAATGGAGAATTCTTTCTGAAAGCCGCAAAAGAACGGTCTTTTGCAGTCTTGTTTCTGGATATTTACATGGACGGGGCAAACGGTGTCGAGATTGCCAGAGAACTTCGGAAATCTGATCCGGACTGTCTTCTGATCTTTACCACCACATCCACAGACCACGCAGTAGAGGGCTTCAAGGTCCGTGCCCTGCATTATCTTGTAAAACCTTATAGTGAAAAAGAGATTTCCGATCTGATCGATGAGATTCTTTCCCGCATTCCATCTTCCGGAAAGTACATAGATATAAAGGTAAACGGAAGCAACATACGGGTTCCTTTCCGCAGTATCGTATATGCGGAACATTTTTCCCATATGATCCATGTTCACACATCAAAAACCGGAGAACTTGTTACCAGACAGGCCTTTGAAGCTTTTAACGCTCTTCTCAAAATGGATCCGCGGTTTTATCAGTGTAACAGGGGAATTGTGATAAACCTGGAACATGCTGTTGATTTTGACGGGACGGTGTTTGTGATGGATAATGGAAATCAGATTCCAGTCAGCCAGAAACTGGTCAAGAACGCCAGAGAGACTTTTATGGAGTTTCTTTTTCAGAAAGGACACTGAGAATGGACATGATATTGAGACCGATTCTTGAACTTACGGTGATCATCCCAGGCATACTTCTTGCATATCTGCCTGTAAAAACTTATCTGAGACAGCAGCCGGGCAGACTGGCGGCATGGCTGCTTCCTCTGCTTGCAGGGATCTGTATCCTTGGAGGCGTGTTGTGTTATACCCTGCGTATTTCTACGCTTCCGGTTCTGTTTGTCCTGCTGCCTTTTGTTATGATGATCTACCACAAAACACTTCGCATCACCATCTGGAAATCGAGCAGTATTTTCCTGGCAGTATGTGCAGTATTTGCATGCGTCAACAGTCTGTCAAGAGCTGTGAATGCTATTCTTACAGCAGGGCTTAACCTCACGGAAAATGAATTATGGTTTCAGGTCGGAGCTGGAGTTTTTTATAATGGGATCTGCCTGTTTTTCCTTCTGGCAGCCTGGTATCCGGCGTCCCATGCTGCGCGGGCCATGGTGACAGATGAAAATTTCGCACAGACCTGGTACATCTTCTGGATCCTGCCTCTGATCTTCATTGCCCTGAATCTGTTCATGGTGCCAACCTATCGAAATACGCTGTATACCGGTCGGATCCTGCAGGGATATATCGTGATCAGTCTGGTACTGCTGTTGATCCTGATTCTTTTTTATGCCATGTTCCTGATGATGGCAGACAGCCTGAACAAAAATGCACGGCTCGTGCAGGCGAATTATTTTCTCTCTCTTCAGCGGACAAGATACGAAAACCTCTGCACTGCTATTGAAGAGGCACGACAGGCACGGCACGATATGCGCCACCATTTTGTCCAGCTGTCCTCTCTTGCAGAAAGTGGTGATCTTGAAAAAATAAAAGCCTATCTTTCCAGAGCCGCTGGCAAAATACCGGACCAGAGTCTGCATTTTTGTGAAAATCCGGCGGCTGACAGCGTGCTCGGCTATTATTCTGCACTTGCAAAGCGGGAAAATATTCCTTTCCAGGTCAGAGCAGACCTGCCTGCACATATTGCCATAGACGAGATCGACATGTGTCTTGTTCTCTCCAACCTCCTGGAAAATGCCATCCAGGCAAGCCAGAAAACAGAGGCTTCCAGAAGAGAGATCAACGTGACCGCTTATCTTCACTATAACCGTCTTCTTCTGATCCAGATAGAAAATACCTTTGACGGTAAAATAGAGAAGAAAAATGATATTTTTCAATCTTCCAAACGACCAGGCAATGGGATCGGAATCCAGTCGGTACGTCACATTGCCGAGAAAACTGGTGGCACTGGCAGTTTCTCCTTCGAAAATGGAGTCTTTACGGCAAAGGTCATGCTGCGTTTGAACGAGTGTGGCAAAAATGCCGGTTAAATCCGGTTTTTGCCTTCTTTCCCATCAGGTATGGTCTTTTTTCGCCAGGCGGTCGGAGGCATGCCATACTCCGCACAAAAAGCTGAAGTAAATTTATTCGGGTTGAGGTAGCCAACCTGTGCGGTAATCTCTCCAACGTTAAGCTGGCTTTCTTTGAGAAGCCGCTCAGCTACCTGCAGCCTGTAAAGTTTCATGTAGGAATAGACAGAATCGCCGTATACGCCCCTGAAACATTTCTTCATAACAGTCGGTGAGATTTCAAACCGCTCTGCCAGATAATCAATTGTATAATGTTCATTAAAATGCTCCACAAGAAATGTATGGATCTGCTTGATCACCGCGATCTGCGCTTCTGAAAAGTGCACCCGGTCTGCCTTATTTTCCTCAGGGTTCAGACCGGTCAGCACAAGCAGGATTTCCAACACTTTGACCCGGATATAACCGTAGCGCAGTTTCTCCGGGACGTGGTAGAGCTCCGAAAAGGTAAGTACCTCCATAAATTTATTTGTTACTGTGCACGGTTATATTCATTTCTCCGTGATCTTCCATTCCGCAACTGCATTTCTCACGCGGCGGTCAATGTCCATACGTGCCCTGCGGCATTCTTTTGGATATTTTTTTGCTGACTGGAATGCCAGTTTCATAAAGATCCCGGAACCTATCGGCAGCATCGTCTTTAACATGCTCTCTGGAAAAACGAAATGCGTTCCATATTTGTAGATTACAGACTCCAGTCTGCATGTATGCGGACGTTCCTTGATACGCTGCTTCATGCGACGGATATATTTTGCGGTGTCCCACAGCACATCATCCTCAGCTCCGATCAGAAGCAGTTCCCCATGGATCTTCTCAATCTTGATCATTTCTTCTTCCGTGATCGGGTGCGCGGCTTCGGAATCATCAAACAGTTTTCTTGAATTGAGCATATCTCCTGTGCGCTTTGTTTCCTTGTCTACCACATGCCAGTAGTCCGGATGTTTATAGCAGAACGGCATATACGGAAGCGGCTCTCCTCTGTAAGAAAAAAGCGATTCTCCCTCGATCGGCCATTCCTTGCAGCCATCTTTTTTGCCCTGCATAAATCCCTGCCAGATAAAATCACTCGGTGTAAGGCCGATCGTCAGTGTGATATCCTCAAAATAAGAAGCTGCGGTCAGGGCAAGCGTTCCTGTCGTGGATGCCCCAACAATTCCAATCTTCTGGTTATCGTGTGCTTTCAGCCATTCGATTGCCTTTTCGATACGTTCCAGTGGATAATTATGATGTCCATAATCTTTCTTCGCCGGTGACATCGTCATCACATTCACACCAAGTTTGTGAAGCCATTTTACCGATGTACGCGCCAGATAATCCTCCGGATCATCCCCGATCATGGCGATCATTGCACAGTCTGAGTCTGTTTTGCATTTCCAGTATGCACCATAAAATCCATCTGTGTCCACATCAAAATGAATTTTTTTCATCCTGCATCCCTCCCATTTTCACGCAATTGCTGTGTTAGTTTTATTTAACAAAATTATAGTATTTCTCTGTAGAAAATCCAGTCTTTTTTCTATTTTTATGGGGATTTTATTTTACCTGATCTGCAGGTCTTTCCTGCATAAAATACGCTCGTATCTTATCCAGCCCTTCCGCATCCATCTCATACTGATCTGCGATAGAACCATTTTCAAAATGAATGATATCGGTACAGCAGTCCAGTATCAGCTCCAGGTCATGCGTGATCACATAAACCGTGATTCCGGCATCCCGCACCTGTCGTAAGACTTCCGCAACTTCTCTCATATGCTTACGATCAAGCCCGCTGGTCGGCTCATCAAAAAACAGCACTGAACGTCTGGAAGCAATCGCAGATGCAATGGCCACCCGCTGCTTCTGCCCGCCGGAAAGATGAAAGATATTACGTCCGATCAGTTTTTCCAGGCGCAGATCCTAAATCGTTTCCTGCAGTCGGTCTTTGATCTCCTGCTTTGGCATTCCAAGATTTTCACACCCAAAAGTAATCTCACTTGTCGTGTCTACATTAAAAAACTGTGATCTCGGATTCTGAAAAACACTTCCAACGATCTTCGCCGTATCGTACAGCGGCTGCTCGGAAACTTTCACTCCGTTTACCCAGGTTTCACCGCTCATTTTTCCCTCATAATAATGCGGGATCAGACCGTTGATCAGTCGTGTGAGCGTTGTTTTGCCACAGCCACTCTCCCCGCAGAGCACGACAACCTGGCCGTCTTCTATGGTCAGATCAATGTCCTGAATTCCCGCAGAATGTTCATTATTTTCCCCGTAGGTAAATGTCACATGATCCATTTTTATCATACTATCTGCCTCCTAGAAAACAATATATTTCTGCAGAAAAAATACCACAAAACATGCCAAACAAAGCACGATCGCAATGATATCCTGCACATGGAATCCAATCTCACAGACATTGGTCTGTCTGACCGGTGCGCCAAGTCCCCTTGTCAGTGCTGCCGCAGAAAGTTCATCGCCAATCTTTACAACAGAAACCATCAGTGGTATCAGCCGATATTCGATCATCAGGAACGGATTTTCGCCGTTCCAGGCATCTGGAAAAGAAATGACCAGGGAATCATGCTCCCTGGTCTGCTGTTAGATCCCATATTTCTTCAGATCGACTTTGCCATTGATCACCTCTACCCCGTCTTCTTCAAGAAGCTTCGCCTGTGTCCTTTCTCCGCCAAATGCAAATGCTCCTGCCAGTTCTCCCTTCGCATTTACTACGCGAAAACACGGGATATGCTCCGGATCCGGATTTTTGTGCAGGGCATTTCCAACTGCTCTTGACATCTTCGCATTGCCTGCCATCTCTGCCACTTTTCCGTACGTTGCCACATGCCCCTTGGGGATTCTCTTGACCGCCTCGTAGATTCGTTTTGTCGGGCTGTCTGTGATGATATCATAGCTTTCGGCGATCATTCTTCTGATGTCTTTATCCGGTATGCTGCCATCCAGAATGATCGTGTTCCAGTGCTCTTTGTTCTGATGATGACCTGCGATCACGGCATCATACGCAGACCGCCAGAAGTCACGCCACTCCGGATTTACCTTTACATTGAGATTGATATATCCGTCTTTTTCATAGATCCAGAGGAAGGCTTTCTTACTTCCCTTCACCCTCACCAGCTGCCAGTTTGGATCTTTGAACGGGCGTTCTTCATATACATTTTTAAAGGATAGTCCAAATTTCAATGCCTCTTCGCGTGTTTTCATAGATGCTCCTTCTCTACTCTGCTTTCGTTTTTACTCTGCTGCATTACCCATGCAAACGCCCTTGCAGTTCTCGTCATCGGTTCTTTAAAATGCCCGCCCTGGTTCCATTCAAGCGTGCAGTTTATTCCTTCTGCTTTTAGCCATGCATACCCTTCTCTGATGCAGTCTCCTACTTTTGCCATAACAGGATTTCGGCTCTTTTCTTCTTTATTTCCAAGGCTTAAATATACATTTTGACTCTTTATCCCTCGCTCATTCATATAATCTGTAAATCCCGGAAACCAGACAGACGGTGATGCTGCCGCGACACCAGAAAATATGGCCGTCTGGCAGACCGCCCATAATGAAAACAGCCCTGAAAGGGAATATCCACCAATATAATAAGTCTTACTTTTATCTGAACATAATCGTAAAACTTCTTCCAAAGTCTGCGCCGCTCCATCACCAAAATCTTCATTTCCAAACGCAGCAGATGCCTTCCATGGGGACAAATCTTTATTCCAATCATCCACTTTCACTGCCAGCAGCTGAAAGTCCATAGAAGTCAGTTTCCTGATTTCGACAGTCTCATCCTCAATTTCAGATATATCATGATCTCCAACCAGTTGAATCAAAACAATGTCTGCTTCCGCATTTCCATATCTGTAAACGTGCATTATAACGACCTTTCTATCCCCGTAAATGATTTCTTATTATATCATTTTATCCCCAGGAATCCAATTCCTTCTACAGCAATATAGCGCAAAAAAGTGGAACTTCTCCTGCTCATCAGAAGTCGTTCCACTTTTTGAAATTCTTATTATTCTGTTTTCTCATTCACCGCGATCCAGATCTCGCACTGGTAATTCGGATCTGAGACATCCTGTGATGAGTAAACCTCAAACTCCACATTCTCCGCATATTCATACTGTGCGCTCTGCGGGAAAAATTCTGTGACGATCTTATGATAAGTCTCGATAAAAGCATCCGGCATCTTTCCTTTGCTTGTAAAGACCGCATAAGTATTCGCCGGGATCGTCACGATCTCCAGGTCGTCGTCAACTTTTCTTCCATCATACTCGACACCGATCCCATAAGGAAACTGCTTCGCATTAAGCTCAGAGGAAAAACAAATCCCAAGCAAGCCTTTCATCACCGGATTCTCCGGCATGCAGGCGATCAGCCTTCCCATTGTTCCGTCCGCACCGTACTCCTGCCACATTGCGGTAATGTCAGGCGTGGCATTTGCCGACTGCGGTTTATCAACTCTTTTTCTCTTGCAGACAACCTGAAATGCATCTCTTTTTTCAATCAAAAAATGTCTTCCATTTATCACCTGCACGGTATGCATCAAAACACATTCTGATCTGTTCTTCATTGTTCTTTTCGCCTGCAAGTTCAGGAAGTTCGTCCTCTGCAAAATAGTCAAAACCTGTAGTCTCGATATTCTCTTCAAAACCTCCGCCAGTCGCCGCACAGAGCATGAATATCTTGCAGACTCTGTATGCATAGACCGGAAGATTATGCTTTGTTTATTTTTATCCATCTTGTAAGTTCCCTCCTCAATACAAATTGATCTTCGTTTCGACAAGTCTGTCGCCTTCATACTGCAGTTTCACAGAGAAAAAACGTTCTTCGCCCGAAAGAAGCAGATCAAGAAACACTTTATCCCCTTCCCATGCAGGAAGTTCCGATACCCTGGCTTTGTCGATCCAGCAAAGCTCACCCTCATTGCATTCGATCAGTTCACCTGTATATCCGTCCGCTGTAAACACGCACATAAGCTCGGATTCAGATTCACTGTTTATAAACGTTACCAGCCCGCGAAATTTATACGAGGTGAGCGTAAGACCTGTTTCTTCCTTCACTTCACGCACGAGACATTCCTCAGGAGTTTCCTGACTTTCCACATGCCCGCCGACGCCGATCCATTTACCTTCGTTCATGTCATTCTTCTTTTTTACTCTGTGAAGCATCAGATATTTATTATCATTTTCTATGTAACACAACGTAGTTGTCGTCATTCCAGTTTTCCTTTCTTTCATACATTCCTATCTCTAATAACTATAGCATACTCCCAAACCAAAATACACAGACACGCCCCGTTTAATTGACTTTTCTGTGCATTTATGGTAATGTCTGGTTAGTATAACCTAACCGTTTATCAAAAAAATTTCAAGTTTAGGAGGCCTTTTTTATGACACCTGAAAAATATAAACAGCTTTCTATCAAAGAATTCACACAGGCAGCCAAAATTTACGACAGCGGACATGCCGGTATTTATGAAATGTGCAAGGATGATTACCCGCCAATCCTGGCAGAACTGGAAAAGGAGCCTTTCCACGATGTGCTCGACTGCGGCTGTGGAACCGGACCGATGCTTGAATTGCTTCATCAAAAATACCCGGCTAAACATTATGTCGGTCTCGACCTCACTCCTGAAATGATCAAGGTCGCTCAGGCAAAGAAGCTTTCCAACACGGAATTTATCGTAGGCGACAGCGAAAATCTTCCTTTTGCTGAGGATTCTTTTGATGCGGTGATCTGCTCCAACAGCTTCCATCACTATCCGAATCCTCAGGCATTTTTTAACAGTACTTACCGTGTTCTGCGAAAAGGCGGCCGACTCGTTTTACGTGACTATACCTCTTCAGATTTTATCGTCTGGCTGATGAACCATCTGGAAATGCCTCTGGCAAATCTGGCTGGTCATGGCGATGTGAAGATACATAAAGTCACAGAATTCATCGCCATGGCAGAAAAAACCGGCTTCACTGTACTGACTATGGAGAAACAGAAAGGGTTCCGCGCACACCTTGTTGCACGTAAATAACAGTAGATCATCTCATTGAAAAACGCCTGCGGCAGTCAGCTGTACAGGCGTTTTTGCGAATCCATCACTTACTTTTTTCCATAAATGATCCCCATTCCACTGATCATCCATGGTGTTGTTACAAACCCCGGGATAAAGTCGAGTTTCTTTTCCAGATTTCCTATGTAATGTACTTCTGAGATGCCTTCCGCTTTCAGTTCACGGACGAACTGCTCCATATCTCCATACAGTGCTTTCTGGGAAAACATATCCTGAAAGGAAAAAACGCCGCCTTTTTTTACTACCCGGAGTGCTTCTCTTACAACATCCCGTTTGTCTTTTGCTGTGCGTACTTCATGGAATACAAAGTTGCTTACTGCCGCGTCAAAGGTTTCATCTGGAAAATCCAGTTTCGCAGCATCCCCTTTCTGGAAAGATATACGATCTGCAACACCTTCTATCTGTGCGTTTCTTTCACATTGTTCTTTGGCGTAATTCCATTCTGCGCCCCAGTAGTCCATTGCGGTGATCTGTGCTTTTGGAAAAGCTTTGGCACAGCGAACCGTAAGTGCGGCTGCCCCGCATCCAATGTCGAGCAGTCTGCCTTCTCCGTTCCAGTCAAGATGCTCGACCAGGTGTTCATGCACACCCACCATCATATTTCCCTTTCCAAATGCAAATGTCTCATGGCAGATCAGCATGTAGACAGCCATGACAAGTGCCACTACGCCAAGCACGCCTGATACTGCCGTGACCACAGGTTTATCCAGTACTGTCTGTGCGAGCACCGCGATCACGCCCAAAAGAACTGCTGCTCCAAACAACATATAGAGTGCTTTCTCCGGTACCCAGTTTCCGTAGTTTGCTTTTTCGTTCATGATTCTTTCCTCCTCACATTTCAAATCAAATCTGTGTGAGCACATAACAAATCCGAAAAAAATTATGTTTTGCAATAGAAAAAGCCTACCGCATTATTTGCGATAGACTTCTTTTTGTCCGTTCAGATATTTAATTAACGCCATCGTTCCTGCATCCGCATGGATGCCGATCTCTCTTGCAAGCCTTATTCTCTCTTCCACGGTATAATCTCCTTTGATCAGTTCCATGTATCCCTGAAGCCTCATGGAAACAAGAATCCTAATAAGTTCCGCATCGGGACTGCTTCCCATAAATTTGGAAAAATAGCTGGTAAATGCTGATTGCATCTGCATGTCGATCTGGCTCTTAAATCCTTCGTACCGGCTGCCCGCGGATTTCTCCATCAGAATGATTGCCTCTGTCCGATGCGCTGACAGGTATTCCATCATCTGCCGTTCATTGTCATCTGCAGTACCAGGATCGTCCTCTTCTCTCTTTGCAAATACACTGCATATCCTCTGATAATCTGCAATCACAGGCTCCAGGATTGCCGCCAGCAGTGCTTCTTTATTCTCAAAAGAAAAATAAAATGCCCCCGTCGTAACTCCCACCGCCTTACAGATGTCCCGAAGATTCGCCTTGGCATAACCTTTCTCAAGAAACTCTGCTCTGCCGGATCTGATTAATTTTTGTTCGGTTTGTTTTCTGCGCTCATCATTCATAACACTTGTTATGTTAGCACGCGCTAACTGTTTTGTCAACGTTATTATTCTACTTCCACAATTTTCCTTCTTTGTAGTGCTTTCTGCAAAGTGCCACATAGCTTTCATTTGAACCGAGCATGATCTGTGCGCCTTCGCGGACGATTTTGCCATTGGCATATCTGGTGTTGCACTGTGCTCTTCTTCCACACCAGCATACGGTAGGGACTTCTTCTATCACGTCTGCGATCTCCATAAGCCGCCTGGAACCTGGAAAGAGATGGTTCAAAAAGTCGGTGCGAAGCCCATAGCAGAGAACCGGAATATCATAAAAATCCACGATATCCGATAATCTGTCTACTTCTTCCGGCGAAAGAAACTGTGCTTCGTCCACCAGAACTGCTGCTACCCTTTTTTCATGGTAGATATATTCTGAAGTTTCAACATTCCAGCATTTCGAGATCTCCTGCAAAAAATCATCTACATATTCAGCCGGTGCAGACAGCCCTATCCGGGACTTAATCTCATCTTCCCCATCCCGGTTGTCAGTCCTTGGTTTTAATAATACCGCATACTGACCACGTTCTTCGTAGTTATAACGGACCATCAGAATATTGGCAGACTTCGAACTGCCCATTGCTCCGTATCTGAAATATAATTTTGCCATTTTTTAACCTTTCCCCGATTTTCCATACTGAAAAATCCTGCTCTGTATTTTTATTATCGACCAATCTGGTCAGGCCTTATATCTTGCATATATTCGATTATATACGACTACCAGTACCGGAATCCCAATTACACAGCCCACTATGATCAGGTCCAATGCTGCTATAGAATTCCAAATCCCGGCAAATGCCGCCATCCAATAAATAATAGAGTATACGATCCACATAATTCCATTGGCATGATTGTAAGCAGTAATATCTGAAATCTCTGTTTCTTTAACAGTCTTTCCAGACCAGAACCACATAGGCTTTTTCCTGTTCCATGCGTAAATTCCAATTCCTGTGAGTAATGCACTGCATGGGATCATTATGATGTACCAGATCAGATTTTCCATAGAATTTCACCTTTCTCTCGGATTTTTTATCATTCCTCATGCCCTTTCACGAACAGTATAACACAAATAAATGTAGCCTGGTGAACAGATTTTCTATAAAAAGCTAACCATATTTGACTTTATAGACCGAATAGTCTATTCTGTAAATAAATTGTAAAGCACATGCACCTGGAGGCTGATATGATAAACGCTGTTAGTAATTACGAAAAGACGAAACTTTCTATGGCGAATGTTTTCCTGCAATATGACCAGGACACAATGATAGCCAAATTTTCATTAAAACACGATCCGTCCTGGTTGTATCTTTCTTTTGTTAAGCGCATCTATCGTATCAACAGGAAATCAGGAAATGTTCAATGGTCAGAGGATGATTTTAAAACTGTCTGCGAAGCAGATTATAATGAAGCAATGACCATTTATGATGTTTTGTGTTATTCCAAAGATGAATGTCATCTGGCACATAAGTTTGTAAACGTTGGTAGTCTTTCCACTGTCCAAACAGGAAATCTTTCTTCGAATAACGGATTTTTTCAGAATACTGCTGACTTTTTTAATGGAAAAATACCTGAATTACGCAACGCCTGCCTGACACTTTCCGGGAAAGAACTGAAAAAAGGCGATATTGCTTTTGAATTAGAACTTTTTCCTTTTTTGCCAGTTATTATTCGTTTCTGGGAAGCAGACGATGAATTCCCGGCAAACCTTCAAATTCTTGTAGACAGAAATATTTTGGATTATATGCATTATGAGACGCTCATGTTTGCACTCACACATTTATTTCACAGACTGAAGGAGGAAATACACAATGACAAAGGGTGAAGAATCCAGGCAGCGTCTGATCAAATGTGCTGCCAAACTGTTCTGGAAAAACGGCTATTCTGCAACCGGAATCAGCCAGATTCTTCAACAGACAGGACTTCCCAAAGGTTCTTTTTATTTTTACTTCAAAAGCAAAGATGAACTGGCAATTGCGGTGGCAGCCTATTATCAGGGACTTTTACTGGAGCATTTTCAAAACATTGCTCAGGGCAAAAAGTGGGAAAATTTTGTAGAAGACGTATTTGATTTTTTATCAGCAAGAACAACAGGACGGAATTTTGCCGGCTGTCCGTATGCGGTGATGGGCACGGAAACTGCACTCAGCAGGCCAGACATCGCATCTGCATTTATGGACGGCACTGACATACTCCCACCACTTAAATCTTACAGATTTTGAAGTGGGGGCTTCCTGCTCGATTGCCCTTCAGGGCAAAGCTAAAACAGGCTATCCCCGCGGTTCTTTTTTATCTGGTTACAGATTTTTCTATGTGCCGCTACGCACACTTTTTATATATCTTTTTTCCTTCTTTGAGGATATTGACAGCTGCATTCACATCCCGATCCATCCGGTTTCCACATTCACATATGTATGTCCGTTCTGACAAAGCCAGTTCTTTCTTCCTGTTCCCACATACGCTGCATATCTTACTGGATGCAAAATAACGGTCTACTTTTATAAGATATTTCTCACGTTCTTCCAGCTTATATCCAAGCATCGAAAGGAACTGCCCATATCCGTTATCCTGTATCCCTTTTCCAAAGTGCAGACCTCCGGCTATCCCTTTCAGGTTCAGATTTTCCACACATACCGCATCATACTTCTCCGCAAGGTCATGACTGAGCTTATGATGGAAATCTTTCCTCTGGTTCTTTATCCTTTCATCACATAATGCAACCCTTTTCCTCTGTTTCTGATAGTTCCTGCTGCCCTTTTCGCATCTGGAAAGTTTTCTCTGTTCCCGGGCAAGCTTTTTCTCAGCACTCCGGTATCGAACGATGAAGTTTTATTTTTATGGGTGTCATCTTTGGCAGTTTCAGAGACTTTTCCTGCAGGCAGATATTTCCATTTACCATATTCGTTGTATAAGATTTCCGGGAATGTTTTTTTGATTTATAATTTGGAAATCCCACTTTCGGTTCCCGAAAAAATTTCCGGAAGGCTCCTTCCAGGTTCCTCTGCACATTTGCCAGTGCAAGAGAATCATATTCTTTTTCCCGCCGTAGACGCATACTAAAATGTATGATACGTAACCTGGTATGCAAACAATTTTAAATGTCTTACTGTTTTTTCGGATTTTTTCGTGCGTTGTCAGCCCAGTTCCACGCAGCGGTCCTGCACGTCCTGATGATACAGGTGCACCATACCGACTGCATCGTTTTGAATCCCGATCATGCAGATCCCCATCAGCAAAATTCCAAGTATCAAACCTTCTACCAATACCTGTGCTATCATATTTCTTTCCCCCTTTGTGATAATAAATCTTTGGTTAGTCTCTCCTTACTCTCATTTTATCATAAATTTTGTTTCACTCAACTAATAATTTTCCTCAAAATAAAAAAAACAGACAGTGCATAGATTTCTACACACTGCCTGAAATATGACAAGTTTTCTCAACTTTATTTTTGATTTTTCGCACAGATCATTTCCCATGCCTCATCATCAATGTCTTCGTCACGGAACAGTTTTCTTCTGTCGGCTTCAGTGATCTTGCGGATGACGCGGCATGGATTTCCTGCTGCAACGCACCAGTCCGGAATATCCTTTGTGACAACGCTTCCTGCGCCGATCACTACATTGCTTCCGATATGTACGCCAGGGCACACGACGGTATTGCCGCCCAGCCATACATTGTCTCCGATGATAACTTCTTTGCCGTATTCAAAGCCGGAATTTCGGGTGTCAGGATGAACCGGATGTCCTGCTGTATAAATGGCAACATTCGGAGCAAGCTGGCAGTTATCACCCATCTTTACCTTTGCCACATCCAGGATCGTGCAGTTGTAATTTGCAAAAAAGTTCTTTCCAACTTCAATATTAAATCCATAATCACAGTAAAAAGGTGGATTGATCCATGCATGATCGGATTTTCCAAGAAGCTCCTTTACAAGTTTGGCGATTTCGTCGAAATCGGAGCGGTCTACAAAATTCAGCTTCTGTAATATTTTTCTGCACGTTGACTGTTCTGCCAGAAGATCTCCATCTGCAATGTAGGCAAGCTGCATGTCTCTTCTTTTTTTCATGTCCATTATTTCGTACTCTCCTGTTCTTTAATTTCAGATTCTGTATTCGCAGACATTTTATCTGTTGCTACATAATCTTTATTATTTTTTCTGTGCTGCTTTATCTGCTGGTGTCATTGTTCCCGGGAGATTTTTCTTGCCGGTGATTTCTTCCAGTACGATCTTGCCGACCATCAGACGTGCCATCCCTGCACAGCGTTCCAGTGGATATTTCTCCCCCTGTATGCCGATCCTCACGGTATCGCATCTTCGCAGAATATCAAAAATCTCCTGTCTGTCCTGAACTTCTCGGTCTTTGCGTCTCATAGTATATCTCCTTTTATTATGTATTGCTATACTACAATCTCATATCCTGCATTGGCAAGCACTTCATACGGAAAATTCGTGGGGGATTTTTTTAATTATCATGATTCTTTCTTTTCTGGATCATATTTCTTTTAGCTTCGCCAGCCGCCGCAGTGCTTCATCCAGTGTTTCTTTTTCGCGGGCGAAATGCAGACGGATCAAGTTGTTTACGTCTTCTTTGAAGAAACTGGAGCCTGGAACGGCAGCTACTCCGATATTTCGTATCATCCATTCGCAGAATTCCAGATCAGTAAATCCATGGAACTGCGGAAGTTCCAGAAATTCTGTAATATCGATCAGTACAAAATAAGTTCCCTGTGGGATATTATGTTTCAGTCCGATACAGTCCAGTCCGCTGAGAAAATGATTTCTTTTTTCGGTATAAACTTCTAGAAGTTTTTTATAATATTCTTCTGGAAATCTCAGTCCGACAGTGGCTGCCTCCTGGAGTGGTGCGGCTGCCCCTACGGTCAGGAAATCGTGGACTTTTTTGGCTGCTTCGATGACATATTCCGGACCGATCAGGTAGCCCAGCCGCCATCCTGTGATAGAATAAGTCTTTGACAGAGAATTGCAGGTAATTGTATGCTCGTACATGCCTGGAAGGGCTGCCATGCAGACATGTTTGTTCGGTGCATATACCATATGCTCATAAACCTCATCTGTCACAACAAAAGCATCATACTTCACAGCCAGTTCCCCGATTGCCATCAGCTCATCTTCGCGGAAAACTTTTCCGCATGGATTGGACGGATTACAGACAATGATCGCCTTCGCACCATCACGGAATCCCTGCTCTATCAGGTTGATATCAAACTCATATTCCGGCGGAACAAGCGGGATGTAGATTGGATCTGCCCCTGAAAGTATGGCATCTGCGCCATAGTTTTCATAAAACGGCGAAAATACCATTACCTTATCGCCGGGATTGCAGATCGTCATCATGGCACACATCATCGCTTCTGTGCCACCACAGGTAACAACAATCTCTTTGTCTGGATTGATCGTTCTGCGGATCGCTTTTCCCTGTTTTTCCGCCAGTGCTTCTCTGAAATTCTGAGCACCGAAAGTTACGGAATACTGGTGAGGTCCTTTGTATGCAGCCTCTGCCAGTGCATCCATGATCCCCTTCGGCGGATCAAAATCAGGAAAACCCTGTGATAAATTGATTGCTCCATATTCATCGCTGATACGTGTCATCCTTCGAATGACCGAATCCGTAAATGTTCCTACTCTTTTGCTTAATTCAGGCATTTCTTTGTTCCTCCAGTTTCCAGTTTATATATTCGCTGACTGCATTTAATCCTTTTTTCAGAGTTTCTGTATCACAGGCATATCCGATTCTCATACTGTGTGGCTGTTCAAAACAGTCTCCCGGCGTTACAAATGCTCCTGTCTGCCTGTACATTTCTTCACAAAACATATAAGAATCAGCCGAAAGATCGCAATAAACCAGTGCTGTTGTACCTGCCTCTGGCTTTATATAGCTGACATGTTTTTCTTTTCTGACCCATTCATCCAGGAGTGCCAGATTATCTCTCACGATTTTTCTGTTTCTTCCCAGAAGTTTTTCACTGTGTTTTAACGCAAGTGCTGCCACTTTTTCATCAAACATTCCGCAGCTTATGAGATTATAGTCTCTATGGGAAAGACAACTGTGGATCACATCTTTATCATGAGTCGCGATCCATCCAAGGCGCAGACCTGCCAGAGAAAAGACTTTTGACATACTGCTCACAGAGATTCCTTTTTCATAGAGATCTGTAATGGAAACGCACCACTCATCACTCTGTGTAAGGTGTCGATATACTTCATCACAGAGAATATACGCATCCACACTGCGGGCAATCTCTACAATTTCTTTCAGAAGTTCTGTGTCCATCAGTGCCCCGGTTGGATTGTTTGGATTGTTGATACAGATCATCCTGGTTTCCGGTGTCGCCAGCCGTCTGATTTCTTCAATATCCGGAAGATATCCTGTCTCTTTTTTCAGATCAATAATCTGGACATCTGCTCCATAGGATTCCGGAATGGAATATAACTGCTGATAAGTAGGTCTGATACTGATAACTCTGTCTCCCGGTGATATCAGAGAATAAAATACATGATGATTTGCTCCGGTCGCTCCGTGTGTCGGTATAATTTCTTCTGGTTTGATCGTTTTATAAAGTTTACAGATTCCCTTTTTGAATTCAGGATATCCCTCTATATCACCATAAGTCAATCTTTTTTCACAAAAATCTTCCAAAAACTTCTCTTTATTTTCCCCGGTAAGTTCGAACAGTTCGTTCAGAGAAATAGAATCCACACAGGTTTCCGCAATATTATACTTTGCCCCTGTTTCCCATGCATTCATCCACTCTTCTACTGCAAATGGTCTGATCTTCATTATAAAATTCTCCTTTCGTGCCAAAAAGAAAAGGTATCCAGAGTCCTGCCTTATAACATATCTTGCGATATGCCGTACCTACGGCAAAACTCTGAATACCTTCTAATCCCTACCCGGTGGTAAGGGAGGCTGTTCTTATTTATATTTGTTCATACTTTAGCACAGGCTGTGTGGTAAAGCAAGATGTTTTTGTGATTTTTGAGAATCACAAGAACGCTATTTTCCACAAATAAATCCAAAAGCTCCGCACAGTGCCAGCAGGAACAGGATCAGCATTCCTGCGAATGCAATGGCAAACAATTCAACAAACAGTTTGTTCTGCGGATATTTTTTCTCGCTTCCTTCTTCCTGGGCAACTGCTGCCATTACCAGTGCACCGACAGATGAAATCGGGCTGATGCCTGTGATCGTTCCGCCTACAACAACTGCCGCTGTAAGTTCCAGCGCATTAATTCCGAAAGTACCTGCCAGCTGACCATATCCATGGTCACGTCCCTGCGCCGGTGCAAAAATTTGACACTCCCCTCAGCTAAAACAGGGGGGATTCTTGCTTCTACCACTACTGCATTGGTAAATACCTTACGGTACTGCAATGTCTTACACAGTGTCCACAAGCTGGATTATACTGTTCCCGTATGCCCTACGGTGCAGTTTCCTGTCTTTATGCAGACTGCATCTGCAGTCCTTTTTTTAGAATATTGATGCCTGCATTCATATCACGATCATGAACCACGTGACATTTTTGACACTCCCAGATACGAATACGCAGATTTTTTACCAGCGGATTCTGGCAGCCACAGCAACTGCAGGTCTGGCTGCTCGGATACCTAGTACACAGTAAATTAATTAGCTAGACCAATATCTCCCTTTCCAAAGCTATCCATTTTATATTTCCAATGGTGGACTACTGGAACTTCATTCACCTCATCAAAGTATTTGTAGATACGGTCAATAAGTTCCTGTTTTGATGATACTCTGATTCCTTTCAACATCTGACGTGTCATCTTGCCAAAAAAGCCTTCAATCATGTTCAACCATGATCCGTGCTTTGGCGTAAAAATAAATATAAATCGACCTGGCATAGTTGCAAGAAATGCTTTGACCTTTTTACTGGTGTGAACTGTATGGTTATCCAGAATAACTCGGATAATATCTCCTTCCGGATATTTTTCGTTGAGAATCTTAAGGAAGTCAATAAAGTCGTCCGATGTATGTTTATCACGAACTAATGGAACAGCCTCTCCAGTAAGAAGATCAATAGCAGCTAACAGAGAAACCGTACCAAGACGTTTATACTCATAATCACGCTTAATTGTTCCACAGTTTGTGGTTGGATTGAGATCCTTTCCTGTAGTGGCAATGGCCTGAATGCCTGGTTTTTCATCATATGAGTAAGTATGTACGTCATGCTCACCGGCAGGTATGAACAGTTCGCCATTTTCATCAAACAACATTTCAATCTGCTTATAAACGAGAAGAATCTCATGCATCTTTGCTTCAAAGTCTGGATCACGTTTTTCGCAATAATACTGGATACGAAATGGTTTAATTTCAGCTGCATCCAAAATGTTTTTTATGCTTGTTTTGGTAAGCGTTGACAGTCTTGTAAAACCGGCACTTTCAGCTGTTTTATTGATATGTTCCGTCAGCTTTGCATATGTCCACGTTTCTGCTGAGTAGCCAAATTCACCAGGACGCTGGCAGGCAATATTAATGATCCATGTTTTTTCGTCATCAGTTATTTCTGCATTTCTGCCTCTTCCAGGAGCGTCATAAATGGCATTTTCAATGCCACCCTGATTATACTTTTTGAGGCAAAGAAGAACACTGTTGCGGTTCAGGCCGACTTTTTCAGCAATAGAGTCAATAGACTCGCCATCTGCTTTCAGCAGGAGAATTCTTGCTCTGGTAACTGTCTGAGCCTGCAATGTTCTTGTTTTTGTAATGGTTTCCAAGCGTGAGCGATCTTCAAATGAAAGGGTAAGAGGTTTTGCTTTAGCCATGGTATAATTCAAGTTCCCGTACCCCAACAACCTGCACCTTTCTTATTCCTTTTAATACACCTCAAAGCTACCTCTCTTCATTTTCTATTGCTCTGCGAAAAAATGCTCCTTCGCATATGTAAACTGTCGGTTGAACTTTTCTGCTGCCTGGTGGCTGATTTCCAGTTCCGGGTACATCATGTCGAAGGCGTGGATGTTGCTGTGGTAAATGTCCAGTTCTGCGTGGATGTTGTTTTTCTTCAGTTTATGTATGTATCGCACGGCTTCTGCAAAAAACGGCTCTCCATCTCCTACAAACGTGTAGGCCGGCGGCAGACCGGAAAAGTCTGTGCACCTTGCCGGAGCAGCATAGATCGGTACCTTGGTTTTGTCAGTATTTCGCAGATACATTTTCCAGGCGAAATGATTTTTCCGTGTATTCCAGACTTTGCCGTGATTGTCCCGGGATGTTTCCGTATCCCGGTCATCCAGCATTGGATACAATGGCATCTGAAAAGCAATCTTCACATCCCCTGTATCTCTCGCTTTCATGCATACAGCGACACACAGCCCGCCGCCGGCACTTTCTCCACCGACCATGATCTGATCCGTTCTGATTCCCAGCTCATCTGCATGATTTTTCAAATACAAAAGTGCATCATAGCAGTCATCCAGTGCCGCCGGATACGGAGTCTCGAAAGCCATTCTGTAGCCAGGGGAAAAGACCACTGCTCCGTATTTTTTGACAAGATCCACCGCTCTTGACATATGAACCATTTCTTTCATTCCGGCGATATATCCGCCACCATGAATCCACAAAATCCCCGGCGTTTTATCCGTCTTTTTCTTCGGCGAAAGGACAAGTGCCGGAATATTTCTGCCCTCAGAAGGTATCTTGATTTTTCTTACGCAAATATCCCTGTCGGGTTTCATTGATCGCATGTCTGCACTCCTTACCTTATCAGTCTGTCCTGAAACAGTTCCATCTCCTGCCGAATCCAGGTCATGATCACGTCCACGAGGTAGTCCTGCTGCACCTGGCTCAGTTGTTTCCCTGGCTGGATCTTGTGCCATTTCTTAATGCAGCCACGGCAGCATGTCGCTGTTGCATGCTGTGCGATGAATACAGGATGGCCGCGCATTGGGGTCTGTTTTCCATCGTTTGGGATCACTGCCGATGCTTCGCGCTTTGCGATAAAATCGCGCGCATGTTCTTCTATTTTGTCCAGTCCTTTGCTGTTGATATAATCAATGTCCACCTGCTTCAGATGAAATCTGCTTCGAAATGTCGACTTCCCCAGATTTTCAAAAAGCTGTTTGTACCATTCGTCTTTTGTCACTTTTATCACTCCCGAAAACTTTATGTCTAGGTCTGTACAATAAAAAGGACATGGCAAGCTCCACCATGTCCCCATTTGAGTCAAGCGGATATTCGCACTCCGCTTTGCTACTTGCTTATAACCAAATAGCAGTTGATCTGGTTAGATTGCAAGAAGATTCTTGATCGCTTCCATATAGATAAGCACTGCTTCTTCCATTCCAGATACAAGAATAAACTCATCTGCGCCGTGGATGCGGTAGTCGATCCCCGGCATTTCCGGTCCGAATGCGATGATGTTTTTGAGTGATTTCGCGTAAGTTCCACCGCCGATCACCATCGGTTTGTTCTCTGCATCGCCTGTAACATCTACGTATGCCTTGTACAGAGCGTTTACAAGCGGGGATTCTCTCGGGAAGAACAGTGCATCACCGATCATATGAACCTCGATACGTCCGTTCTCATCTTCCAGTCTGTCCGCACACATCTTGCGGACTTCATCTGCTTTGAGCGTAACCGGTACACGGATATCAATCGTACTGGAGATCACTCCATCTTCTGTCTTGACGATTCCGTTGCACAGAGTCAGCTCACCAAATTCATCTGCAAACTTAAGTCCAAGACCGGAACCATCGCAGGCTGTACCGATATGTTCATTATAGAATTTCACAAAGTCATCTTCGAATCCTGCTTTGGCAAGACATTCAAAAGTCACACCTGCCGCATTGACACCAAGAGTCGGTGTGCTGGCATGTGCCGGAACTCCCTTTGCATAAATGCTGATCTCGCCGTTCTCTTCGGTTACTTTGTATTCCTGAAGTTTGGTTCCTGCAAGAGCGGCTTCCAGTTTGTCCTTCAGTCCTGCTTCTGCCGGAACGACTGTATTGCAGGTATCGCATACAGCGTTTGAAACAAAACCTCCGTTCATGGAAATGATCCTGGTATTCTTGGAATACGCTGTCATCATCACCATGCCCTTCTCACCGTGAATGCACGGGAAATTCGCATCTGGTGTAAATCCGCAGGATACTTCCTCTGCAACTTCATTGTAATGTTCCATACATTTGGAGCCAGTCTCTTCGTTACATCCCATGATCAGACGAACTCTCTTGTTGAGTTTCACTCCGGAATCACGGAGAAGCTTCATTGCGTAAAGAGCTTCCAGAACCGGTCCCTTGTCATCTGTGGTTCCACGTCCGTAAACATGGTCACCTTCTCTGGTAAGTTTGAACGGATCATAAGTCCAGTCACCGCCGACCGGAACGATATCAAGATGTCCTGCAATACCGACGATTTCTTCGCCTTCGCCCATCTCTGCATAGCCGCAGTAATTGTCCAGGTTTACGGTCTTGAATCCGAGTTCATCGGCAATCTTGAGTGCTTCCTCAAGTACCTTTGCAGGGCCTTCGCCAAAAGGCATTCCCTCTGCTGGAGTTCCAAGCTGTGAATCGATCGCAACCAGTCTTCCGAGATTTGTCAACATTTCGTCTGTTAATCCATGAATCTGTTCTTTTATTTCCATAATCATTGCCTCCAGTTTGTATCAGCTTTCGCTGAAATTTTCTCTTCCCCTATCCTAACAGATATTGGTCAGGCAAGCAACTCTTTCTCCACATTTTCAAATCCAATTCGCTCAATTGTTTCTGCGAAACGTTCTCCTTTGATTCCGTTATCTCTGAAGAAAAGGATTGCTTTCTCGATGACGTCAAGTGCCTCTTCTTTGGATGTAAAAATCCTGCCAAGTGCTCTTCCCTTTGATACTTTTTTGCCCCAGCGTCCGCCGATGTAGATCTTGTATCCATAAGTGCCGTCCTCGATCGTGTGGAACGGACATTTTCCTACGCAGCGTCCGCAGTGTCTGCACGCTTCTTTGTCGATCTGGATCTTTCCATCAATGACCTTTGCAACTTTGTTTGGACACGCGGCTTCGATCGCACACTTTTTGCAGCCTTTGCAGACATCTGTGTTGACTTTCGGGATCCTCTGTCCGATAATCCCGACATCATTCAGATTCGGTTTGACACAGTTGTTCGGACAGCCGCCTACTGCGATCTTGAATTTGTGTGGCAGTGCGACATCGCTGTATCCTTCATAAAAACGTTTGTAGATTTCCTCGGAGATCGCATAGGAATCCAGAAGTCCATACTGGCAGGTCGTTCCCTTGCAGGATACCACCGGGCGGACTTTTGCTCCGGTTCCTCCTGTCACCAGTCCCTCTTTTGCGATGAACTGCTGGAATTCTTCAATCTTATCATAAGGGATTCCCTGGATTTCTACGGAAAGTCTCGTTGTATACAGTAGATTTCCGTTGCCAAATTTTTCTGCTGCTTCTGCCATACAGCGGTGCTGCGCTGCGGTTACTTTTCCATTTATCGTAAGGACCCGTGCCGAAAACAGATCGGTCCCTCTGTTGTTCAGAAATCCCATTCCTTTGACTCTTTTTTCATCTTCTTTGCTGACTGTTAATGCTGACATCTCTATACCTCACTCCATGTTTTTTCATTTGTAATTCATAACTGTTCAGTACCCTCACAGTTATGAGTCAAAATGCATTCCAAATCACCTTCGGTGATGGCATTTTGCCTTGTATGTCTCGGGATTTTGGCAAAAACATGCCAAAACACCTCGCGGGATACTACCTACTGTATAGTTACCGTAATTTATAATATACCACTTGAGTATGTATTTGAAAAATGATATTATTTTATAGAAATGATAGGTATTTTCTATACTAGGAGAATGTAAAATGACGATACGACATCTGACCATTTTTGTTGCAGTAGCTGACCAGGGCTCTATGAGTGCAGCTGCCGCTCATCTGTATTTATCACAGCCTACCGTAAGCCAGGCGATCCGCGAGCTGGAAAAACATTACAACGGGCTTCTTTTTGAACGCCTCGGCAAAAAGCTTTATCTCACAGAACGTGGAAATCTGCTTCTGCCGCAGGCGCGCAGTCTGATCCGTCAGTTCCAGCAGCTTGAAGAACTGATGCTCAATCAGGGACAGTCATCCACATTGAAACTCGGTTCCACGATCACGATCGGAACATGCCTGACTCCTTTTCTGATCCCAAAACTACAGAAAATCTGCCCGGATGTCAGAGTCCATTCTTATGTGAGTAATACCAAGGACATTGAACAGAAGCTCCTGCGTTCTGAACTGGATGCCGGAATCGTTGAAGGCGAGATTCTTTCTCCTGACCTTACCGTTCTCCCGATCATAGATGACTGCCTGGTGCTTGCCGCAGGTAAAGATCATCCTTTTTATCAGAAAAACTGTATCCAGGTACAGGATCTTGCCGGAGAATCCTTTGCCATGCGCGAGCAGGGAAGCGGAACCCGGCAGCTTTTTGAAGACTATGCAGCGAGGCATCAGATTTCTGTTCAGACAGTCTGGGAAGCAAACAGTCCTCGCACTCTTCTCAATGCGGTGCTTTATGACCGGGTGCTTTCTGTCATGTCTCTCCGGCTTATGAAACATGAGATCCAGCACAATACGATCCGGGTTTTTTATAACCAGAATGGCGAATGGAACCGCAAATTCAAACTGGTCTACCACAAAAACAAGTTTCTGACTCCGGCGATCTATGAGCTGGAAAAACTGCTCCACACCTACAAAAATATCAAACTCCCGACCAATATGGGAATATTGGAATAAAAATCCCAATCTCACTTATAATAAAGGAACGCTTCTTATGGAAAAATATATCAGCTTTACAGTCCCGTCTGATTCAGCCATTTCTACCGTCGGTCAGGTTCTTCGTGCTCAGGGACACCTAACAAAAAAGCAGATCAGCCGCGCCAAATTTCTTCCGGACGGCATTCAGAAAAACGGCATCCGCTGCCGGATCACAGAATCTGTTCTTCCCGGTGACGAGATCCAGGTCTGTCTGGAAACTGCGGAAACTGCTTCTGAACAGCTTGTTTCGGGCGATTTTTCTTCCCTTGAGATTTTGTATGAGGATCAGGATATTCTTGCGGTAAATAAACCGGCTGGCATGCTTACACATCCGTCCGGAGCACATTATGCGGACACACTTTCCAATCAGGTCGCGGCTTATTTTCAAGATCGGCAGTCAGATGACATGCCGAACAGCCAAAAGGCCTCCGTCCGTGTCCGCCCAATCGGACGGCTTGACAAGGAGACCTCTGGTATTGTTCTGTTTGCCAAGAATCAGGTTGCGGCGCAGCGACTTCAGGCACAGCGTGAAGAGCATATTTTTCGCAAGGAATATCTTGCCGTTGTGGTTGGATATCTGCCAGAAGATCCTGCTGATCTCTGGCATACCATTTCTTTTCCTGTAAAAAAAGTATCTGACCATCCGCTGCGGATGCAGGCAGTTCCTGATCCTAACGATAATTGCCATGCTGATGCTTCTCTACTGCCCGCAGTCACACATTACTGTACGCTTTACAGTACAGCAAACTGGTCACTGGTATCTCTCCGCCTGGATACAGGCCGCACGCATCAGATCCGTGTCCATATGAAAGCTCTCGGACATCCGCTTCTGGGCGATACTTTGTACTATGAACAAAAGCCGACTGTTTTTTCTGTACAGCCATCCTTTGCCCGCACTGCCCTCCATGCCTGGAAGGTATCCTTCCGGCAGCCATTTGAAGGAAATGAGATCAGGTTGACCGGAACACTGCCGGAAGATTTCAGAGCGATCATACCTTATTTGCTGCTCTGAAAAATCATCTGTTCTTATAGTTGACAGTGTTGCCTGTTCGTGTGAAAATAGGACAGATGCAAGTGAATTTTATTTTTATGTATTGGAGGATTTTTTATGTCAGATCAGGTTCGTGATATGACGAAGGGTTCCCCGGCGAAGCTGATTCTGCTTTTTGCAGTGCCGCTGATGCTGGGGAATATTTTTCAGCAGTTGTATACGATGGTGGATACGATCGTTGTCGGGCAGGTTGCCGGGGTTCAGGCTCTGGCTGCCCTTGGTGCGGTGGAATGGATCATGTGGATGGTACTCGGCGTTTCTACCGGAGTTACGCAGGGTTTTTCTATTCTGATCTCACAGCATTATGGTGCCCGGAAATGGAGTGATCTCAAGAAAGCAGTTGCACACAGTTATCTGCTTACAGCGGTCACTGCTGTTTCGCTTCTGGTTGCCAGTCAGCTTGCTGCCAGATGGATCCTGGTGCTTTTGAATACACCGGATAATATTATTGGGATGTCGTTGATCTATCTCAGGATCGTTTTCTGCGGAATTCCGATCGTTGCCGCCTATAATATTTTTGCCTCCGTGCTGCGTGCTCTTGGCAACAGCCGGACGCCTCTGATCGCTATGATCATTGCTTCTGTTATCAATGTAGTCCTGGATCTTGTTTTTGTTGCCGGGCTTCACTGGGGTGTAGCCGGTGCTGCTCTTGCTACGGTTACTGCTCAGGCTTTTTCTGCTCTGTACTGTTTCGTTGTGGTGAAAAAAATCGATATTGTACATACTTCCAGAAGTGATTTTGAACATGTGCCGGGACTGAACCGGAAACTTCTTGGACTCGGCGCTCCGATCCTGTTTCAGGATGTGATCATTTCTGTTGGCGGTCTTGCTGTACAGTTTGTGATCAATGGATATGGATTTCTGTTTGTTGCCGGATTTACTGCAACGAATAAGCTTTATGGTGTTCTGGAGATGGCTGCGATCTCCTATGGATATGCAGTGGTTTCCTATGTTGGGCAGAATCTTGGTGCAGGTAAGATCGGGCGTATCAAAAAAGGTGTGCATGCCAGTGCTTTTCTTGCATTTCTGACTTCAGCATTTATCAGTATCATGATGTTTCTTTTTGGAAAAACACTGCTCTCTATGTTTATTTCCGGTGACCCGGTACAGACGGAACAGGTGCTTGCCATTGCATGGCATTATCTGTCCATTATGGCTTCCTGCCTCTGCATTTTGTATTTCCTGTATGTTTACCGTTCTGCGCTGCAGGGACTTGGAAATACGATGATCCCTATGCTGAGTGGTGTTATGGAATTTTTTATCCGGGTTGGTGTGGCTCTGCTGCTCCCGAAACTTGTCGGACAGAATGGGATTTTTTATGCGGAGATTGCTGCATGGACGGGAGCGACGGTGCTTCTTGTCGTTAGTTATTATATCAGTATTCGTAAATTTAAAGCGGTGATGTGAAAAAGTTATTGACTCTACAACCATTGTAATGTTTAAAATCAGATGGAAAGGAGTCAATAATTTTATGGAAAAAAATCTTACTTCCGGCAGTGTTCTGAAAAATATCGTTTATTTTTCACTGCCCTATCTTTTATCTTATTTTCTACAGACTTTATATGGCATGGCTGACCTTTTTATCATTGGTCAGTTTGAGGGAGTCGCGAGTACTACTGCTGTCTCGATCGGCAGCCAGGTTATGCATATGATCACTGTTATGATCGTCGGTCTTGCCATGGGTTCTACTGTTACCATTGCACAGGCAATCGGTGCCAGGGACAAAAAAAGTGCTTCCAGGACGATTGGAAACACGGTTACTTTGTTTATGGCTGTTGCTGTTGGGCTGATGGTGATCCTGCTTCTTCTTGTTCATCCAATTGTATCGGTGATGTCTACCCCTTCGGAAGCGGTAGCTGGAACTGTGGCTTATCTTACGGTGTGTTTTATTGGGATTCCGTGTATTACGGCGTATAACATTATCAGTTCGATTTTTCGTGGGCTCGGGGATTCCAAAAGTCCGATGTATTTTATTGCAATTGCGTGTGTGGTGAATATCGGGCTGGATTATCTGTTTATGGGATATTTTCGCCTTGGACCGGTTGGGGCTGCGCTTGGTACTACTTTGTCGCAGCTTGTGAGTGTGATCATTGCACTGATCGTGATCATGAAAAAGGAAACCGGGATTTCTTTGTCGCGGAAGGATTTTCGTCCGGATCATAGATTTATGAAGAAAATTCTGAATATTGGCATTCCGGTTGCGCTGCAGGATGGATTTATCCAGGTTGCTTTTATTGTGATCACGGTTATTGCCAATCGACGTGGATTGGATACGGCGGCGGCTGTGGGGATCGTGGAGAAGATCATCAGCTTTTTGTTTTTGGTTCCTTCTTCTATGCTTTCTACGGTTTCTGCTCTTTGTGCACAGAATATTGGGGCGCGGAAGCATGAGCGTGCTTCGAGGACGCTTCATTATGGGATTTTGATCGCGGCTGGATTTGGGGTGATCGTGGCTGTTGTGATACAGTTTGTTGCAGGATCTGTGGTGTCGTTGTTTACTTCGGATGCGACGGTTGTTGTGCTGGGAAGTCAGTATATCCGGGGATATATTTTTGATTGTATTTTTGCGGGGGTTCATTTTTGTTTCAGTGGGTATTTTTGTGCTTATGGAAGGTCGGGATTTTCGTTCCTGCATAATATTATATCTATACTCCTGGTTCGTATTCCAGGAGTATACCTGACTTCGTTATGGTTCCCGGATAATTTATTCCCAATGGGAATTGCGACGGCTTGTGGGTCGTTGTTATCGGTGATTATTTGTTTTATTTTGTTTAGATGGATGCTGGCGCATCCGGCAAGATCCTGAGGGGGAACATCTCAAAGTCTGCGAAGGCCGAAGTTCCCCCTCAGACTCCCCCTTCTTGGCCACGCGGCTT
>OLPV01000402.1_pt1 | contig 38543 bp, 32 predicted proteins | sample 1671961 | NCBI WGS metagenome assembly OLPV01 (sample SAMEA3136630, study PRJEB25190) | human gut metagenome | biome: human gut; feature: human-associated habitat; material: faeces | place: Austria | collected 2013 | reverse complement strand
AAAAAAAAAAAAAAAAGCCTGGCAGAAGGATTACTCTTCCTGCCAGGCTTTTTATGCTAAATCTAATTTTTATGAATGCTTCATATTCTCATTTTGAAGCATCTCCTTATATTGCGGAAGCTTCTCGGCTTCTTCTTGTGAGAGCGTTGGATACTGTGGATCAATTTTTTGCAGCACATCAAGAATAATTTCTGATACAAGATATCTGCTGTACCATTTCTGATCTGCTGGAATAACATACCATGGATTTTCCTTTGTGGCTGTTGCATTTACAGCACGCTCATAAGCGTCATCATATTGTTCCCACAGAGCACGCTCTGCCATATCGCTTTGGGAAAATTTCCAGTTTTTCTCTGGAAGATCAATACGTTCAAGAAAACGCTGTTTTTGCTTTTCTTTAGAGACGTTAAGCAGAATCTTTACGATGCGGTAGCTGTTGTCATATAGATATTCCTCAAAATGGCGAATCTGGCGATAACGATTCTCAATGATTGTATCTGGATTTAAACAGCGTTTTGCCATATGATAGCCTTTGTAGAGCTCATGAACCTTTACGACTAATACATCTTCGTAGTAAGAGCGATTAAAAATAGCTATCATTCCACGCTTAGGAAGATTTGCAACACAGCGCCACAGATAATCATGCGCAAGCTCATCCTTAGAAGGCTGCTTGTAGCTGAAAACCTGTACTCCCTGTGGATTTATACCGCCCATGACATGACGAATGGTACTGTCCTTTCCTGCGGCATCTCTGGCCTGCAGGATAATAATCAGCCCTTCTTTTGCATCTGCATAAAGCTTATCCTGAAGTGCAAAAATTTTTTCCTGATTTTTTTCTGTTTTGGCAAGAATTTTTTCCTTGTCAACCTGATCTTTTTTGCTGTCTGTCGGCAGTTTTTTCAGTGAAAGTGCATTTGTTCCATCAAAACAATACTGATCTAATTTTTCCATAACAGCTCCTTTCGGCAATTGCCTTATTCATGATTATTTATTTTATTTCAATACAAAACAGTCTTGCCATAAACTCTTTTTCCATCGTAACGGTCAATACATTGCTTTCCTTGCTCCATGAAAACAATGTATCTGAATATGATGGATAGAGACAGCAGACAGACACATCTTTATTATTTAACTGTTCGAATGGAATTTCAATGACAGGCTTATTGCCATTTCTTCTCCACACAGCTAGATAAATTTTGTTTTCTGACTGCAGACCAAGACATGTCCATTCATCATGAAACTGTGATAATCCAATTGGCCAGATCGGAACACTCTTTTTGATATCTTTTCGAATAGTTTTGTAAATATCGAGTGCTTCCTTTACCAGATCACGGCGTTCTTGCGTAAGCTCGGCTAAATGACCACTTTGATGAACGCGAAGCAACATGGCGTTAATCATATTAAATACAACCTCTTCCCTGTCTCCTTCACGAAGCGGATACGACCAGATCGCACTTTGCTCTGGTGTCAATGCAGATGGCGAATTTGCTGCAATAGTACAGTAATAACGATAGTCATCCTGATCACTTGTAGACTGAATACTGTATCGTGAGAGCATAGCGTAATCCATGCGAAGACCACCTGATGAACAGTTTTCAATTACAAGATCCGGATAGCGTTTAAATACTGCTTCCAGCCATTTTAGATAAGCTCTCTCGTGTGATAACATACCGTCTCCAGCACTATCGGCATGTAAGTCTGTACCAATTTCTGGCTCAATGTTATAATCCATTTTAATATAGCCGACGCCATACTCTTTAATCAGGCGATCTATCACACTATCTGCATAGGCACGAACTTCTGGATTTCTATAGTCAAGCTGATATCGGCTTCTATCATATACACGCTTTCCATGACGCATGAAAAACCAGTCATCGGGAACCTCCTGTGCCATATGACAATTAATACCCATAACTTCTAGCTCAAGCCATACACCTGGAATCATTCCCTTACTGCGAATATAATCGGTAATTTCACGTACACCGTTCGGAAAGCGTTTTTTGCTCTCTCTCCAGTCACCAACTGCATCCCACCAATCACCATCTGCATACCAGCCGGCATCAATACAAAAATACTCACATCCGGCCTCTGCCGCCGCATCTATTAGTGGAAATTCCTCTTCTGCCGTTGGATGACCCCACAGACAGTTCATATAGTCATTAAAGATAACTTTAAGCGATTCATTATCTGCATTTGGGCGGCGGATAATACGGCGATATTTTGTCATTGTTCCAACTGCATCATCAAAACCTTGATCAGTTAGGCTTACAGCAACAGGCACGCTTGTAAAAGTATCTCCTGGTTTTAGATTTTTAAACCAGTGAGAATAAATCTCATTCGGACCAGATGCTGCCAAATAAAGATGACCATTCTGATCTCCAATCTCCCAGTGCCAGGAACCATTATTTTCAATCTGCCAGAGCATACCCGTATGTGTCTGCGTGTTCTCAAGATATCCCATTGGAAGGTGTTCTTTAGCTGACCAGTTTCCAGTATTGCTTACTGTAAGAAGGTTTGAGGAGCGCTGATCACACGCTGGCTGAATACGTTCCATACCAAAGTCACAAAGATCATACGTTTTCCAATTGACTTCTTTTTGCCATCCGTTGTGCGGTATGCGAATTTGCAGCTTTTTATCAGCAGGAAGTGATCCTTCCTTGTCAATTCCCTCGTAATTAAAAGATGAAATATAGTCTAACACCTGCGTCTGACTGCCTGTGTTTTCAACTATGTTCCAGAATCGAATAACGGAAAGTCCGTCATAAAACTGCATGTAGCTTTTTACTATTACATCTGTTATTTCATCACGCAGAACAAACATCACGATACGGCCGTTTTGATTACGGCCGTCTTCCATAGATTCATAACGCATATGCCAGCCAGGTGCCGTTACAATATATTTGTTTCCATGGCGCTCATAGGGACGATCATAACCAGCCAGATTAATTTCAACAAATCTAAAACCATATGATGTAGATCGCGCAATAATATCTTTTTCATTAAATGGCTTTTTTCCAAAATGAAGAAATTTAAAACATTTATCATCAGCAATTTCAAATACAAGAAACAAGCCATTTTCAACAATTTCAATGCGTTCCATTTTTTCCTCCCTGCTGTTTTTTATCAGCTGATTGTTAACAAATCAGAACTCTCCTTTTGCTGCAGATTCGCGGACAGGCTCGCATGTCAGATCAACACCAAGACGCTTAAGTGTCTTACTGTCTACATCAGAAAGCATAACAGAAGTATGCATCTGGCATCCAGACAGCTTTGGCATCTGCTCCATTGCGAGTTTTGCAATCGGATCTGATGCAGCAGTTACAGAAAGTGCAATTAATACTTCATCGGTGTGAAGACGTGGATTCTTTGCACCAAGATAGCCTGTCTTTAACTTCTGAATTGGTTCAATAACCTCTGGAGAGATCAGCTTTCTATCGTGATCAATCTGTGCTAACTGCTTTAAAGCATTTAAAAGAAGTGCGGCAGAGGCACCAAGAAGATCACTTGTCTTAGATGTAACAATAGTTCCATCTGGAAGCTCCATTGCAGCAGTAGGAACACCAAGCTTGTTTGCGCGATCCATGGCAGCTACTGTTACCTTACGGTCAGCTGGTGTGATTTTTGCCTGTTTCATCAAAAGCTCAATCTTGTACAGCTCATTCTCACCGCCATCCTCTTTTGCAATCTTATTCATAGCTGTGTAATAACGGCGGATAATTTCCATTCTGGATGCCTCACAGCATGCCTCATCGTCGATAATACAATTTCCTGCCATGTTGACACCCATATCAGTTGGAGACTTGTAATAGCGATTTTCTCCATAAATGCGCTCGAAGATAGCATTTAAAACAGGGAAGATCTCAATATCACGGTTATAATTTACTGTTGTAACACCATATGCCTCTAAATGGAATGGGTCGATCATGTTAACGTCATTCAGATCGGCTGTAGCAGCTTCATAAGCCAGATTTACAGGGTGCTTTAGAGGAATATTCCAGATAGGGAATGTCTCAAACTTAGCATAGCCTGCACGTACTCCGCGCAAATTCTCATGGTAAAGTTGGGATAGACATGTTGCCATTTTACCGCTTCCTGGTCCTGGTGCGGTGACAACAACAAGCGGTCTTGTTGTGCGGACATATTCGTTTTTGCCAAAACCATCAGGGCTTACAATCAGAGAAACATTTGATGGATAGCCATCAATCAGGTAATGACGGTATACATCAATACCCTTCTTTTCAAGACGCTTCTGGAATTGAACAGCACCTGCCTGGCCGGCGAACTGTGTTATTACGACACTTCCAACATACAGACCCTTTTTTTCATATTCTGATATAAGACGAAGTACATCAACATCATAAGTAATTCCAAGATCACCACGTTTTTTATTTTTTTCAATATCTGTCGCTGAAATTACAATCACGATCTCAGCCATATCAGACAGCTGCATTAACATCTGAAGCTTACTGTCTGGTGCAAATCCCGGAAGAACTCTTGAGGCGTGATAGTCATCAAACAGCTTTCCGCCAAATTCCAGATACAGCTTGTCGCCGAACTGGCCAATTCTCTCCTTGATATGTTCTGACTGAATTTTGAGATACTTTTCATTATCAAATCCTATTTTCATTTGTTTTCCTCTATTCTAATATTTGTTAAAAGTCAAAGAGCGACAGCTGATTGGACTCTGGAATATCACTTAAAATTCCAAGCTCCAAAAGCTTATCACTGACTGTCTGTCCCACTTTGGCGCGCTCTCGAAAATCTTGTCTTGAAAGGAATGCCCCTCCGAGTGCTGCTTCGACAATGGATTCTGCTGCCTTATTTCCAAGACCTTCTATAGAGCTTAGTGATGGCATTAGCTTTCCATCAACAATCTGAAATCTTGTTGCCTGTACCTTAAACAAGTCAATTGGTGTAAATTCGAAGCCTCTTACATACATTTCCTGAACAATACGCATGTCGTGATATGAATCCTTTTCCTTTGGAGAAAGCGTGTCCATTCGGCTTTCATAATCAGCCATATGACGCTCTAGTGCTTCTTTGCCCTGACACATCAATTCATATGAAAAGGCAGCGGCACGTATACTAAAGTAAGCAGCATAAAATGCCAGCGGATAAAAGATTTTGCAGTATGCAATTCGCCACATCATCATAACATAAGCTGCGGCATGTGCCTTAGGGAACATGTATTTAATCTTTTTACAAGACCATATATACCAGTCTGGCACATCATGCTCAACCATAGTCTGCTCCCATTCTGGCTGAAGACCCTTTCCCTTTCGAACTGCCTCCATGATCTTAAATGAAAGACCTTTTTCAATGCCCTTGCTGATTAAGTAGACCATGATATCATCTCGTGTACAGATAGCAGTTGAAATGGTCGCCTTTTTCTCCTGCAGAAGCGTTTGAGCATTTCCAAGCCATACATCTGTACCATGTGACAAACCTGCAATACGAACTAAATCTGAGAAATGCTGCGGCTGCGTCTCAATTAACATGCCCATAGCAAAGTCAGTACCAAACTCAGGAAGACCAAGTGCACCAAGCTTACAGCCACCGATATCCTCTGGCTTTATTCCAAGCGCAGAGGTGTCCTTAAATAATGACATTACCTCTGGACTGTCAAGCGGAATTTCTCTTGCATCAATTCCTGTCAAATCTTCAAGCATACGAATCATGGTAGGATCATCATGACCAAGAATGTCAAGCTTTAACAGGTTATGATCGATTGAATGGTAATCAAAGTGTGTTGTTACTGTGCTGGTCGTCATATCATTTGCCGGATGCTGTACTGGCGTGAAGGAGTTAATATCTTCACCAATTGGAAGTACAATTATTCCGCCGGGATGCTGACCCGATGTTCGCTTTACGCCGGTACAGCCAGTGACAAGGCGGTTAATCTCGCACTCACGCTTATGCTGGTTATGTTCTTCATAATAATTCTTCACATAGCCAAATGCTGTTTTTTCTGCCAGTGTACCTACAGTGCCGGCTCTAAAGGTTTGCCCAGCACCAAAAATAACCTCTGTATAGGCATGAGCCTTACTTTGGTATTCACCTGAGAAGTTTAAGTCGATATCAGGCTCCTTATCACCGTAAAAGCCAAGGAATGTCTCAAATGGGATATCGTAGCCATCCTTTGCAAGCTTTTCACCGCATACAGGACAAATTTTATCTGGCATATCACAGCCTGCACCGCCGCCAAACTTTTTAACTTCCTCTGAATCAAAATCACTGTAATGACATTTCTTACAGTAATAATGTGGACTTAATGGGTTTACCTCTGTAATTCCAGACATGGTTGCAACGAATGATGATCCGACAGAACCACGTGAACCTACCATGTAACCATCTTCGTTTGACTTATGAACAAGCTTAACAGCAATAAGATACATAACGGCGAAGCCATTTGAGATGATTGAGTGAAGCTCATGCTCTAAGCGCTCTTCTACTATTGGCGGAAGTGGGTCGCCATACATTGAATGTGCCTTTTCATAACACATATTTCGAAGGTCTATATCCGAGTTTTCAATAACAGGCGGACATTTATCTGGTCGTACAGGTGCCAAATGGTCAATACGGTCTGCAATCAGATTCGTATTTGTGACAACTACCTCATATGCCTTATCACTTCCCAGATATTCAAATTCCTTTAGCATTTCTTCTGTCGTTCTGTAATAAAGCGGCGGCTGGAAATCAGCATCCTTAAAGCCTTTACCGCTCATAATAATACGGCGGTAAACCTCATCCTCTGGATTTAAAAAATGCACATCACATGTTGCGCAGACAGGCTTATCGTAAAGCTCGCCAAGCTGAACAATCTTTTTATTAAGCGCCTCAAGATCTTCTCTTGTCTTATAAGGAGAATCCTCTTCACGCAGCATAAATTCATTGTTTCCTGTAGGCTGAATTTCCAGATAATCATAAAAGGAGACAATTTTTGCAATTTCATCATCGCTCTCTCCTCCTGTGATCGCACGAAACAGCTCGCCTGCCTCACACGCTGATCCGATAATCAGTCCCTCTCTGTATTTCATAATCTCTGAGCGTGGAAATCTCGGTCTTCTGGCAAAATATTTAACATGTGCCATTGATATCAGGCGGTACAGATTAATTCGGCCTACCTCATTTGCTGCAAGCAATATGATGTGATACGTAGGCATTCGCATGATTGCCTCTGGTGTCATAACAGCCTTTTCTGCAATATCATCAAGTGTTTCAAAGCCTTTCTTTTTAAGCATTGGAAGAAACTTGACAAAAATTTCTGCTGTTGCCCCGGCATCATCTACTGCCCTATGATGATTTTCAAGTGAAACATGAAGCTCCTTTGCAACAGTATCAAGCTTAAAACGACCAAGATGCGGCAAAAGGAAACGTGCCAGTCCAACTGTATCAACGTAAGTTGGAGGAAATTCAATGCCAAGCTGTTCTGCGTTATAGCGGATAAAGCTGGTATCAAAGGAGGCATTATGCGCTACAAGGACACAGCCTTCACAAAAGCTCAAAAACTTAGGAAGAATTTCCTCTACGCCAGGTGCATCACAAACCATAGCATCATTGATTCCAGTTAGTCGCTCAATCGTAAACGGAATTGGAACACGTGGATTGATAAATTCCGAAAAGCGGTCTGTAATCTCACCATTTACCACCTTTACAGCACCAATCTCAATGATTTTATTTTTAGATGGATGAAATCCTGTTGTCTCAATATCAAATACAACATATGAAGCATCAAGAGAGGCACCGTTGCTATTTACAACGATTTCCTTTAAGTCATCAACTAAGTATCCCTCGCAGCCAAAGATCAGCTTAAAATCATCACCCTTTGACAAAGCATGAGCAGCTTCCGGGAAAGCATACGCACAGCCATGATCTGTGATTGCAAGAGCAGTGTGCCCCCAGCCCTTTGCTGTTTTTACAAGTGCCTGCGCATCAGATACTGCATCCATCTCAGAAGACTTTGTATGGCAGTGAAGCTCAACTCGTTTTACAAGAGCGTGATCTTCACGTTTTTCTTCTTTCCACTCAGCACGCTTTATACCTGATACAGAGGAAATCGTTACTTCATGGTCAAACTTATCCATCATGGCGATGCCCTTAACAGTTACAGCCTTACCAACAGCCACATCATTTTTTAATTCGGCAAGATACTCATTTGGAACAAAGATTTTTGCCATAATCGTATCTGTATAATCAGTTACAGCAAAGGAAATGATAGTTTTCTCGCCATTTCTAAGCTCACGCTCAGTTACAGCAATAATCTTTCCATTTATGACAACTTCTCCGATCTCCTCCTGAATCTCAACAATTTTCATTGGTGTGACATCCTCAAAATTACGTCCATATACCATGTTTGGATCATCTGAACGAAGAGGACGCTTGGCGCTGTATCCGCCTTTACTGCCCTTGTTATAAGCTGATTTTTGAAAATTGCCGCCTGGAATCTCACGCGGCGTCTGAGCAGCTTTTTCTCCAGCTGGTTTTGCAGCTTTTGTGGGATCACCTTTTCGAAGAGTAGTTTTTTCACTACCTTTTTTCGTATCAGCAGAGGCTGTATCAATAAATTCGTCCTCTTTCTCTTTGGAAGCCACACTGTTGGCTTTCATGATACGTGCGATAGCCTGTGCCTCTGCGCGCTTTTTTTCTTCCTCAATTGCTGTTGTATCACGCTCTTTAAATGATACTGCTACAGGAATTGATATTGCACAGCGGTCATAAAAAACCATCTGTATCCATTCACGCAGCTCGCCTGCACGATTCCTCGCCCAAAGATTATCCTCTAATGTAAGCAAAAGTGAATTATCATCAGCTACCTTCCAGTCAGCGCGCATCAAAATATGATAATCCAGATCGCTTCGGCGCTTAATTTCGGCAAATAAACTGTCCTTATAGACGTCAACAAGATATGACGGTGTGTATTGTTCCGACAGTGAGAAAGATTCAAATATACGAATCTTCATATCACCATCAGGAAACATCTGCTTTTCAATTTTAGATTCTACCGCATAAATCTGCGGCTTTGAAATCAGACGGCGACAAAGCAGATAGACATGAATCGCCGTCCTGTCACGATTATATTTTAATGCAGTTACTTCTGCAAATTCGAACAGATCCTTAAGCTCATCTTCTAGGATAAGCGCCGGAAATGTTTCAAAAAAGCGCTTTGCCATGAAAGTTCCTTTCTGAATTATTATGCCTGCCAGTTATCCAGTTCTTCCTTTAATCCGGCAAGCAGCTCATCTTCCGGAAGTTTTCGGATGATTTCACCCTTTTTTATTATAACACCGCAGCCAAGACCTCCTGCGATGCCAAGATCAGCTTCCTTTGCCTCACCTGGACCATTTACAACGCAGCCCATAACAGCAACCTTAATATCATATGGATAACGGCTGACGAGCGTTTCTGCCTCATTTGCCAGACGAATCAGATCAATCTGTGTACGTCCGCATGTTGGACAGGATACAATCTCAGCGCCACCCTTTCGAATGCCAAGTGTCTTTAAAATGATCTTAGCTGAACGAATTTCCTCAACAGGATCACCAGTCAGCGATACACGGATAGTATTTCCAATTCCTTGATTTAAGATTAATGCAAGACCAATAGATGATTTAATATTTCCCGAAATGATTGTTCCAGCCTCGGTGATGCCCACATGAAGCGGGTAAGGTGTTTTACCGGCAATTAATTCATGCGCTTTTACGCACATCATAACATCAGATGATTTAATGCTGATGACAAGCTGATCATAACCAAACTGCTCAATCATTGCCACCTTTTCAAGAGCGCTCTCTACTAGTCCCTCTGCCGTCACGCCATTATATTTTTCAATATATTTTTTCTCAAGAGAACCACTATTAACACCGACACGGATAGGAACATGATATTCCTTTGCCTTCTCGACAACAGCACGCACACGCTCATCACTTCCGATATTGCCAGGATTGATTCGAATCTTATCAGCACCATTTTCCATAGCGGCGATTGCAAGCCTGTAATCAAAATGAATATCGGCTACTAACGGAATATGAATACGCTTTTTAATTTCACCAATTGCCTTTGCCGCCTCCATATCAGGCACTGTACAGCGAATAATCTCGCAGCCAGCCTCCTCAAGACGAAGAATCTGTTCAACAGTTGCATCAACATCCTGTGTCTTTGTATTTGTCATAGACTGAATCAAAATAGGATAACTGCCGCCAATCACGCGGTCTCCTATTCGTATTTCTTTTGTAAGTTCCCGAAATTGTTTTGTATTTTGTTCCATTTTTTACCCCTCACATATCAATGATTCCTCACTGGAAAATCTTTATAATATCGCTAAACAAAATGAATATCATAAAAATGAAGAGGAAAATAATTCCTGCGATATGAACGATTGCCTCTTTTTCTTTCGGCACCGGCTTGCCCCTTACTGCTTCAATTAGTAAAAACAGTAATCTTCCGCCGTCTAATGCCGGAATTGGGAGCAGATTCATGACGCCTAAGTTAGCACTAATCATGACAACAAAATTTGCAAGCGTTAAAAACATCGTCATCGCACGGTCTGAAAACGATTCATCGGCCATAGAGGTATTGACCTCTTCAACCATATCATTTACTGTAGTCGCAATGCCAACAGGACCAGAAAAGCTCGTCATCGGAAGATCTCCTGTAAAGATCATACCAAGGCTTTTAATTACCGTAACGACGTTATATTTCACCTCATAAAGACCATACTGGAGTGTCTCATACCATTTTAAGCCATAGCGGGCACCAGAGTAAATACCCATGTAATACGTATTATTTGCCTCGTCATACTTTGGAACAAGTGTTGTTTCATGTGTCTGGTTATCTCTTACATAAGTAACGTCAAGTGATTTTCCAGGATTCATTGCCATATAGATCTGAATTTCACGAAACAGATGGACACGCGAGCCATTCACTGAGGTGATTAAATCGCCTTTATCAAGACCTGCCTCCTGTGCAGGATAATTGTCGATAACACCCTGCACATATGGCTTGTCGCTTCCGGCAAAACCGATTACGATAACAGCAAGCACAAAGGCAAGCAAAAAATTAAAAATTGGTCCTGCTGCAATAATTGAAATACGTGCCCAGACATTCTTCTCAGCAAGACTATGCTCCTTGTCTGTAATTTCTTCTGCGTCCGGATCAACTATTCCATTGTCATCCCCCAGCATCAGGCAGGAGCCGCCAAAGGGTATCCATTTAAGAGAATATCGTGTTCCCTTATGAACAGTGCTTAAAATTCTCGGTCCCATGCCTATTGAAAACTCAATTACCCCTACCCCGTTCTTTTTTGCAAGAAGGAAATGGCCAAATTCATGGACGAATACAACCAATCCGATAATTAAAAAAAGTGCAATAATGCTGAATGGATTCATACTTTCCTCTTTCTTTTCGTACTAGTTTCTTACCATGTTGTAATTTATGCCAACGCTGACTGTAAAAATTCGTATACAGCAGCCTCAGTCTCCAAAATTTTGTCGACATTCGGATTTGGGACAAAGTCAACATGATCAAGAGAGGCTTCAATTGCCTCAATAATGCCTGGATATGACAATTTATGATCAAGAAAACGGCTGACAGCAAACTCATTAGCTGCGTTGTATATTGTTGGTCTGTTTCCACCTTCTTTTCCAACTTTATAAGCAAGTGCCAGTCCAGGGAAGTTTTCAAAATCAGGTGCAAAGAAGCTGATGCTTCCAAGCTCTGCAAAATCAAGGCGTTTTCCAGGAAGATATCTTCTGTCTGGATATGTCAGCGCTAACTGGATAGGAAGCTTCATATCAGGTGTGCCAAGCTGGGCAATAACAGCACCATCCTCAAACTGCACCATTGAATGGATAACAGACTGCGGCTGAATCACAACCTGAACCTGATCATATTCAACGCCAAAGAGCCACTTTGCTTCCATAACCTCTAATCCCTTATTTACCATGGTAGAAGAATCAATTGTAATCTTTCTTCCCATGACCCAGTTAGGGTGCTTTAATGCATCCTCAGGGCGAATATTTTTCATCTGTTCTTTCGTCCAGCCACGGAACGGTCCGCCAGATGCTGTCAGAAGGATTTTATCAATCTTGTGACCATTTGATCCTTCTGGAGAGCTTCCCATAAGTGACTGAAAAATAGCAGAATGCTCGCTGTCTACTGGAAGCAGACGCACCCCGTACTGCTTGATCATTGGAATAATCAGATGACCTGCAGTGACAAGTGTTTCCTTATTTGCAAGTGCAATATCCTTGCCTGCCTTAATGGCTGCTATCGTCGGGCGGATTCCAATCATTCCGACAACTGCAGTGACAACGATCTGTGTTTCTGGGAATGCAGCAGCCTCGATAAGACCATCCATTCCACTTACAATCTTTACGTCAAGGTCAGCGACTGCCTGCTTTAATACTTTTGCCGCATCTTCTTTATAAACACATACAAGCTTTGGATGAAATTCGCGAATCTGCTTTTCAAGCAGTTCAACATTACTTCCTGCGGCTAACACAGTTGCCTCCATATCTGGCTGGCTGCGAATAACCTCCAAACTTTGTGTTCCAATAGAACCAGTAGATCCTAAAATGGCAATTTTTTTCATTATAAAAACCTGCCTTTCTTCGTTAATTATTCTTCGCTTACGCAATACGCTGAAGCAGTGTTACGAGAATGTAAATTAACGGTGCTGTAAAAATAATACTGTCAAAACGATCCATGATGCCGCCGTGTCCCGGAATCAGATTTCCATAATCCTTAATCTGGTACTGGCGTTTGATCGCAGAAGCAGAAAGATCTCCAAACATGGAGATAAAGCCGCCGCATGCACCAATAATGGCACAAAAAACAGCCGGATTTGAAAATTCAGTCAGATTTGTCTTGAAAATTGTTCCATAAAGCGCACCAATTAATGCACTTCCTATAATTCCGCCGACTGCACCCTCGATTGATTTTTTTGGACTTAGTACAGGTGTCATCTTATGCTTTCCAATCGCACGTCCAACTAAATATGCACATGTATCACAGCCCCATGCACTGATAAAGATCAGCCATACTGTGTAGGCACCATCATTACTTATTCTTGTTTGGAAAATAAATGACATCATCAATGCCACATAGACCATTCCAAATGTTGCTTTTGCAATCTCATCTGCCGTAAATTTGGGATAGGTAGCCACATATGAGACCATCATTGCCAAAAATCCTAAGACAAGTATAAGAACAACAAGATCATTTTTTCCTGCCAGAATGACAGATTCTATTCCGATTGCTGTCAGATAACCAACAAGCGCAGGAATCTTTTTTTCCATCTGAAAAACACGGTACAGCTCATACATGCCAACCAGGCTGATCAGAAGCATAAATAAATACAGAAGCGGGCCCGAAGCAATGATTGCACACATAGTCACTGCCAACAGCACGATTCCGCTGATTGTTCTTGTAATAAACATAAATTTTTATGCCTTTCTGTAAGTAAAATGTTATATAAGTCTTATTTGGTCAGACGGCCTCCATAACGACGCTCACGTTTTCCAAATGAATCTACTGCCTTTTGCAGCTCTTCCTTGTTAAAATCAGGCCACAAAACATCTGTTACATAAATTTCTGTGTAAGCCAGCTGCCATAGTAAGAAATTTGACAGACGAAGCTCACCGCTTGTGCGAATTAAAAGATCTGGATCTGGCATATCAGCAGTATCCAGATAAGAGCCAATTGTCTGCTCCGTAATAGCTGTAGGCTCAAGCTTTCCTGCTTTCACATCCTCTGCCATATGAATCATTCCTCGGCGCATCTCATCTCTTGCACCATAGTTGATTGCAATGGCAAATACCATGCGTGTGTTATTTCTTGTCTCATACTCAAGCTTATTTAAACCCTTCACCAGATCTGGTGCAAAGCGGCTTCGCTCTCCTATAATTTTAACACGTACATTTTCCTCTTCGGCTACCTTTAAAAGCTTTTTAATGTAAAAGCCCATAAGAACCATAAGTGCCGAAACCTCTTCCTCAGAGCGCTTCCAGTTTTCAGTGGAAAACGCATAAACAGTCAAATAGTCAATACCAAGATCAGCTGCATCGCGCACAGTTTGCTCTAGTACCTTACAGCCTTCTGCATGACCCATTTTTCGAGGCAGCTTTCTACGCTCAGCCCATCTGCCGTTTCCGTCCATAATGATCGCGACATGACGCGGAATCTTTTTTTGTTCATCCATATGAGTACCTCACAGGTATAATCTTATTTTATCTTGTTACACAAAACAGGACAGGCAAAACGCCTGCCCTGAAAATTTCTTATTATTAGACAGTCATGATTTCCTTTGATTTATTCTCAACACTCTTGTCTATCTTTGCAACATATTTATCTGTCATCTTCTGTATTTTCTCTTCGCCTTCCTTGCGCTCATCCTCAGTAATGTCAGTTGACTTCTCCATCTTCTTTAAGGTATCGTTGGCATCACGGCGAACATTGCGGACAGCAACCTTTGCAGCCTCACCCTTCTTCTTAATATCCTTTACTAATTCCTTACGTCTTTCCTCTGTAAGCTCTGGGAATACAAGGCGGATGCTTGTACCATCATTTGTTGGTGTGATTCCAAGATCAGATGCCAGAATAGCTTTCTCGATAGCCTTTAACAGACTCTTCTCCCACGGATTGATCTGGATGATTCTCGGTTCCGGAACTGAAATATTTCCTACCTGCTGCATAGGAGTTGGAGTTCCATAATACTCAACCATAATTCTGTTTAACAGATTTGGATTTGCACGGCCTGCACGGATATTGGCAAACTCGCCATCCAGATTTTCGCAGGTTTTTGTCATCTTCTCTTCACATTTCTTAATAACTTCCTTCATAGTTACGCTCCTTCGGTTTTATGGTTTTTAAATTTAATAGTTTTCCCATTTTCAGGCTGTTACATGAGTTCCTGTAATCTTGCCGTTTAATGCATTTGCAATGCTATTTTCTTCGTTTAAGCCAAATACAGCAAGCGGCATATGGTTTTCCATACACATGATAGATGCCGTCATATCAATAACAGCAAGGCGCTTATCTACAACCTCTTTAATAGTTACGGTATCATACTTGACAGCATCTGGATTCTTTGCCGGATCACTGTCGTAAACACCGTCGATTGCCTTTGCAAGAAGGATAACGTCTGCCTCCATTTCAATGGCACGCAGCACAACACCAGTGTCAGTAGAAAAATATGGGTGTCCGGTACCGCCAGCAAAGAAAACAACCTTTCCCTGTGCAAGTGCTTCATTTGCTGCATCCTTAGAGAACAGCTTTGTAAAGGTGCTGCAGGCAAATGGTGTGAAGATTTCAGTCTTCATGCCTGTAGTACGGAAGATTTCAGATACATAGATACAGTTCATAACAGTTGCTAACATACCGATCTGGTCTGCCTTTGGTCGATCAATTGCGTTGCTGGAACGGCCTCTCCAGAAGTTTCCGCCGCCAATTACAATTGCAACCTGTACGCCCTGGTCAACTGACAGCTTTACCTGTCTTGCAACGTCCTTTACAACTTCTTCATCAAAACCAGTCTTTTTTTCACCAGCTAATGCTTCTCCGCTGAGCTTAAGCATAACTCTGCGCTGTTTTTCCATGTTTATCTCGTCCTTTCTGTGGGTTGTATCTTTGGTTATCATTTCACCTAGATACATATATCAGTATCTTACCATACAGACTTTTAAAAATCAACTAAAATATGTAGCTGTTACAGTTCACGCGTCATGCTAGATCTGGATAAATCTCATGCTTGCATGAAGATTTGACAGATCAGCAGGACGAAGTGGACGCCCGTTCATGAACAAAACAAAGTTGCGCGCAAACTTGTTTGCGGTTAGCAACGACGCACGGAACGTGCGGTTTTGCGAATGAGCGGGCGTCCAGTGAACTGTAACTAGTAATATGCAACCCGGAAGTCTTACGAAAGCCATTCACCTTCGGGCTTTGCTGCAATATTGGCTTATCCATGAATTGAAATAAAAGCATCACATATAAACTCTGCCGGTCCGCTTAAAAAAACAGCTTTTCCATTGCCATTCCAGCTAATAGTCAATGTTCCGCCTGGTACCTCTGCCAAAACCTTATTTTCCATTCCTTTTTGCTGTATGGCACAGACAGCAGCTGCACATGCACCTGTTCCGCATGAAAGTGTTTCTTTAGAACCGCGTTCCCAGATTCGAAGGCAAATCTTATTATGAGAAACTACCTGAACAAATTCAACATTACTGCGTTCCCTTAATTGTGGATGACACTCTAAAAATGGTCCCCACTTTTCAACTGGATATTCAGAAGGAGAATTAGGAACAAAACATACTGCATGAGGGTTACCCATTGATACAGGTGTTACAAAAAAAGAACCAATTTCAAGACTGGAAGAAAGAACAGGGACTCCCATATCCACACAAACTGATTTAACATACATTTCATCTTCAATATCAAGATAAAGTGTGCGTATTCCACTTTTTGTCTCCACACAGATGATATGTTTTTTGATTAGTCCGCGTTCATATACATATTTCCCCAAGCAGCGTATTCCATTTCCGCACATAGCTCCCTCAGAGCCATCAGCATTAAACATGCGCATACGACAATCAGCGACATCTGATGGACAAATTAAAATCAAACCATCAGAGCCTATTCCAAAATGACGGTCACTAAGACGTATTGCCATCTGACTCCAATTTGTTTCATTAAATATTTTGAAATCATCTGCGTCAAACAAATTTGCAAAGATATAATCATTTCCAGTTGCCTGCATTTTTGTAAACTTTAAATTCATCTGATTCCAATCCATTTTATATAATTCATATCATTATACGCAGTACCGCTCAGAAACATAACAGGCGCCCGCAAAATTGGGTTCGTCGACGAAACCATTGCATCGAAGGGCTTTCGTAACATAGCACCATGAACAGTAACTTGTTTTGTAAACGGGTATCCTGCAAACTGAATATGATATTGCAGATATTGATTGAATATGTTAAGATAAGTCAGATGCGAAAAACAAACAGGAGGAATGACATAAATGCTTACTTTAAAAAATACATCTGTTATGAATTTTGAAAATGCCATCCGCGGAGCCAGAAATCCTATGAACAGCTGGGGCCGTATGGACAGCCATACCGAGCCTGACGGCAGCTTTGTTTTTGGACCAAATGATCTTGATCTGGCAATGCGTCTTGCAAAGGCAGGCTCTGACCATAGAAAATATCTGCGTATGATTTTTGTCAGCGTAGATGTAACTGCACCGCTTTACTGGTGGAAGGAATACGATACATATAAGGTAGCTACTGTTGCTAATTCAACAAGTACTATGCATAAAATCCACAGCAAACCATTCTCAATGGATGACTTCTCCTGCGATCATATGACGGATGGTACAAAAAAATTTATGGAAATAGTTGTTGCCGAGCTTGAAAACATCCGTCTTCGCTTTAAGGAGACAAAATCAAAGGAGGACTGGTATGATATGATCCAGCTTCTTCCAAGCAGCTATAACCAGATGCGCACCTGTACATTCAATTATGAGACATTAATCAATATCTATCGTGCAAGAAAGAATCATAAGCTGGCAGAGTGGCACACATTCTGCGATTGGATTGAAACACTTCCATATGCAGAGCAGCTGATAACATTTGAGCCTTAATGAGCCTTAAAACGGCTGTTATTAAAAAAGCGCCTCACGTTTTTGTGAGACGCTTTTTTTAGATTTTCGTGCAGATTACTGCTTTCCAGTTGTTCCAAAACCGCCGCGGTCACAGCCTTCTAAATGCTCCACTTCTTCAAATTGAAGTGCTGGCTGATGTGCCATGATACGAAACTGGCAAATTCTGTCATTTACGTGAATGCATGTGTCGCGCACCGCCATCACAGGTACTTTCCATTCGTCATGATCACCGCAGTAGCTTTCGTCAATCACACCCATATGATTTGTCTGGATGAGGCCGAAATTCTTAAATGTACTGCTTCTTGGAACAACATGTGCCTCGTAGCCCTTTGGAAGCTGCACTGCAATACCAAGAGAAATAAGACGAGCCTCTCCGGCCTTCATACTTACTTCCTCTGCGCTTCTTAGATCAATCCAATCAGATTTTCCGTCGATGAAACGGAGTTTTTCAATTTTGTCACTTAAATAGCGAATTTTTAATGTTTCCATGATACCTCATTACTAAAATTACAATTATTCGTATAACGGATATTTGTCAGTCAGGCTCTTAACAAGTGCCATTGCCTCTTCCTTGTTTTTCTCCATATCGTCGATAACAAGAGAGATTGCCTGTGCGACAACATCCATATCAGCTGTATTAAAGCCTCTGGTAGTAACAGCGGCTGTTCCAAGACGAATACCGCTTGTCGTAAATGCAGACTGTGGATCATTCGGTACAGTATTCTTATTGCATGTAATGTTGGCAGCGTCAAGCATCTTTTCAGCCTGCTTTCCAGTTACACCCTTGTTTATCAGATTTACAAGCATCAGATGATTATCTGTTCCGCCTGATACAAGCTCAAAGCCACGATTCATAAGGCCAGAAGCAAGTGCCTGTGCATTATCAATAATTCCCTGTGCATAAAGCTTAAATGATGGATCAAGTGCCTCCTTAAAGCAAACAGCCTTTCCTGCGATAACATGCATAAGCGGTCCGCCCTGAATACCTGGGAAAATTGCCTTATTAAAGTTGTACTTTTTATTAACCTCGTTGCTGCACATGATCATGCCGCCTCGCGGTCCGCGAAGAGTCTTATGAGTGGTCGTAGTAGTTACATGTGCGTAAGGAATTGGACTTTCGTGAAGTCCTGCTGCGACAAGACCTGCAATATGTGCCATATCAACCATTAAAACTGCGCCTACCTCATCTGCGATCTCACGGAAGCGCTTAAAATCGATCTTTCTTGCGTAGGCAGAGGCACCGGCTACGATCATTTTTGGCTTGCACTCAAGTGCAATGCGGCGAACTTCGTCATAATCAATAAAACCGTCTGCGTTAATTCCATAAGGAACAGCGTGAAAGTACTTTCCTGACATGTTTACCGGGCTTCCATGTGTAAGATGACCACCCATGTCGAGGCTCATACCCATAAAGGTATCACCAGGATTTAATACGGCAAAAAAGACTGCCATATTTGCCTGTGCTCCAGAGTGCGGCTGCACATTGACATACTCACAGCCAAAAAGCTTCTTTGCACGCTCTCTTGCCAATTCCTCCACTACGTCAACATATTCGCATCCGCCGTAATAACGCTTTCCCGGATAACCCTCTGCATATTTATTTGTCAGAACGCTTCCCATTGCTGCCATAACGGCCTTGCTTACAAGATTTTCAGAGGCAATCAGCTCAATATGGGTACGCTGTCTTGTCAGCTCATCCGACATTGCCTGTGCCAATTCAGGGTCATACTTTTCTACTTCCTCAAATCCTAACATGTTTACTTCCTCCTTTTGCCCGCAGAATATCTGCCTTTGCTGTCACTGCGATGTTGTCTTGTATTGCTGCTGTCATTTTGTTTCTTTGCATGCTGCGTATTTGTATTTCTGCCCTGTTTGATATTTCTTGGTGCAATCAGACATTCCTTGCCAAAACCAATCAAATCCTGACGGCCGCACTTAATTAGCGCTTCTTTTACCAGATCATAAAGCTTTGGATCACGGTATTGGATAAGCGCACGCTGCATGGCTTTTTCATGAGGATCCTTTGGAATATAAACAGACTCTCCTGTACGCGGATCAATGCCAGTGTAATACATACAGGTTGAAATCGTGGACGGTGTCGGATAGAAATCCTGAACCTGTTCCGGCATGTAGCCTAAATCTCGCAGATGCTCTGCCATCTCAACTGCATCCGTAAGCTGGGATCCTGGATGAGATGACATTAAATAGGGAACCAGATATTGCTTGAGTCCAAGCTTTTCATTCATTGCTTTGTAGCGCTGTGTAAAACGCTTGTAAACGGCATTTTCTGGCTTACCCATATATTTTAAAACGCGGTCAGAAACATGCTCTGGGGCAACCTTAAGCTGTCCGCTGACATGATACTGACAAAGCTCCTTAAGGAAAGCATCGCTTTTATCTGCCAACACATAATCAAAACGAATACCTGAGCGGATAAAAACTTTCTTTACCTTTGGAAGAGCGCGCAGTTTTCGAAGAAGCTGGATATAATCCTGATGGTCAACTGTAAGGTTTTTACATGGTGACGGGAATAAACACTGCTTTCCCGTGCAGACACCTTTAGTCAGCTGTTTTTGACAGGACGGGTGACGGAAGTTTGCCGTTGGGCCTCCTACATCGTGGATATATCCTTTAAAATCTTTTTCCTGTGTCATCAGCTTTGCTTCGCGAATCAATGATTCATGACTTCTTGTCTGAATAATTCGCCCCTGATGAAATGTAAGAGCGCAGAAGCTGCAGCCGCCAAAGCAGCCGCGATTGCTGCAAAGTGAAAATTTAATCTCTGAGATGGCCGGCACACCGCCTAGTGCCTCATAAGACGGATGATACGTTCTCATATAAGGAAGCTCATACACGTCATCCATCTCCTGTGTTGTAAGCGGATAGGCAGGTGGATTTTGAATGACATAAAGACGTGATCCGTATGGCTCGGCAAGCTGCTTTGCTGTAAATGGATCAGTATTGCAGTACTGCTTATAAAAGCTGGCGGCATATTGTTTCTTATCTTTTGTCAGCTCATCATATGTCGGAAGCACTAAAGCATCCGGCACACGGTCAAGTGAGCGCACCTTACATACAGTTCCGCGTATAAAGGTAATTTCACTTACAGGCAGACCGCTGTTTAATGCATCTGCAATCTCTACAATAGAATGTTCTCCCATTCCATACGAGATGATATCCGCCTGTGCTTCTATCAAAATGGAACGCTTTAACTTATCTGACCAATAGTCGTAATGTGCCAGGCGGCGAAGAGATGCTTCGATTCCGCCTAAAATGATTGGACTGTCTGGAAAATTACGGCGTATATAATTTCCATAAACAACATCTGCATAGTCTGGGCGTTTTCCAATCACACCACCTGGAGTGTATGCATCCATCTGACGTCTTTTTTTGGAAACAGAATAGTGATTTACCATGGAATCCATATTTCCAGAGGATACTAAGAAGCCAAGGCGCGGTTTGCCAAATTCGTGAATTGCATTATCGTCACGCCAGTCAGGCTGCGGTAATATAGCAACCTTATAGCCGTGAGATTCCAGAATACGACTTATTATTGCATGTCCAAAGGATGGATGATCTACATAGGCATCACCTGTCACATAGACAAAATCTGGCTGTTCCCAGCCAAGCTGCTGCATTTCACGGCGATTAATCGGCAGAAAGCCCATTTTTTCCTCCTTTGCTGTTTAAAGCACGGCGTCTTTTTGCCGCCTCCAATACATGCTTTGCCAGCACTGCTGTCGTTACGGCACCTACACCGCCCGGAACTGGCGTTGCCATAAATACCTTATCTTCAATCTGACCAAAGTTTACATCGCCGCAAAGCATTCCATTTTCATCTACATTAATTCCTACATCAATAACAATTGTTTTTTCTGAAACAAAACGCTCATCTATCCATTTTGCTTTGCCAATCGCTGTTACGAGAATGTCAGCTTCACGGCACACCTCTGGCAGCGAAACAGTGCGGGAATGACAAATTGTTACTGTTGCATTTTCGTTTAATAAGAGCATAGAGAGCGGTTTTCCTACTACAAGGCTTCGTCCAAGTACAACTGCTCTTTTTCCCTGCGGCTCAATGCCATAAAAATGGAGAATTTCCATGACAGCCTGCGCAGTACACGGAGCAAATGCATGTTTATCTCCCGAAAACAGCTTTCCAAGTGCTGCACTAGATATACCATCTACATCCTTTTCTGGCGCAATTGATTCAACAATCTTTGACTCATTAAGCTGTGCAGGGAGAGGGCGAAACAGCAAAATGCCATCAATCGTTGGATCATCATTTATGGCAGCAAATTCTGCTGAAAAATCATCCATTGAAATGTCTGCAGGAAATACAAACAGTTTTGTTTCTATTCCAACACCACTCATTCGCTTGAGGGCACTTCTCTCATAGGAAAGATCCTCTTGTTTTTCACCTACACGAACAATGGCAAGACAAGGCTTTGTCTCACACCCTTCTAGTTCTTTTTTTATCTCATCGCGGATCGCTGCTGCGACCGACGCACCTTTTAAGATTTGCATAGACACACTTCCTTTTTTAATTTATTCTTATGACATAAGCTGACTGATGCTGTCATGAAGCTTCATTGTTTGGGAAAGAAGCATTTTAGCTTCTTCATTAAGCTTTTGCGCTATTTCAATGTTTTTCATCAGCCCTGTGTTTGCACCGACATTTATAAAGCCGCCATGGGCAGAGGCTGCAAGAAGAGCTGCTCCTGTTACAACATCACTTAAAATCAGCTTCGAACATTTCCCCGAAAGCTCATCTAAAAGTGTCATGGCATAAGCAGAATTTTTTAAAATTTTCATAGGAGTAAGGCTTGCCTGATACAGTGCTTTCTCCAAAATTTCATCTTTTTTTGCTTTTTGCTCTGGTGTATCCTTTGGCAGGCCATACGCTTTTGAAAGCGGAAGAAAGCCTTGCGCATCCTCATTGATACAGCTAAGAAGTGTGTCCCTGCACGATGCTAACTCACCCTCAATCCTTTTGATATCCTGATCATAGCAGGCATACTTTTTCTTTCCATGGGTCAGTGCGCAAGCCATCATTCCTAAAGCGCAGCCATAAGAACCTGTGCAGGCGCTTGCACCACCGCCTCCCGGTACTGGTTCTTTTCCGGAAAGTGCCGCTGCAAACTCTTTTAAACTCAAATTTTCCATACGTTACTTGTTCCTTTACAGAAAGGAGATGCTGCTGTTTCGCAGCACCTCCTTTGGTACTTTTATTATTTCATTTTTAGTGCTTAAAGTGTCTCATTCCTGTAAACACCATTGCAATTCCATATTCATTGCATTTGTCGATGCAGTCCTTATCACGGATAGATCCGCCTGGCTGAATAATTGCAGTAATGCCTGCCTTATGGGCAGCCTCTACATTATCAGCAAATGGGAAATATGCATCAGATGCCAATACAGCACCCTTTGTTGCATCTGGTCCAATCAGCTCATTTGCATGCTCGAAGCACTGCTCAATCGCCCATACACGATTTACCTGACCAGGTCCGATACCGACAGTCTGAAGATCCTTTGCAACTGCAATACCATTTGACTTAACAAACTTAACAACCTTCCATGCGAAGAGCAGATCCTCCATCTCCTTCTCGGTCGGTGCCTTTTCTGTTACTACCTTAACATCTCCGTCAAGCAGCTTGCTGTCGATATTCTGAACAATCAGTCCGCCATTTACCTTCTTTAAATCAAGTGCCTCTGCTGGCTGCTTTTCACTGATATCTGCAAGCTCAAGAACACGGACATTTCTCATAGAACCATCCTTCTTGAAGCTTAACATCTTCAGTGCGCCCTCTGTATAAGACGGTGCAACAATTACCTCAAGGAACATTGACTTCATATCCTTTGCAATGGTCTCATTGATTTCGCGATTTGAAACAACAATACCACCATAAATAGATACCTTATCAGCTGCAAATGCCTTCTTCCATGCTTCCTCGATAGTATCAGCACTTCCAACACCACATGGATTTCCATGCTTGCATGCAACAACAGTTGGCTCTGTAAACTCCTTAAGAAGCTCTAATGCACCATTTGTATCATTGATGTTATTAAAGGAAAGAGACTTTCCATTTAACTGCTTTGCATCAACCAAAGAACCCTTCTTCTTGCCGATCTCGCGGTAGAAAGCAGCCTTCTGATGCGGATTTTCACCATAACGCATATCCTCAACCTTCTCAAAGGTCATAGTCAGCGTCTCTGGCAGACTGTCATCACCGCGCTCCTTCTTTAAATAATCTGCAATCATTGTGTCATAACTGGAGGTATGCATAAATACCTTCTGCATCAGATAAAACTTTGTATCAAGACTTACCTGTCCGTCTGCCTTAAGCTCTGCAAGAATCTTCTCATAATCAGATGGATCTGTTACTACAGCAACATCCTGATAGTTCTTAGCAGCAGCACGCAGCATAGTTGGTCCGCCGATATCAATATTTTCAACAGCATCTGCCCTTGTTACACCATCCTTTAAAATAGTAGCCTTGAATGGATACAGATTTACAATTACCAGATCGATTGGCTCAATACCTAACTCCTTGAGCTGCTTCATATGCTCTGGGTTTGAACGCATTGCCAACAGTCCAGCATGTACAACTGGGTGCAATGTCTTTACTCTGCCATCGAGGCATTCCGGGAAGCCTGTAAGTTCGGAGATCTCCATCGCCTTTACGCCAGCCTCTGCTAACTTCTTATAGGTTCCTCCTGTTGAAATAAGTTCGATCCCAAGCGCCTCTAGCTCTTTGGCAAGTTCTACTACGCCTGTTTTGTCTGATACACTGATTAATGCTCTCATTGTCCTCTCCTTCGTTTCAACTGCATATTCGATTATTTTATTCCTAGCGGCATTTTTTGCCTGCAACGAATTTATTATTACACAAATCTTCATAGAATGCAAGTATAAAAGAATCCAAAAAGTTTCAGAAAGAAGATTACTTTCAGTAAATTTTGTACTGCTTTGAATAGTTACAAAAAAAAGAAGGAATTTCGCCTGCCAATTGGTGTGCTTAATTCCTTCTTTTTGCTATCAATTTTTTAGAATTAGATATCCTTAAAATCTGTTAAAGAAAAATCATCATCGTCATCATCTGAATAAATATCTTCTGGAGTTGTGCTCTCTACTTCGATGAAATCATCTTCAATCGGTGAGCTTTCTGCTGCATGAAGACTATTTAACTGCTCGCTGATCTTATCAATATCAGCTGCTGCAACGTTTGACTGTGTTGAAGATGTGCTCTGTGTTACATCATCAAGATCATTTAACTCTGCAGGAGCTTTATCAAAAATCTTAGTCTCGCCAGATGGACGGGAAGCCGCTGGTCTAGTCGGACGCTGTGGTCTTTGCTGTGCATTTGTCGGTCTAGCCGGACGCTGTGCTCTTGGAGCAGCTGTCTCTGGTCTTCTAACAGGTCTTGCCTGGCTAGCAGTCTGTCCTGCTTGTCTTGCAGGCTGCTGTCTTACAGGTCTTGCCCCCTGCGTACGCTCAGAACTTTCTTCTCTTGATACACGTGTAACCTTAGATGTAGTTGTACTCTGCTCGAAACCTCTGTCAGAATTTCTTGGCACGCGGCGTACACTGGAAGTACCCTCCTCGCGGCCTTCTGTCATTCTTGTATCTCCCATATGCTCGCTGCGTACTCTTCTTGTAGATGGCTGGCTTGATCTTGGTCTTGCCTGCTGTGCACGTGTCTTAGCTGCGTTCTCAAGCTCAGTAACCTTCTTATTTGCCTTCTTAAGCTTAGAAGACTTGGAGATCATACGGATAAAGAAAATCAGCATCAGTAATGTCACAGCTCCCAATGCTGCAACACCGATCATACCATACTTCTCTACCTTTTCCTTCAAATTGTTATAATTTTGCTGCTGAAGATTTGCAGAGTTATTTAATCTCTCAATCTCATCACTATTCTGGGAAGACATGGAATTATAGTCTTCCTGTAAGCTTGAAAGCTCTGCACTTAAGCTATCTGCGGATGCCTGCAGATCAGTATCAGGATCAGCTACATAGCGAAGGCAGGAACCATTTGATCCATCAAAACGATAGAAGCCCTGATTTCCATCAGAATCCTGTGCATAAATCAGATACATATTTTCGTCACCAGCTGCTGACTTAAACCATGCCGGAACAACGCGGCCGCTGACATTAATATCTACACGCTCATATCCGCTTGGAACAGTTACATCGTCATTAGGAAGAACAATTGCATAAGAAGTTGTTACAGATGTAAATGCTACATATGGGATAGCCTTATCTGTCTCCTCATTGTATACATACCATACAACACTTGAGTCATCCTGTACAACTGGCAGCAGGTAAAGTCCTGTTGCTGTCTTAGCAGCGTTGCATACATTTCCATGATAAGTATACGTAATTTGCTCAGAGTCTGCCGGAAGTGTTACTCCGTCAAGTGACTGTGCAATATTTAATTCCTGTGTCGTATTATCTGTTGTTTCCTGAGATTCTTCCTGACTCTCAGCGTTTGAATCCTGCTCTTCTGCGTTTGTCTCACCATCTGTCTCAGCTGATGCTTCAACTGACTCGGTTGCGACTTCGTCTGCGAAAACCGTTGCTGCAGGAACAGCTACGGTCATGCATGCTGCCATAAACAGCCCTGCAAAACGTCTCATGTTTCCATCCTCCAAATTATCTGTTCTTTTTTGTGTTGCTTTGTTTTATCAACATTTACCGTACTTGTCTATACTAAAGCACAAAATGTGTTCTGTCAATAGATTTGCTTGAATTGTTAAGATAATTGCAAGAAACCTGAATTAAAAAGAACCCCTCAAAGAGGAGCTCTTTTTTTGTATTATGCCTCATCAATGGCCTTTCCGATGTCATGTCTCATATACTTATTATCAAATGAGATCCACTCAGTTGCCTGATAAGCTTTTGAACGCGCTTCCTTCAGATCTTTTCCTGTTGCTGTTACACCAAGAACTCGTCCTCCGTTTGTCACAAATGTATCGCCCTGCTTCTTTGTTCCTGCATGGAATACAAAGTAATCATCTTTGCCATCAAAAGCCTCAAGACCAGAAATTGGAAGTCCCTTTTCGTAATGAACTGGATAGCCGTCAGATGCCAAAACAACACATACAGCTGCATTATCCTCAAACTGAAGATCAATTTTGTCAAGTGTCTGATCAATGCATGCTTCGAACAGATCCACAATATCATTTTTCATACGCGGAAGAACAACTTGTGTCTCTGGATCTCCGAAACGCGCATTATACTCAAGCACCTTTGGTCCTTCTTTAGTCAGCATAAGTCCAAAGAAAATGATACCCTGGAAGGTACGTCCTTCAGAACGCATTGCATCAACTGTTGGCTGATATATATGCTCTCTGCAGTATGCATCGACTTCCTTTGTGTAAAATGGACTTGGTGAGAAAGTTCCCATACCACCTGTATTTAAGCCCTGATCGCCGTCTTTTGCACGCTTGTGATCCTGTGCGCTTGTCATTACGCAATAGGTATTTCCATCTACAAAAGTAAGAACAGAAACTTCTCTTCCTGTCATAAATTCTTCAACAACAATAGTATCACCGGCAGAACCAAACTGCTTGTCAAGCATCAGTGTCTTTACACCTTCCATGGCTTCTTCTCTTGTATTGCAAATTAAAACGCCCTTTCCAAGTGCAAGTCCATCAGCCTTTAATACGATTGGCATTTTCGCAGTTTTTAAATATTCGATTGCATCCTCTGGAGAATTGAAATTCTCATATGCGGCAGTTGGAATACCATACTTTTTCATGAGATCCTTGGAAAAAGCCTTGGAACCCTCCAAAATTGCTGCATTCTTGCGAGGTCCAAATACACGCAGGCCTCTCGCCTCAAATACATCAACAATGCCGCCTACAAGCGGATCATCCATACCTACAACTGTAAGATCAATGCCGTTTTCCTGTGCAAAATCAGCCAGCTTGTCAAATTCCATGGCAGAAATCGGAACACACTCAGCGATCTGTCCAATTCCGGCATTTCCCGGTGCACAATATAACTTCGTTACCTTTGGGCTTTTATTCAGCTTCCATGCAATGGCATGCTCTCTTCCGCCACTTCCTATAATCAGTACCTTCATATTGCCTGCAACCTTCCTTCACTTTTTATTTACTCTTTGATATGGGCAATTCCATTTTCAACCGATATTTTTCCATTTGCAATTAAATCAATTGCCTTTGGCAAAATAACCCACTCTGCCTGTTCCATAACACGACGCTGCAAAACTTCTGGTGTATCGCCCTCCTCAATCATTACTGCCTTTTGCAAAATGATTGGTCCATTATCAAGTACCTCATCCACAAAATGAACTGTAGCACCTGTCACCTTTACACCACGTTTCAGTGCCTTTTCGTGTACTGTCAGACCATAATAACCCTTTCCGCAAAAAGACGGAATTAGGGATGGATGAATATTGATGATACGGTTGTGATATTTTTCAATAAGCTTTGGCGGAATATACATCAGACAGCCTGCAAGTACGATCAAATCTGCTTTGCTTTCTTCAATCACATCAATCACTGCATCGTTAAACGCCTCTCTGTTTTCAAACTGCTTTGGAGACAGCGCTTTGGCAGGAATCCCTGCCATTTTTGCGCGCTCCAATGCATATGCCTTACGGTTGTTTGAAAAAACGAGTGCGATCTCGGTGTTTGTGATTTCGCCAGACGCGATCTTGTCAATTATAGCCTGCAGATTGGTGCCTCCGCCGCTGACTAACACTGCGATCTTTAACTTACTCATTTTAAGATAACACCCTTCTCTCCAGCTTCAATGCTTCCAACACGGTATGCCTTCTCACCAGCTGCTTCGATAGCTGCGATAGCTGCATCTGCCTGCGTTGGATCCACTGCGATGACAAGTCCCAGACCCATGTTGTAGGTGTTGTACATCATCTGCTCATCAACGTTGCCCTTCTTTGCCATTAAAGTAAAGATTGGCGGAATCGGGTAGCTGTTCTTCTCAATCACAGCAACGGTATCATCCTTGAGCATACGCGGGATATTCTCGTAGAAACCGCCTCCTGTAATGTGACTGCATGCCTTTACCTTTACGCCGGCATCCTTCATACTCTTCATTGCCTTTACATAGATGCGGGTAGGTGTGAGCAGTGCCTCACCAAGAGTCTTTCCTAATTCATCATAGTAGGTATCAAGACTTTCCTTTGTCATCTCAAAAATCTTACGGACAAGAGAGAATCCATTTGAATGAACACCACTGGAAGCAACGCCAATTAAAACATCGCCTGCCTTAAGATCCTGTCCAGTGATCATATCCTTTTCATCAACAATACCAACTGCAAAGCCAGCCAGATCATACTCTTCCTCTGGCATCAGACCTGGATGCTCAGCAGTCTCACCGCCGATCAATGCTGCATCAGACTGTAAACAGCCCTGAGCTACACCCTTTACGATATCTGCAATCTTTTCCGGATAGTTCTTTCCGCATGCGATATAGTCAAGGAAAAACAGCGGCTCACCGCCAGCACATGCAATATCATTTACACACATTGCCACGCAGTCAATACCGATCGTGTCATGTTTGTCCATTAAGAAAGCAAGCTTTAACTTAGTTCCAACACCATCTGTTCCAGAAACAAGAGTTGGCTTTTCCATCTGCTTGAAACGCTCCATAGAAAATGCTCCTGAAAATCCGCCAAGTCCGGTTAATACCTCCGGTCTAAGTGTTTTCTTAACGTGCTCCTTCATCAGTTCAACTGACTTGTAACCTGCCTCAATGTCAACTCCAGCGTGCTTGTAATCCATGTTGATCTCCTTCTGCTGCTTTTTGCAGCACTTATGTAGTAGTGATGTGGTATACGTGTTTTGTGATTTTTAATTTGTGCGAGTCATTTTTAATAATTATTTTGACTGCATCTGCTTTAAATACTCACTGTAACCGATGCTTTCCAGCTTTGCAGCCTTTTTCTCAACGGTTTCCTTCATATTTGTAGCGTAAGCCTCAAGGCGGTCTGCCAGTGCTTCATCATTTGTAGCAATAATTTTTGCTGCAAGAATACCTGCATTTAAAGCACCGTTAATGGCAACCGTGGCAACCGGGATTCCCGGAGGCATCTGGCAGATGGAGAAGAGTGCATCCATGCCGTCAAGTGCTTTTGCCTGAATCGGAACGCCAATTACAGGAACGGTTGTCATAGCGGCAACCATGCCTGGAACATGAGCTGCTCCGCCGGCTCCTGCAATGATTGCTTTTAAACCTCTTTTTCTTGCCTGTCTTGCATATTCATACATTCTGTCCGGAGTCCGGTGTGCAGAGATGATGCTAAACTCATACGGGATCTCCAGTTTGTCTAAAATCTCTGCTGTCTTACTCATGACACCAAGGTCAGAGTCACTGCCAATGATAATACCTACCAATGGTTCCATTTTGATTCCTCCTAGTTGTTATTATGATGGTAATGCTATTTTTGTGTTGCTTAATCTATCACTTAGCCATAAGGCGAAGCTGTGTAGTCATTTGCTCCCACTGCTTTTTTTGCCACAAAGTCAGCAGAAAGCCTTCATTTACAGGTTCATCAATAGATACCTGCTTTGGAAACAGGTTTATATAGCAGTCAAAACAATCTGTGTTTTCAGGCTGAGAAAAGACTTTTTTTACTGACTGAAAAAAGCGCTCCTCAAAGCGTTTTCCCAGATAAAGTCCGCAGTCCCACATATGCTGCTGCCATTGTTTTAGATTGTTGTCCTGTAACGTACTGATTAAAAAGGGACCGCCAAATGTAAGCGAAACATTGTTAGAAAGCAGTACCGCATGCAGCTGTACAAATAGTTCACAGTAATCACTGTAAAACCAATACAGTGCATCACGTATCTGCTCAGGTCCGTCATGCTGCGCTGTCATCAAAAGAATCTGTGAAAGAAGCTCCCTGTTAACGCAGGTAAACTCGTCGCGCAGCTGCTCATCAATCTGGCTGCCATATGTTGTCAGCAGGCAGTTTGCAGCGTATAGCTGTGCATAAAGAAGGCACAGATAAACACCGTTTTTATGTCCTAGTGTTTCGCGGCATACACGATAGCTTAAGTATGCGTGTGATTCTTCGCTGATTTTACAGCCAAGTGCCAGCTCACAGCAGGAATGGAAAAAACCATTCTGCTGCACAAGTTCATCTTCCAGCCTTTTTGTAACGAGTGCTAACCTTTCCTTTCTATTTGATGTCATAGGCAGTTTCCTTTCAACTAAAATCATTTGAACTAAAATCGTTTGAACGAATATGTATTTACAATATCGTACAGATTATTATAATTCCTGCCACAATCAAGAGGCTGCCGATTCCTCCGACCATGCAGCCTGCATGATTTTGCTCTTTTTTTAAGAGTCCCCAGATGGAAAGTCCAACACTGACAATCGCCAGAACAAAGGCTGCTACTCCTAGTACACCGACAATAAGTCCACCCTTTCCCTCTGCCAGATATGACAGATAAACGGCAGAAAAAAGAAGAATGATCTGGATGATTAAAAGTATACTTGAAGCAATCCCCTGCCAGGAAACTCTGCGCACACCGTATCGTGCGGCATTGCTGCGCTCAACTTTCTGTGCTTCCATAAAAACCCCTTTGGCTTATCAGAACAGGATATTTTTTCGTGCGCCTAAAAGACGGCCGCCCTGAATCAATGCCAGGATACCGCCAGCCACACAGGCAAGTCCTGCTACTACTGCAATGATACCAGTAACAATACTGGAGATTCCTGCGGAATTAACCGTTTTATACAGCTTTTGTTCCATATCATCACCCAAACCTTTCTTCAATTTTTGCTTGTTTTTTATTTTGCACCATACTGCTTATAATACTCATCAATTGCTGCCTTAATGGTATCATCAATAATGATCTTGCCCTTGTATGGCTTGTTGTAAAGATGCTCAATTACTTCCTGCATTGTAACAATCGCACGGATACGGATGCCAAACTTCTCCTCGAGCTCTGCAATAGCACTCTTCTCGCCTGTTCCTCTCTCCATACGGTCAACAGAAACGCAAAGACCAGTTACGGTTACGTTGCCCTGTGCCTGAATGATCGGCATTGTCTCATTAATGGACTTACCAGATGTGGTTACATCCTCGATCATCATAACACGGTCGCCATCGTTGATCGGACCGCCAAGCAAAATGCCGACATCGCCGTGATCCTTTACTTCCTTACGATTAGAGCAGTAGCGCACATCGGTATCAAACTCATCACTAAGAGCGATAGCAGTTGTTACAGACAGCGGAATTCCCTTATAAGCAGGTCCAAACAGCACATCAAAATCACTGCCAAAGCTCTCATGAATTGCCTTTGCATAATACTCACCAAGCTTCTTTAACTGAGAACCTGTGCGGTAATAACCTGTGTTTACAAAAAATGGTGTCTTTCTGCCACTCTTAGTTACAAAGTCGCCAAACTTTAAAACCTGGCAGTCAATCATAAATTCAATAAATTCCTTCTTGTACTGTTCCATCCCACAAATCTCCTTTTTTTGTTTGCGTTTTACGGCAAATGATTATATCATAGAATACCTTAATATTCAAGACTTTCCATCTTTTACTTTACAATTCCAACCAGATCGGTCAGACGGGCAACCTTTTTCTCACGCATATATGCTTCAATTCCCTGCACAGTCTCTTCTGCTGCATATGGATTAAAGAAGTTTGCTGTTCCAATGCTTACTGCACTTGCACCTGCCAAAATAAATTCCAGTGCATCCTCAGCACAAGCAATGCCGCCCATTCCTATTACAGGAATCGAAACTGCATTTGCTGCCTGGTAAACCATACGTACAGCAATAGGTTTGATTGCCGGGCCTGAAAGACCGCCTGTCTTATTTGCAAGTGCAAAGCACTGACGGTTAATATCGATCTTCATTCCTGTCAGTGTGTTAATAAGAGAAATTGCATCGGCACCGCCGGCCTCTGCTGCCTTTGCCATAACAGTAATATCTGTTACGTTAGGACTTAATTTCATAATTACAGGCTGCTTTGCCTTTGCTTTTACAGCCTTTGTGATTGCCTCAACTGCCTTTGGATCCTGTCCAAAAGCAATTCCGCCCTCTTTAACATTTGGGCAGGAAATATTAATCTCAAGCATATCAACAGGCTCATTTCCAAGGCGTTCCACTACCTCTAAGTAATCCTCTGTACTTCTTCCGCACACATTTACGATGATCTTTGTATCAAACTGCTTTAAATATGGAATATCGCGCTTGCAAAACAGATCGATACCAGGATTTTGAAGACCAATCGCATTGAGCATACCGCTGTGTGTCTCTGCAATTCTTGGTGTTGGATTGCCCGGCCACGGTACATTGGCTACGCCCTTTGTCACAACAGCTCCCAGCTTGTTCAAATCAACAAACTCACTATATTCCGCACCAGAACCAAATGTGCCAGATGCAGTCATAACTGGATTTTTTAAGGTTACACCTGCGATTGTAACACTTGTATCAAGAGCAGGTGCATTTTTTTCTGCAGTCATATTCATACTCACAGCTCTACCTCCTCTGCTTTAAATACAGGACCGTCCTTGCAGACTCTGGCGTTATGCACATTTGAATGACCATCCACATTTTTTGTCTGACATACACATGCAAGACACGCTCCGATTCCGCATGCCATACGCTCCTCAAGAGAAATATAACATGGAATCTGCTTTTGTGCTGCAAGCTCCTTAATTGCACGAAGCATTGGCTTTGGGCCACAGGCAAAGATTATATCTGCATCAAGATTATTTTCCTTTATTGCGTCAATTACAGTACCCTTTGTTCCGCTGTTTCCATCTTCTGTTGCATTGTAAACACTGCTGCAGGATGCGAACTCATCCTGCAAAAACAGTTCGCTTCGATAGCCTAAAACAGCAGTCACATCACTTCCAGATTCCTTAAGGCTTTTTGCCAGACCAAGCATTGGAGGAATACCGATTCCGCCTCCGATTACCATTGGCTTTTTTCCAGTTTCCGCAAAGCCATTTCCAAGCGGTCCCATAATCTCGACAGCATCGCCTGCCTTATAGGCAGAAAACTCTTTTGTTCCTGCTCCGGCAATTCGATATACGATGCGCAGACGTCCATTTTCCTTATCAATTTCACACAGACTGATTGGTCTTGGAAGAAGCTTGTCTGTATCCTTCGTATATAACGTTATAAACTGACCCGGAATCGCTTCTGCTGCGATGTCCGGCGTCTCAATCCACATACTGTAAATATCGGTAGCGATACATTCCTGTGAGAGAACAACCGCACGTTCCTTCTTTTTCATACGTTCTCAAAACCCTTTCTAATCAATTTTAGAAGATGGATGCAATGTCTGCGATCATTGCTTCTGCCGCTGCTCTTGATGCTTCTGCAAAATGCTCTGGTCCAAACTTGCTGTATGCTTCCTGCTTATAAGCTGCAATAATTCCTCTTGAAGAGTTTACAATTGCACCAAGACCATCCTCATTAAAGTATGGACGAAGACTTGCAGCAGTACCACCCTGAGCACCGTAGCCTGGAACAAGGATGTAGCTCTTTGGCATTACCTTACGTAAGATTTCACCCATCTTTGGATATGTTGCACCAACAACACAGCCAACGTAGCTGTATTCGTCGCCCATTGCATCAGCGCCCCACTCGGCAACCTTCTCACCAACAAGCTCATATAACGGTCTTCCATCGATCAGACGATCCTGAAACTCACCACTTGAAGGATTAGATGTCTTAACAAGAACAAAAATACCCTTCTTTTCTTCCTTGCATACATCAACAAATGGCTTGATGCCATCAGTTCCAAGATACGGATTTACAGTTGCGAAATCCTCATCAAATGCAGCAATTTTTTTGCTTCCAACAGTTACTTTTCCCAAATGGCCAACTGCATATGCAGCAGAGGTAGAACCGATATCACCTCTCTTTACATCACCAATTACAACAAGATCCTTTGACTTACAGTAATCGACTGTCTTCTTATATGCAGCAACACCCGGAACACCAAACTGCTCATACATAGCAATCTGCGGCTTTACAGCAGGTACGATATCATAGATCTGGTCTACAATTGCCTTATTAAACTGCCAGATTGCTTCTGCAGCGCCCTCTAAGGTCTCTCCATATTCCTCAAATGCCTTCTTCTGAACAAATTCTGGCACATAATTTAACATTGGATCAAGACCTACTACAACTGGTGCTCCCATTTTTTTGATTTTGCTAACAAGTTTGTTAATCATTTTTTATCTCCTTCCTGTATTTGATTTTCATTTTTTATTACTTATTTTCATAAATGATTTTTCCATCTGCAATAGTTAATGCGATGCGTCCCCATACCTTCTGACCATCAAACGGGGTATTTTTTCCCTTTGAAGCAAAGGAAGCTGCATCAATAACATAAGATTCATCCGGCATAATGACTGTAACGTCTGCACAGCTGCCAGGCTTTAATGTTCCCTTATCAATTCCAAGAACCTTTGCTGGATTTGTACTCATATAAGCGATCATCTGCATTGGTGTCAGCCAACCTGTACGGACAAGGTTTGTTATGGTAAGTGCAACTGCTGTCTCTAATCCAACAATACCAAATGGTGCCTGTGTAAATGGCTTTGCCTTCTCGTCAGCATGATGAGGTGCATGGTCTGTTGAGATAACCTCCATAACGCCATCCTTTAATGCCTGCTTAATAGCCTCTACATCTTCCTTAGAACGAAGCGGCGGATTCATTTTATAGTTCGTATCTTCTGCTGATGGAATATCTTCATCTGAAAGTGCAAAGTGATGCGGGCAGACTTCTGCCGTCAGCTTAACACCCATCTCCTTGCCCCACTTTACCAGATTAACGCTCTCTTTTGTCGAGCAGTGACACAAGTGAAGCTGTGCACCTGTTTCATTTGCAAGCAGAATATCTCTTGCTGTAATAATATCCTCTACTGCATTTGAGATACCAGGAAGACCAAGTTCCTTTGCACGCTTTCCAGCATTCATGCAGCCGCCATGAACAAGATTAATATCCTCACAATGAGCGAATACCGGAATATCACATGCAGCCGCCTGCAGCATTGCTTCACGATAAACCTCAGAATTCATAACGGATTTTCCATCCTCGCTGATTGCAGCTATTCCAGCTGCCTTTAATGCTGCAACATCAGTTGGCTGTTCACCTTTTTGACCTACTGTAACAGCACCAACTGGAAGTACATGAACACCACATGCTGCTGATGCCTTATCAAGAACTTCCTTTACTACCTCAGGGCAATCAGTTGAAGGCTTTGTGTTTGGCATCGGGCATACAGTTGTATAACCGCCATGTGCTGCCGCCAGGCATCCTGTTTCAATAGTTTCCTTATATTCAAGTCCCGGATCACGGAAGTGAACATGAAGATCGATCAAACCTGGCACAACCCAACCACCAGCTGCATCAATCACGCGATCAGCCTGGTTCGCAGAAAAAGCCTGTTTCTCGCAGATGATGCCATCCTCGATCCACAGGCTTTCCTGAACGTCAAGTTCCCTGGAAGGGTCCAAAAGCCGTCCATTTTCAACCAAAATACGCATTGCTTCTCCTCCATTTCAACTTTTTTCGCTTTTATCTAAAATATCATAACATAAATACAAGCGTTGCACAAGAGATATTTTGCTTCGATTATTATATTGTTGTTTTTTCACTTGCTTTTTTTTATTTTAGCGTTATGATAGTGAGAGCATCTACGAAAAGGAGTCATTATTTTTTATGAGCAGCAAATCACATGAAATGGATCTATGCAGCGGATCCCTTTGGAAAAAAATCTTTATTTACAGCGTTCCGCTGATGTTCACAAACATCCTGCAGGTATTGTTTAACATGTCAGACGTGGCAGTAGTAGGAAAATTTGCAGGAGCGATTGCACTCGGAGCTGTTGGTTCCACCAGCATTCTTGTCACGTTATTTACTGGAATTTTGCTTGGCCTTGCCAGCGGTGTAAATGCACTAACTGCACTTCACATTGGATCAAAGGATGATGAAGGTTTAAAGCGCACTGTACATACTGCAGTAATCATCTGTCTTGCAGGTGGTATTTTAATAACTGTGTTTGGCATTCTTTTTTCTCACAACATTCTTGCTTTGATGAACACAAAGGATGAACTTATTGATGGAGCTGTTTTGTACCTTCGCATCTATCTGCTTGGTATGCCTGCACTTGGATTATACAACTTTGGTAATGCGGTGCTTAGCGCTGCCGGAGATACGAAACGGCCGCTATATTATCTTGCTTTCGCTGGTGTTGTAAATGTCATTTTAAATTTATTCTTTGTTATTGTATGTCACCTTGGTGTTGCTGGTGTTGCACTTGCAAGTATGATTTCACAGTTCATCTCTGCGTTTTTAATCTTGCGAGCGCTGTTGACAGGAAAGGAAAAATATTGTCTACGCTTATCAGAAATTCGCTTTGACAGAAGAAAAGCAGCCGGTATTTTACAAATTGGAATTCCTTCTGCTTTCCAGTACTCACTATTTGCCATTGCCAATTTGTTTGTGCAAAGCAGTGTCAATTCCTTTGACCATGTTCTTGTAGAAGGAAACTCTGCCGCTGCAAATTCCGATCCTCTTGTATATGATATGATGGCTGCTTTTTATACAGCCTGCGGAAGCTTTATGGGGCAGAATTACGGTGCAGGGAAAAGAAAAAGAGTGCGAAACAGTTATCTGGTCAGCCTGGCTTATTCCTTTGGAATTGGAACCATAGGTGGTATTGCACTGGTTATATTCGGCAGACAGTTCCTGGGACTTTTTACCAATGATCCTGCGGTTGTGGATGCCGGAATGAAACGACTTACGATTATGGGATTCAGTTATGGATTTTCTGCATTTATGGACAGTGCCATTGCAGCTTCCCGTGCTCTTGGAAAGAGTGTTATTCCTACGGTTATTGTAATTATAGGATCCTGTATTTTCCGAATGGTATGGGTAAATACGGTGTTTGCCTACTTTAAGACGATTCCGTCTTTATATCTGCTGTACATTTTCTCATGGGGAATTACGGCAGTGGTGGAAATTATATATTGGGTACATGTATACAGGAATACAAAAATTGGATAAAAAATCCCGGGCATATGTGCTTCATAAAGGAAGCGGTGCCCGGGTGTTTTTTGTCTGGAATTATGTGAAATTATTCAGCTGCTGTAACAGAGGTAATGTGCGGGTTTACGCCCTCATACCAGTACAGGAAGCCTTCCATATCGATCTTGTCGCCGATGGAGAGGTTCTTCACGGCGTTGTAAACGTCGGTGGTATTGTCGCACAGGTAGGATTCAACGGTGAAGGTGTAGGTGTTTTCGCCCAGGGTCACGTTGAAGTACAGGTCGTCGCCGTCCTGACCGGAGCCGTCATACTTGTAAAGGTAAGCCACGTCGTTGCCGTTCTCGTCCTGACCGGCGGCGGCAACGGTCATGCCCTTGAAGGACACGAACTCGTTCTGATGCTTGATAAGCTCATCGGTGCCGAGCATGGAGGTAACGTCAAGCGCCTCGGCCACGAAGCTGCCTTCTTCAATTTCAAATGTAGCGTCCATTATTTCAACTTCGCCGCACCACTCGGCCTTGTAGCCGGTCACCTTTATCTTGGTGCCCTTTTCAAGCTTGGCATAGTCCTCTTCGGAGCAGGCCATGTTGTAAAGGAAGTATGCGCCGTCCTTGTCCTGGGTATAAACGGTAGCCTTGTCTTCCCACCAGGACTGCTTGGCCTGGACGTAGGTTTCTATAACGACCTGGGAATCAAGCTCCGCCGCAACATACTCGGCATGGGTCATTACGCCTTCGCCCTTCACATCTGCATCGGGCTTATCGGCGGCATTGTTTGCGCAGGCGGCGAAGCCGGCCGCGAAGGCAACAACCAACAGGATAGCTAAGAACTTTTTCATTTTTGTTCTCCTTTTT